>Ga0265297_10002016_pt1 | contig 43549 bp, 33 predicted proteins | sample Munlanlwell13791_FD_192502 | JGI IMG/M metagenome (GOLD analysis project Ga0265297, IMG submission 192502) | Leachate microbial communities from a municipal landfill in Southern Ontario, Canada - Leachate well 137-91 | ecosystem: Engineered > Solid waste > Landfill > Unclassified | place... | reverse complement strand
GGCCCTTCTGGCAGAATTCGCACTCACCGCAGCTAACTGTGCATTCACCTGAGACCTTATCACCCACATGAATTTTAGTAACATTTTTGCCAAGTATCTCGACCTGGCCTGACCATTCATGTCCCGGAATAAGAGGAAGCGCTGCCAATCCCTCTTTAAGGTAGACCATATCGTTTGTATACAATTCGTAATCTGTTCCACAGAGACCTGCTGCTTTAACTTTAACAAGAACATCATGTTCTCCAAGCGCCCTCACCGGAACTTCGTCAATGCTGACCTTCATTGGCCCATGTATTCTAACTGCCTTCATAATTACACCTCCTTAGTTAATAAAAACATATTTTGTTAAAACATTTATAAACAAGGTAAAAAAAAAATTAATCATCATTTTTGGTTAAATACTATATAAGGGCAGGTAACAGTTGTGAGATATACCGAGTTTCGTGCAGAGTCTGCATTATAACATTCCCATGGAGCACCAATTTCAGACCCCTTTCTATAATCACCGGCACGTAAATCATCAATGTATTCTTTTGCAAGTTGTTTTGCTGCATAAACATCAACTTTGGCAATCGCATAACAAATCCATCCGGTCGGAGTGCCCCAATATGCTCCGTTTTGATAGTAGTTTTTTACTGCTTTACTTCTCTCCCATGCCGTTGATTCACTAAAATCATCGCATGTTAGCACATGCCTGATATTACCCCTGCTTGTTAATGTTCCATTTTTGTAAGCATCTCTAAGAAACTGGCAGGTTTTTTTTTGTTTCTCACCCTCTAAAACACCAAAATATACAGCTAATGCGGTACTCCACACATCCGCCTGTTTGCTTTTTCCGGTTGAGGCTAAAAGCATTCCCCTATTATCGGAAAAGGTTTGAGGAATTTCATTTTTCAGTCGTTTTGCTGTAGTTCTATAAGCATCAGCTTTATCTTTACATTTAATCAGTTCAAACAGTTCAGCTAATTCCATTGATGCTCTATATTTAAGCAAAGATGGATAGCAAAGTTCACCGGTAATATAAATGGCATCCCTAAACCCAAAATCAACACCCCTAAAATCATCCGTTGTGTAAACTAAAACACCATCTTGCCGCGTTGGAGGTACCTTGTAAGCCATTTCTAAACGGTCAATCAATCTAACCCCATTAATTTCATTGAGTAAAAATTTAGCAGAAGAGGTACTTTTCATGTAATAATAAGCCATATCGATGAAGAAAAACTGGTCACAATATGGAGGAACCATCCCAAAGGTTTTTCCTCCCTGACTATTATAGTCGTACGTTCCGGGGAAAAAAATTGGTTTGCTATCATCAATTCTGATATGGTCCGCAATTGCTCCCAAAGGAATCATACTACCTGTATTTGTAATCCATGTTTGGTCGCATTGTCTGGACGCAGTTAGTTGTAACATGTGCTTTTGTTCGTCTTTTGTAATAAACCCACATTCTAACGACATCGCATAATCTCTGATCCAAAACGCCGGATAACATTTTCGTCCTCCCGGTCTGATAAGTATTCCTCCGGTTTGGTTGCCTCCAAAATTAGGAGAAATTTTTTGCTCAGGATAGATGCGAGAGCTTTCCAGTACATTTTTTGTAAGTTCTTTTAAGTAACCTAAATCACTTTCAGATAGTAAATTGCTTATTTGTGTTTTACTTTGTCCATTCAAGGTTATTACAAAAACTACATTCAGGAAAACTAAAACTGATTTTTTCATTTCTTCTATTTTATTTTTATTGTAGTCCGGTAAAACCGGAATTTGAGTAATTTTTAATTGTAACGTCACTAACGTGCGTTGTTATTTTCAATAGTTCTTTGAAACCATTAATATTATTGCATTTGCTACGTTTTTTACCAAGCAATGAACTTTATTAGCTGATTAAATATCGGCTGTCCTCTAAAATTTCTACTTTTATCCATGGCCAACTTTTTTGTGTAGTAACTCAAAAGTAGCCAAACCGGCTTGGTCTGGAAACGGTCTGACCCGGTTAATTATTTATACCGGAAAACAGTGATTTAAAATCTTTCCTTCACTAAATGTAACTTTTTACGAAGTCTCTTTGGTTAAAACTCGTTAAACACCTCATGCCCATTGCGTAGCGTACCATTTGCTTCGATGAATGCAAGATTGCCGGGAGGGCCGACCGGACCGAATTCAGGTCGGTGGGCATCAGCAATCAAGCTATGGTGTAACAGGTAGCACGTCCAGCCAATGTTGCGCTGCTTTAACTGCGAAAGTGTATAGCGTATTGAATCTGCACGTGTTTTATCGTCGAGGGATCCCCAACAACATTCTGTTGCCATCAGCGGTTTATTTGTTTTCAGTGCGAAAGCTACAGAAGCGTCAAGTCCTTTTTCAAAGTCTTCCTTAGAAGCGTTGTGACGATCGTGTATCCAATAGGGATGAATACTTAATAAATCACAAACCGGATCTAACCTCTCTAATGTCATGCCGGGATGAATACCTACTGTAATTGGAGCTTGTGCACCTAGATCTTTACAGATATCATATAGACTCTTCAACCAGACTGTCTCAGCTTGAGTAATGTCCGCAAATAATTCTTGTTGAGAATAAGTATAAGGTTCATTACACAAATCCCACGCAACAATGCGTGGATCATCGCTATGCTGTCCAACGATGCCTTCCAGAAAGGCATGGAACATTCTATCTTTCCATACCCAGCAGTTGGGTAAAAAGTGGTCAATGTAGATGCCTCCGTAATCGAGGACTTTATCGTGCCAACGGTTAAAAAGGCATGGCATAACTTGGCATCCTACCTTTTCAGCCAATTCCAATGTTGTAGTGAAGTTTCTCCCATAGCGTTCAGGATCACGGAGGAATGCATCCCATGACTGCCACCAGCGAATTATGTTCATTTTCGGAAAAAAATGTTTTCCTTGAGCCAGTTCTGTCTCGATGATTTTAGCGTCAAACTTCTGCCAGAGCTCAAAACCATTGGATCCATAACTTGGTTGGTAATTGAATCCACGCATTTGTGTCCAAACAGAATCAGGCATATGGGGCGGAACATTGTTATCTGACTCAATTGCAAATGCTCTATTTCCCAAAGTGGTCAACAATGCCCCTGTAATCGATCCCTTAACGATATTTATTAACACCTTACGGCGGTTAATATCTGCTGACATATACTTATCATTTCCCATTCTTCTTTCCATAATATTTTAGTTTTAAATGACATTATTTATCGATTTTTTTGATAATATTCATTGACCAAATTAATTCTTTCTGATGCCTGATCTTCTCGCCTGCCAATTCCAATGTTGTCTTGAATAACCTGCTTTTCTTGGGCATTCCAGCTTCTTCACATCAACAAAGATTACTGCACATGGTTTTGACATTGCCTAATCATTTCAACGCCTCGTCAGAATTTGTTTATGCTCATGTTCTTCGCACCTACCTGAATTTTTAATAATACCTTCTTCCCCTGATGCTTACTCCTACATCTTTCAACCACAGTAGATTAGAGCTAACGCGGAAGCGGCGCCTGAAGGACGCTTCAGGTGGCCTGCTCCCATCGTTTACACAGCTCCAACTTGCGAGTTGTTCGTGACACTCAATATCCTGGATTTTGGTCTTTCGTTGGATCAAGCGCGTGATTGTATTGTAATTCAGTATTGGGAATTGGCCATAGCAATAATTTTCCCGCTATATCAATACCTCTGTTTGCTTTAATATATTCTGCAACCTTACCTATTCTTTTCAAGTCAAACCACCGTTTTCCTTCAACCATCGTCTCATATCCCCGCTCTTTAATAACTAAATTGGCAAAAGATTTAGCATCATAATCAGTTAACTTAAAATCAATATCCGAAGGTTGCGTTGGTGGATTTTTCCCATATGCACGGCGATGTACCTTGTTCAACGCTTCCATCCCATCAGCAGTGGGACCATTATTTGCCAGGCAAGAGGCTTCTGCATAAATTAAAAGTAAGTCAGCATATCGGTAAAGAGGAAAATCAATACCAGAACCTCCCCCATTAGCATTTGGATCTATGAACTTTCTGCTCACCATTGTGTTTTTCCCTTCTCCAAAATCCGCACTATACCAAAGATCTTTGCGTATGTCTTTATTATTCCAATTACTATACAGCGGTTGACTTAATGTATCAATAAATATTGAACTATTCCCTCTACCCCCCGAATATGGAGAGTTTGCATAGTTTAGAACGATAAAAAAAGTTGAATTTAAGCTAGTTGAAGACTTTGAAAACATTATACTAAATATTGACTCTGATGAACCAATAACATTAGTTCCATAAAGCTTTGAATCAAAATCCTCCCATTTTTTTACTTCTACCAACGAATATTTACCTGACTCAATTACCTCTTTAGCTTTTGCACTTGCTTCCGCATTGAGGCCTTTATAAAAATATACGTCTGCAAGCACAGTTTTCGCACTCCATTTTGAAGGACGTCCTACTGCATTCGGTTTATCCGGCAGATTACTTTCTGCATCTTTAAGATCATCAATAATAAATTGAAATACTTCATTTTCCGTACTTTTTGGCACATCACTTTCTGTCATGTTTTCTATTTTCCGAATAGGTACCTTTCCCCATAATCTTACCAAATGAAAATAGGACAGAGCCCTCATGAATTTTGCTTCGCTTACATATTTTGTAACATCTTCTTTACTGATATCACTTCCATTCGGAGCATTTTTTATAATTAAATTTGCATTGCGAATCGAAAGGTACATGTTGCCCCAAATACCATTCATGAATCCAAGAGTCGGTGTGCTATAATTTTGACCATCATTCCAAAAGATTGTACCCTGATATAAGTCTGTTAAAACATCTAATATGACTGGAAACAAAGATTGGTAAGTATTCCCCTGCCTATATGGCATATAGATAGCATTTACACCCGATTCAATTTCTTGTGAAGTATTATAGTAGGTTGCTACTGCAATTGCTTTGGGTTGTTCTTTCAGAATATCATTACAAGAAATGAATATTAACAAGAACATTAATAAGATATATATATTTTTCATAATGCTAATTTTATTTACATTTTTAAAAAATTACTTTAATACCACAAGTAATTGATTTAGAGGATGGATATGTAAAAAAATCAATCCCCTGATTTATTGAGTTACCACCTCCCAAAGAGCTTACATCTGGATCCCACCCTGAATAACTAGTAAATGTAATCAGGTTTTGTCCACTTATATATAGCTGAAGGTTACTTAACCAATTCAGTCCATATTTTTTTACCGGGAAAGTATAACCCAACTGAATGTTCCTGAGACGCAGGTAAGATCCATCCTCTACAAAACGATCAGATACACGACCTGAAATAAAATTTATGGCTGGGTATTTTGCATCCGTTTTTTCCGGTGTCCAGTGATCCAAATAGACATTTCGTAATAAATTGGCTCCGGTTAAGATATTAAGTGTACTTACACTAGAGCTATAATTAAAAATATCATTTCCATAAGATCCATTAAAGAACATATTAAGTTCAAAATTACGATACGACATGGTTGAATTAAAACCATAAATAAAATCAGGATTAGGATCACCTATAAATGTTTTATCCAAATTATTTATTAATCCATCAGAATTTAAATCCTTATATTTAATTGTTCCTTTATTATCATATCCATCTTCTATATACCCATAAAATTCAGCAAACGGATGTCCTTCTCTCAAAAGACTAACAAAGTCATTTATTACCTCGCTATATAACAATGAACCTGTTATGTCCTGCCCTCCACTTAATTTTAAAACTTTATTCCGGTTAAAAGCAATGTTCCCCGATACATCCCATTTAAAACGGCCATCCAGAATATTTGCATCTATAGTCAATTCCAATCCTTTGTTCTGGATCGACCCGATATTCTTAATGATACTACTCCAGCCCTCTGAAGCAGGCAATATTACGCTATTCAATAGGTCGCTGGTTCTCTTATAATAATAGTCAGCGGTTAAATGGAGTCGGTTATTCAAAAATCCAACATCTACTCCGACATTTGTTTGTTCGGTCGTTTCCCATTTCAAGTCGCCCGGATAAATAGAACTTGGGGCAAAATAAGTATAGCCTGTATCATCAAAAACAGTACTTCCTGAGCTTAAGAGAACCTGCGTTGCATAAGCAGATATAGCTTGGCTACCCGTTTTCCCCCAGCCAATTCGAAATTTTAAATCAGAAATGTTAGGATTATCTTTTAAAAAACTTTCTTCTTTTATCCTCCATGCAAAAGCACCAGAAGGGAAATAACCCCATTTATTGCCTTCACTGAATTTGGAAGAGCCGTCAGCACGCATACTTACTGTAAGCAAATATCTATCTTTGTAGCTGTAATTCGCTCTTCCTAAATAAGATAGCAAAGTAGATTCCGTAAACGCTGTTGAAGGAATCCCAAAAGACTTTGCTGCACCAAGGTTGTAGGTTTCAAAAACATCACTCATAAAGCCTGATCCGGAAGCAGCCAACATTGTATATTTGTTATTTTCATAAGTAAAACCGGCAAGTGCATTAAACTTATGATTTTCATTAAAACTTTTTGTATAAGTTATTGTATTTTCACCAAGTAAAGATAGATTCTGTGATGTACTGACAGATGCAGCACCAGGTGTACCGATCCCGACAAATTGGTTGGTAATATAATTATCTCCCCTATAATCGCTATTATTGACATTCCCTGCAACCTTAATAATTAAATCAGGAATTGGTTTATAGAAAAATGCAACATTTGCCAAGATTATATTTGTTTTTGCAGAATTGCTTGTTTCTTTAATCAAATATAGTGGATTTATCATATTTGCATAAACAAAACTATATACATTATTAAGCCGGCGAATCGTACCATCTTCATAATAAGGGGTTAATGTGGGTGGAGAGGTTAAAATACTTGATATTAAGCTATTACTACTACCTCCACTCTCATTACCATTCTTATTTGTACGGGTTAGAATTGCCCCATAATTAATACTAAATTTTTTACTAATATCATGGTTGATATTTGCCTTGAGTGAATATTTCTGATAATCAGTCCCTTCAAGGATTCCTTTCTGATCAAAAATGGTACCCGATACAATGAATTGTGTTTTCTCTGTCCCTCCGGAAATACTTAATACGTGGTTCTGGATAGGAGCAATACGAAAACAAACATCTTGCCAATCGGTTCCATCCCCAAAACTATCAATTTCACTCTGAGTGAAATAAGGATTCTTCCCTCTATTATTAGCAAGTTCATTGTATAGGAGGGCAAATTCTTTCCCATTCATTAAATCAAACTTCTTACTTATTTGTGAGACTCCAAAGCTTGATTCAAAATCAATTTTAGTCTTGCCCGCTTTCCCATGCTTGGTTGTAATCAATACCACCCCGTTTGCACCTCGCGAACCATAAATTGCAGTGGCTGAAGCGTCTTTTAAAATTTCGATTCTTTCAATATCAGCATTATTCAATATTGAGATGTCACCAGGAAAGCCATCAATTATATAAAGTGGCTCATTATTTCCCTTAATTGAATTATTTCCTCTGATCCGGACCTGCATGTTTCCTCCGAGGGAACCTGTATTTTGTGTAATCTGTACTCCAGCAGCACGACCAGCCAATGCTTGTATCACATTGCTCGTTGAAAATGCACTAATTTCATCACTTTTAACAGAAGCAATTGAACCCGTCAAATCACTCTTTTTCATCGTTCCATACCCGATTGCCACTACCTCTTCAATCCCAACTGTCTCTTCGGCAAGCGTCACATTGATGATTGTTTTACTTGCTACAAATACTTCTTGGGTTTTCATCCCCACGAACGAAAACTGCAAAATTGCGTTTTCAGGGATATTCGAAAGTGAAAAATTTCCGTTGGTATTAGTTATTACCCCTGTTGTAGTACCTTTAACAACGACTGTTACACCTGGTAATACGCCACCGGAAGAGTCGGTAACCTTTCCGGATACTGATTTTTGTTGCTGGCTTTGTGAAATCCCGGTATCTTTTCCGGAGAGGATAATTTGCCGGTTGTTGATGGTGTATTCTATGTCTGTATCTTTGAATACCGCATCTAATATTTCGTTGATCGTTTTATTTTTTAGATCAACTGAAACTATTTTGTCGAGTTTGACAACCTTGTTGTTGTAAAAGAAGAAGAACTCGGATTGTGCCTCAATTTTCTCCAGCGCCGCGACAATACCAGAATCTTCAATCTTTACATCCATTCTTTTGGTTTGGGCGTAATTGTCTAAAGCGAATGTTTGCATACTGGCAAAAACCACAATGAAAATAGTAATTTTCATGATTTTTAGGAATTTTCCACCACAAGCAAATAAATGCCTGTGATTCGTTAAGAACCATCTTTTTTTCATACTTTTGTTTTTTCTAGAATTGATTATTAATAAATGATTGATTCATTAAGGGTGGTGCCGCAAACACTGCCCTTATTCGTTTGGTTTAATTTTTACTGTTTATATACACCTCCCTTTCTTTTATTAAAGTTTTTATTCTTGTGGATATTTCTATCATTTTCAGCACTTCTCCCAATGTTTCGTCCTGAATTGTTGCTGTGTACATCAAACCGGAGTCCAATAACCGCGGATCCAGGTGTATCTTACAGTTGAACCATCTTTCGAGTTGTACCGTTACATCTGACAAGGATGTATTCCGGAAAATTAGTTTTCCGTCTTTCCATGAAGTGGTTAGCAAAGTCTCTACATCACTAACCACCATCTTATGGGTTGCTTTATCGAGAATAGCTTTTTGTCCGGGATGAATGCGGGTTACTTCATTGCCGTCCAAACCGATAAGGGCGATCGATCCCTCTTCCAATGTGGATGCAATTTGATTGTCATTATCATAACTGGATACATCAAACGATGTCCCCAATGCTTTTATCCTTAATTCATCGGTTTCGACAAAAAATGGATGCTCCGAATCATGGGCGACCTTAAAATATCCTTGCCCCGACAATTTAACTTTACGATTGTCCAGTAGATTTAGTGCAAGCGGAAACTCAAGCATACTGCCCGAGTTCAGCCATACTTCCGTTTGATCGGGCAAAGTAAAATGAACCCTGGAACCCGGGTTCGCTGTCACTCGCTGGTTGGCAGTCGAAGCAATCATTTGATCCAACCGTTTGTCCATACGGTAAATAACAAATACTGACCCCAGTAAAAGAGGGATAAACAACACAGCCGCAATACGCAACAGATAATTTTTCCAATTGGAGGGAAAAAGTTGGCGTTCCTTTTTTGATGAATTTATTTTTTGATTTATTTTGGAAAGGATCTGGTTCTTGATAAGCTGGATTTGCATTTCGTCAGCGACAATCTCCTGATTTTCCATCCCTAACCAGTGTTCCCGCATCAATAAATCCAATTGATGATCCTGAAAGGAGGCCTGGATATAGCTTATAAGATCATCCTTTTCAGAGTAGGTTAGCTCACCGGAAAGCATCCGGTCGCGCAAGTATTTATAATCTATTTCGTGATTTGTACCCATTTTGACTTTTGGTTATTCAAACTGGTATACACTTATGGGGCACAAAACCCCTATTAAGTTTTAATCTTTTTTAACCTAAAAAAACAATTCGAAAAAGATAATCCCCGAAAAACCAAGGGAACGAAGGGTTTTACGAATTTTGGTCAGGGATGAGGTCATCTGATTTTCAACTGTTTTCACCGAAATATTCATCTTTATCGCAATCTCTGCATTCGAAAGAGATTGCTCTTTGCTCAACAGATAAATTTCTTTTCTTCGCGGGCTCAATTGTTCTATTGCTTCAAGATATGCTTTTTCAAGCTCATTGAAATTCAATTCCTCATCGAGCAAGACATTTTTTCCAGGATTAATTTTTACATAATTCAGATAGGCTTGCTCTGATTTTGATTTGCGGATTGTATTTAAGATGCCATTTCTGGCAATGGTAAACAAATAGGACTCAAACGATTTTTGGGTTGACAATTCTGTCCTGTTGTCCCAGATTTTCAAAAAAACTTCCTGGACAATTTCCTCCGCTTCTGCTGCCAATTTCAAATATCCAATTGAAAAATGGTACAATCGTTTTGCATAACGATCAAAAAGTTCGTTAAAAGCAGTAAGATTACCATTCTTTAAGGCAAGTATCAAATCGGTTTCCGAAATCATTAGCCGTTTTTCAAAAGATAAAGTTAATCAGTTTAGTCACCACAAAATAAGTCAAATTTTGTGGTTTCCAAGATACAAATTCATTTCGGTTAATGACAGCCTAACGAAATCCTTTAAACTTATATAGTGGCAAAAAGATCTACCATCTAAAAAAAGTCGATCATCTCATTTTTTTTTGCGTACTTTGAACATTGAATGAGACAACTATCAAATAATCAGTATGAAGCAGTTTGATCTGGCTGTAATTGGCAGTGGACCAGGGGGTTTTGCAGCTACCATGCGCGCCCTCGACTTTGGAAAAAACGTTTGTATCATCGAAGCAGGGCATTTAGGCGGCAATGGCATTATGAATGGCCCGCTCACCTCGAAGACCATGTGGGAACTTTCCGCCGATTATGCGGTCGCGGCAGCTGTTGACCGCGGTTATCGTGCTTCTGGTCTCCAGGTTGATTACAACAAAGTTAAAAAAACGGTCTTGCAAGCTGCTAAAACAAAACAAAACCAGATACTTTCGCAAATTGAGACCTTCTCAAACAACAAAAATCAACCAGGAAGCATTACCTACAAACAAGGATTTGCCAGGTTTTTGGATCGTCACACTTTGGAAATTAAAAATCAGGAGGGGATTGAGATGATCAATGCCGAGTACGTCATCATAGCTACTGGTTCCGTACCCCGCCCCCACCCGGACCTGGTGATAGACCAGAAGCAGATACTCGATTCAGATGGAATTCTGAATCTTGAATCATTCCCTGAACGAATGATGATCATTGGATCCGGGATCATTGGCTGTGAATTTGCAACCATCTTCTCAAACTTCAAACAAACGGAAGTTCATTTACTGGACCGTACGCACAGGGTTATTCCCTTTGAAGATGACGATGTTAGCGATTTTGTATCGGGAAATCTGGAGAAGAACGGGGTAACCATCCACCGTACTGCCACCCTTCGCACGGTAAGAAAGAAGAACGACTACCTCGAAGTGGTCCTGGATTACGAAGATGGGCACAGCAGTGTGGTAGAGGTAGACATTATTCTTATATCCATTGGACGGGATCCCAATACGGCAGGCCTTTGCCTCGAAAATGCGGGCATCGAAACTGCCAGCAAAGGATATCTTAAAATCAACGAAGCGTGCGCACTCTCCAATTTTGGCGACTGCAATATTTTCGCAGCCGGCGATGTGACGGGTCAAAAAGCGCTCTATGGGGTGGCTGAAGAACAGGGTCGTTTCATTGTGGAGGCAATCTTTGGTAAAACTGAATATTTGCTCGACTATTCCCACATGCCAACCCTCATGTTCTTTAAACCGGAACTTGCTGCAGTGGGTGCAAATGAAAAAATGCTCCAAAGCAAAGGAATTCCATATAAGGCCGTTTTTTATTCCAACGAACTGGTTAATAGAACAATAGCCATGAGGAATACCAATGGTTTTGTGAAAATAATGGTCAGCAACGATGGATCCGACAGAATTTTGGGAATGCGGGCAGCAGGGCCCCAGGCCTCCGCATTCATCGTCTCCATCGCCTATCTGATCAATTCCGATATCCGGTTGAAAGAGGTACTGCAAAGCATTCACCCTCATCCAAGCGTTACCGAAGGCATACAGGAATGTCTGAGGATATTCCACAATCAATCCATTTTCAAACCGCAGGCTTTTCCAAATCTGATCAGGGTTACTGAATGGAAACCCGGAGAAAATTAAAAATTAAAGATTACAAATTAAAAATTAGGTAATCAGGTATTTATGCTTTGGAATGCCTTTGAATGGATTAACCTTCACGATCCAACTCATCAAAAATTTGTAATTTGTAATTTGTAATTTGTAATTTTTAAATCTCTTCTGCCTATCTTCGCTGACGTTTTAACCATTAAATCCGGCTACATGATCCTCTTCTTCAAAGAGCGCAGCAAAACGATTGCTGTAGGTACCCAAGTTTCATTGAATCAAACAGATATAGATAAATTGTGTTGGCTTTTCGGAGACGCCCAACTAGTGGCGGCGGACCAAATGGAAGGTCAGTACATAGGTCCGCGAAAGGAAATGATCACTCCATGGAGCACCAACGCGGTTGAGATTACCCAAAATATGGGAATTAGCGGGATTATTCGCATCGAAGAATTCATCCATGGAAATGCCCAAAGCAGTTTCGATCCAATGCTTCAAGCCTTTTATAAGGGATTGAACCAATCGATTTTCACCATCAACCATCAACCGGATCCGGTTATTTATATTGAGGATATCCTTGCATACAACAAGAAGGAGGGACTGGCATTGAGCCCGGATGAAATTCAATACCTTGAAGAGGTTGCAGTAAAAATAAAAAGAAAACTAACTGACAGTGAGGTATTTGGATTTTCTCAGGTAAATTCTGAGCACTGTCGGCACAAAATTTTCAACGGAACTTTTGTCATCGATGGCATCGAAAAGCAACAGACGCTATTCGAAATGATCAAGAAAACTACCAAGACCAATCCAAACACCGTCGTTTCAGCATACAAAGACAACTGCTCTTTTAGCGAAGGTCCTGCTGCAGAGCAATTTGCCCCCGCTTCGGCTGATCAGCCGGATTATTTTCAGGTTACCGACATCGAAACGGTTCTCTCTTTGAAGGCAGAAACGCATAATTTTCCCACCACTGTCGAGCCCTTCAACGGAGCTGCTACCGGAACCGGTGGCGAAATTCGCGATCGCATGGCCGGAGGCAAAGGAAGTTATCCAATTGCCGGAACAGCAGTTTACATGACCTCCTATTCCAGAAATGATGAAAACAACCGGGCATGGGAACAGAACTTTGAACCTCGCAAATGGCTGTATCACAATCCTGAAGAGCTTTTAATTAAAGCATCAAATGGAGCTTCTGATTTTGGAAATAAGTTTGGGCAACCCCTCATCAATGGTTCCGTATTGACGTTTGAACATGCTGAAAACCAAAAGAAATATGGTTACGATAAAGTAATCATGCAGGCCGGAGGTATCGGATATGCCAGAAAAGAGGATAGCCTGAAAGGTGTACCAAAAACAGGGGAAAGTGTTGTCCTGCTTGGTGGGGACAATTACCGTATTGGTATGGGCGGTGGCGCAGTATCATCAGTAGATACGGGCGCTTTCGAAAGCCATATCGAATTGAATGCGGTGCAACGCGCCAATCCTGAGATGCAAAAAAGAGCCTACAATACGATCCGTTCTTTGGCCGAATCCGGCAAAAACCCCATCGTCTCCATCCACGACCATGGCGCGGGTGGCCACCTTAATTGTCTCTCCGAACTTGTCGAAGAGACAGGTGGAAAGATATTTGTTGATCAACTTCCGGTAGGTGACCCCACCCTTTCTGCCAAAGAGATCGTCGGAAATGAATCTCAGGAACGAATGGGTTTCGTAACCGGAAAAGAAAATTTAGAGTGGATACAAAAGATCGCAGAGCGCGAAAGATCACCGTTTTACGTGATCGGAGAGACGACCGGGGATCATAAGTTTACATTTGTCAATCGTAGAAATGGGGATCGACCCATCGATATGGAGTTGGCTACCCTCTTTGGCAAACCACCCCGCACCTTACTGGAAGATAAGACCCCAGATCAGAATTTTACAAAAATATCATATTCCAAGGAGTTAATATACAGTTATTTAGAGCAAATTTTTCAACTCGAATCAGTCGGTTGTAAGGACTGGCTTACCAATAAAGTTGACCGTTCCGTCACCGGAAGAATTGCCAAACAACAATGCGCCGGAGAACTGCAACTTCCTTTGAACAACCTCGGGGCAGTAGCCATTGATTATCAAGGGATCAAAGGGATTGCAACTTCGCTCGGACATGCACCTGCCGCTGGGTTAATTAATCCTGCTTATGGTTCCGTTCTTTCCATTGCAGAGGCGCTTACCAACATTGTTTGGGCCCCCCTCACCCATGGACTCAAAGGAGTTTCACTTTCTGCCAATTGGATGTGGCCTGCCAAAAATCCGGGTGAAAACGCGCGGTTGTACCAGGCAGTCGAAGCTGCTTCAGATTTTGCCTGTGCTTTGGGAATCAATATTCCTACCGGAAAAGATTCCTTATCTATGACACAAAAATACAAGGATGAGGTTGTTTATGCCCCTGGAACAGTGATTATCTCTGCTTCCGGCGAAATTTCCAATCTCAGAAATATCATTGAACCTGTTCTGGTCAATGATCCTGCGAAAACAATTTACTACATCGATTTCTCTAATTCGGCAAAGGTCCTGGGAGGCAGTTCACTTGGACAAATCCTGGCTACTGTAGGAGAAGAGTCCCCAACAGTATCAGATCCTACCTACTTCGCAAAGGCTTTTCAAACCTTGCAAGAGGCAATCAGCGCTGGTGTGGTAGCTTCGGGACATGACATATCATCTGGAGGACTGATAGTTACACTACTGGAAAGTTGTTTTTCACAAAATAGCGGAGGTATTGAAGTCAATTTATCCTTGCTCAACGAACCTGACAGTGTTAAAGCACTGTTCAGTGAGAATCCTGGCGTCATTGTCCAGGCAAATGACCCAGTTGAATTTGAAAAGCTGTTTCAACTAGCCTGTGTGAAGTGTATCCCAATCGGAAAACCAGTGGCAGAAAGAGTAATCAGAATTACCAATTCTACCGAACAATATATCTTCGAGATAGATAAGCTAAGGGAAAAGTGGTTTAGGCCATCATACCTACTCGACAAAAAGCAATGCGGGGAACAATTGGCATTGAATCGTCTCGATAATTACAAAATAAATGCCCTTTCGTTCAATTTTGGAGATTTTAAAGGGAGTTTCGACTCTTTGGGAATAAATCCAAAAAGAAGGGAACAATCTGGTATCAAAGCCGCGATCATCAGGGAAAAGGGTGTGAACGGCGATAGGGAGATGGCTTGGAGCTTATATCTGGCTGGATTCGATGTAAAAGATGTTCACATGACCGACCTGATAACGGGTCGTGAAACCCTGGAAGATATTAGTCTCATCGTTTTTGTTGGAGGATTCTCCAATTCGGATGTTCTTGGATCGGCGATTGGTTGGGCAGGTGCATTCAAATACAATGAAAGGGCGAAAGCTGCGCTGGAAAATTTTTATAAGAGAAATGACACCCTGAGTTTGGGTGTTTGCAATGGTTGCCAGCTAATGGTTGCCCTGGATCTCGTCTATCCGCAGAAAAAAGGGAAGATGAAGATGCATCACAACGAATCCCACAAGTTTGAGTCATCATTTTTGAATGTAGATATTCTTGATAACGAATCTGTTATGCTGAAATCACTTGTAGGCAGGAAATTGGGTATTTGGGTGGCGCATGGTGAAGGAAAGTTCTCAATACCGGAAAGCGAAGATCAGTACAAAATTCCAATGAAATACTCCTTCGCCAACTATCCCGGCAATCCAAACGGATCAGACTACAATACCGCTGCCATTTGCTCGGCAGATGGTCGTCACCTGGCCATGATGCCGCATCTTGAAAGGGCAATCTATCCTTGGCAATGGGGCTACTACCCTTCCGAACGAAAAGCAGATCAGGTTACACCCTGGATTGAAGCCTTTGTGAATGCACGGAGGTGGATTGAGGAGAAGGATAAAGGATAAAGGATAAAGTCAAAAGGATAAAGTAAGAACGCCGCGATCAAAATCGTGGCGTTCTTACTAATAGTTCCGTATCGTTATCCCAATGAGATTTTGGGCAAATCTTCGGGTTTTAAAACCTTATTTTCTGCTTCAACCTTAGTAGAAAGGATGGTTGACTGAATAATAACCTTATTACCTTATTCAATGATCTCTTTTAGAAATCATTACGGCATAATACCTGCATTTTCCCAAATGAATAAGGTAATAAGGTTAAAGTCCGGTGGGCTAACATTTTCTACGAAGGTTTCCTTTTAAAAATAAGGTTTTTCAAATCCTAATTCGAAAAATGAACCAGTAGTTTCTATTAAACTCAATTCGATTGACCTAATGGTATTGAAAAATGCAATTTAAACAGTTTCTGCATCTTCAACCTGATAACCTCTACTTACAGACCGAGACAAACACTGAGCCTGTTTAACCGGATCCAGATAACCCACTTCAGTTTCATGAATTTTTGAAAGGAGATAATCCGCCTCCCCTAACCCATGATCGGAAGCCAGGTTTAAATATTCAATCGCCTTCTCTACATCCTTCTCCACAATTTCGCCTGTCGTGTAAAATTCAGCCAAACTAATCCAGGCAGAAGCAAACCCATTTTCAGCCGACTTGCGAAATAGCTCCATGGCTGCCTTTTTGTTTTCTTCTACCCCTTCACCGTAGAGTATCATTCCCGCCAAATTATATTGGGCCTGCGGATAATTTTTATCAGCAGCTTTTTTGAAATTAAAATAGGCCTTTTTAAGATTCTTTTCACCGGTTTCACCAAAGTACCACATTACCCCTAAATTATAGGCGCCCAACATGTAACCGGCATCATCGGCGCGTGTATACCATTTGAAAGCCTCCTGTGGATCAGATTTTATTCCCTTGCCCTGGTGGTATAAATTTCCAAGGTTGTTCATGGCTTCTGCAATCCCGCCATTGGCAGCCACTTCATATTGTTCAATAGATTTTTCCGGGTCTGCCTCGCAACCCAATCCAGTTTCGAACATGACCGCCAGATTGAAGGCCGCTTTTGCGTAGCCGGCTGAGGATGCCTGTCTATACCATCTCAACGCTTCACTAAGATTTTTCTCAACTTTTACTCCATTCTCGAGATAGACTGCCGTTTTAAACATGGCGCCCGGTACCCCCTTCTCAGCAGCTTTCAAAAACCACTCATATGCCTTGTCTTTATCCGACCAGTAGGTTTCACCTTTTTCATGCAAAAGTCCCAGAATGTAACATGCCCTGGGATGACCAGCTTCCGCTGATTTTTTAAAATAGTCGCCTGCCGAATATTTGTCCCTTTCAATCCACTCTCCGGCAAGACAAATACTGGCATATTGATATTGGGCTTCAAGGTTTCCCTTTTCGGCTGCTTTCCGATAATAATCTACTGCTGTCTTTACATTTTTTTCGACACCTTCTCCTATCTCAAAACGTTTAGCCATCAACACCATGGCATCGGCGCTACCATTCAAAGCCGCCTTCTTCAACATTTCAACACCATGGTAATCAGCTTGCTTCAGGTAATAATTGGCCAACGCCTCCTGCGCTTCTGCAAATCCGCGATCGGCAGCTTTCTGATACAATTCCATGAAATCATTGTTGTTGGTCTCTTCATGGAGTTTTCCCATCAGGAAAATTGCTTCGGAGTAATCAGCATGGACAGCTTGTTCAAGATATTTTTTTGCCTTGTCGAGATTTTTTTCAATCCCAACTCCCAAAAGATAAATCTTACCCATTTTAAGGGCAACATCCGAAGATACCTCTCCCTCAATCTTACCAAACCATTCGATGCTCTGCTCAATGTTGGCCTCAATGCCTTTCCCTTCATAAAGAAATAGTCCAACCTTCTGATATGCTGGCTCATACCCATCCGTGGCCGCTTTCAGGTACCACTGATATGCTTTTTCTGGTCTTACCGGTACAGTTAAACCTAACTCAAATATCTCCCCGACTTTATAGACTGCAGGCAAATAGCCATCCTTTGCCGAAGCATACCAATAGTCAACTGCTTCATCTGTATCCTTATAGCCTCCTTCCCCGGAATAGAGGACCCGTCCGTAATTGTATTTGGCGACTTTATCGCCACGCTCGGCCCCTCTTTCATACCATTCAAATGCCTTGGTGGAATCCAAAGGAAGTCCCTCCCCCTTTTCACGCATGCTGCCAATGTAATTGCAGGCTTCTATACCACCTGCGCGTGCAGACTCAAGGAAAAACCTGACAGAATCTGAGTAAGATTGTTTGCGGTCTATCCCATCATAGTATTTAATGCCAAGTTCCAGCGCTGCTTTTGCAAAATCCTGCTCATATTCTGTTTGAAACAAATCTATGGCATCCGTGGCGTTTGCAGAGTGTTTGAAAAGATCCAGAAAAATGATTCCTGCTTTAAAGCCTGATTCAACACTTTTTTCAATGCGCCTGGTTCCCCTTTCTATCTTTCCTTTTTCCAGAAGTTCAAATCCACGTCTGAAGTTTCGCGGATATTTTTTAAAAATTTCTTTGTTCACCCGTAAAATATTATATTATATAACTGATGATTAGCACATTAACCTTTATATTTAAGAACAATAGGCAATGTTTCTATTCCAGTGCCGGCAACTAAATTCTAATCAGCATTCAATCTTGTTTAAATATTGCTTAAAAATAGCGATTAACCGTCAATTTAAGCAATTTGAAGGGCTTAAAAACGGCTTATGTGAAAATTTTTGATTTATTTTATCCTCTGGAATTAACTTTTTTGTTAAAAACATTTTAGCAAATACCATGAAGGCAATGGATTCAATAGCGCTGATCTCGAAATATTACAAACCGAAGTCAAAGGCCTTCCATATTCTTGTTAGCCACAGCCAGGCAGTGACTGATAAAGCCTTGAAAATTGCATCGAAACACAGCGAGCTGAATCCGGATCTCCAATTTATTGAAGAGGCTGCCATGACACATGATATTGGAATATTTATGACCAATGCGCCCAATCTCTATTGCTTTGGCGATTTTCCCTATCTGGCACACGGGTATCTGGGCTGTGAGCTCATGACCTCGCTTGGATTTCCGGATCATGGATTGGTTTGTGAAAGACATACAGGAGTAGGTATTTCAAAGGAGGAGATTGTCGAAAAGAAATTGCCCCTCCCCGTGAGGGATTTAATTCCTGAATCGGTGGAAGAGCAGATCATTGCCTTTGCTGATAAATTTTATTCCAAAAGTTCCCCCAATTTAACTGAAAAATCTTTGGCCGAAGTCCGAAAATCCATAGCAAAATTTGGAAAATACAGCAGCAAGCGTTTTGAAGAATGGTGCGAACTATTCTTATAAAGCATAGCCTGTGTGATTGCCAATTATATAAATTCCATCTACTAAGCTAATACTGCTGCCGATCGTAGAAACTCTCACGCTTACTAAGCTTCAAGTCCTGAAGCATGGCTGCTGTTGCCCGAATCGTAAAGCTGTAACTCTGTCTGTAACCGAATGGGACAAGGTTGAGTGACATTTGAAAGCAATGCATGTCCCTGAAGATATTGAACTGAGTGAAGGATACCTCCATTTTCTGAATGTCCAATCCTGATGAAAAACCGATATCCCATCCCTTTGTCAGGTTGAGACTCCCGTTAAATTCCACTGTCTGATTTATGGTTGGTGCCGTAACGGGATTGGGTTTGCTATAGCGTAGATTATAATTGAATGAAAGATTCCAGGGAATATCGAAATCGACATATTCCGGTATTTCAGGATAGTTTTTCCTGGCATTATCGATCATTTTTTGATCTTCAGATTTTTCAAGGGGTTTTCCATCTTTACTTGTCCCAGGTTTCAATTGCTTATTATCTTCCTGTGATTTAGATTTGAAAGAATAACCAAAAGACAAATTGGCACTGGTTAATCGTGCCAATTTTTTGGTCCGCGCAAATTCAAACACATTTATCAGGTGCCCATCTTCAAAGGCATAAGGATCCATGATGGCACCCATGTTTATGTCAATACCCGCAACCTTTGTACGGGCAGTCAGATTAATATTAGAGAGATTTAGCGAGTCGGCTGCTAAATTGTAAGAGGTAGCCAGCGATAACTGGTCAATCAGCTTTACTTTCTTGAATTTCTCCTTCGAAGTTGTATCATTGGTATTCAACATCTTCATTTCAAGAATATTGCTAATATTCAAGCCTATCGAACCAGATCTACCAGCTCCGGCAGTACCATAAATTCCACCCTCATGATGTGGGTATCTCAAGGTGACAGGGTTTCCCTTGTCATCGAAGTACTCAATATTTCCATACATGCCGTAACTTGGATTACTAAAATCAGGCTGCATACTAAAACTAAGGGTTGGGGTCATCGTGTGCCTGATCCCCTTGATGTTTGACTTTGCGTTTAATGGCAGGAAATTACCATAAATTTTGGTAGAGGCGCCAACACTGACCGAATAATCATAATCACGGGTAAAACCAAAAATAGTATCAGATACGTAAACCAATTTTTTTACCGGATCGTAAGCCTTCCTGATCTGACTCATGTACCACCTTTCGTTGTAGTTTATTGAAGGACTGATTGTTATAAATTTCAATGCTTTAAATGAAGTACTGATCGGAATGCTGTGTTTCGCCCCACTCTGCCAATCCCGGGCTAAATTTGTATGCATCAGCTTGTACTCTTTTGTATTGATTGAGTTCTGCATGTCAAAACTGTAACTAAGACCAATCTTTTGATACCATTTCTCGGGTCCGGAAGAATTTCCGGACTTAAACGGATAGAGCCGGTTGACATTGAATGTCATTTGCGGTAAAGTCAGGTTAATGGTGGTATCACGACTGTTTTGCGAATGTCGCAGGTTGGCAGACATTGAGAACGGGCTATTTTCCCATCGTTTGGTATAGGAAATGCTGGATTGTTTCGTATTTGTAAGGTAATTCTGAGTAGTGTATGAGTTATTTTGATCATACTGGCTTGTAGAAAAGTTGACGCTCGCGCTAAACGATTGATTGGGACTTGCCTTTGAATCCATGGAGTGGTTCCAGGTAATGGCAAAATCATTCTGAATCTTATAATCGGGTAACCCCTTGTCGCCAAAGACATTCTTGTAAAAGTTAATGTCAAGGCCACCACTGAATTTATACCGAAGTTTATAATTGGTATGCATTTTTATCCCTCTAGATCCTTTAGAGAAAATATCCCCCCTCAATGCAACATCGAAATAATCGTTGGCGGCCCAATAATAACCCATATCCCTCAGGAAGAAACCCCTGTTAATTTCATCACCATAAGTAGGCATTAAAAAACCGGATGAATAGGTTGGCGAGTTCGGGAAGAAACCAAAGGGGATGAATAAAAAGTATATTGGAATATCTTCCAGAACCAGATAGGCTGGTCCGGTTACAATTTTTTTGTTTGAAAGAACTTTTGCTTTGGTCATCTGAAGATAAAAATGAGGATGCTCGGCATCACAGGTCGTATATTTGCCATCCTTCAGATTATAGGTCGAATCATTCATCAGCTTCGTCTTGCCACTATGAATGAATCCCCCCTCCTGCTCCGTCACCACGCCATAGACTATTCCCTTCTTGGTAAGAAAATTGTATTTGATTTCATCGGCTTCAAATTCCTGTTCACCTTGCTTAAATACAGGTTTTCCGACAATTGTCCCGGTCGAATCAGGTTTTCCGGTTGCATGTACCAGGTTACTATCCTTATTTAATTCAATGTAATCAGCGGTAAGTTCAATATCCTTGTATTTAACTTTCGCATTCTTGTACATGAATATCTTGTTGGCACTATTGAAAAACAGTATTTTCCCGTCAGCAGTATAATCTACCTGGGCGTCAAAATCATCATTATTCTTAATGCTTTGAAGAGAATCCAATGCCACTGAATCCTTCTTTATGACTATTAATGAATCACTTACACTTTTTTTATCTCTTTTCGAGGAGGGTAAGGAAGTGATTGATTGCCTTTTTATATTCCTTTTGCTTGAGGCCGGTCCCTGAGCAAAAACAAGTGATTGCCAAATGAGAATCAGTAAAAAAGTATATTTAATAAATCGTATAGTGCTCAAATCTATAGAATTAGATCGTTTTAAAATTCTGATTTCAATCCGCCTTCCCTTGAGGCAAAAGTAAAAAATCCTACCGGACAAAAAGGGTACACTGATAAATAATTTAATCTTCTATTTTTGTATACGTTTAACATCAGCGAATGAGGCTTAAATTATATAGAGTGATGGGCAGCAAAATTATAACCTTTGGCATAAAATGGATTTGGCTTTTCATCATCTTCTCATTTGTATTTTACGGGGCTGATGGCCAACAGAAAAATGGCTCAATTAAGACAGTAGTCATTGATGCGGGTCATGGTGGAAAAGATCCGGGAACCGTTGTCGGAAAGGCCAAAGAAAAAAATATTGTTTTGGACATTGCGCTCAAACTGGGGAATTTGATCAGGCAAAACCAACAGAACATCAAAGTCGTCTATATCAGGGATGGGGATTATTTTGTGCCATTGCTGGACAGGGCCCAAATAGCCAACAAAGCCAATGCCGATTTGTTTATTTCCATTCATGCAAATTATTGTGGAAGTCCGGAAATTCACGGCACGGAAACCTATGTTTTGGGTTTGCACAGAACAGAAGATAACCTGAACGTTGCTAAAAAAGAGAACAGTGTAATCTTGCTGGAAGAAGACTACTCTACGCGTTATGAGGGTTTTAACCCTAATCTTTCTGAGTCTTACATCATGTTCGAGTTGGTTCAGGATGCCTATCTGGACCAAAGTTTGCGCTTCGCTTCCATCCTGCAATCTAATTTTAAAGAGGTTGCGCAAAGAAATAACCGCGATGTTAGACAAGCCGGCTTCTTAGTACTCAGGGAAACAGCCATGCCAAGCGTACTTATTGAAACTGGCTATTTAAGCAACAAAAAAGAGAACAGTTTCCTTCAGACGGATAATGGCAGAAATGAAATAGCCCATTCCATTTACGGTTCTTTGATTAATTACCTTGAAAAGTTGGATACAAAGGAAATTATTCCCGACAGGCAAACCAATGGAATTAATCCAGAAAATACCCAAAAACCAAAGCATAAATCAACACCGGAGAGAAATCAGACCGAATTGGAACCATCCCGCAGTGGAAAGAACTCAATTGTGGCGGATACGTCTACCAAGACTCTGCAAAAAGTCAAAAGTGGAACACTGTCAGAAAAAAAGCGGCCAGAAAAAATGGTTACAGAAAGTGGCATTACCTATGCCATACAGATTGGGGTTTTCTCAAGAAAAATAAGTCTTGATTCTAAGTCGTTCAAAGGCATTACCCCCATCAAAGAGATGATTTTTAACGGCAATTATAAATATTACTGTTTCGAATCTGATTCTTTTCAAACAACAAAGTCTAATTACGAGGAGGTATCAAAGAAATTTCCTGACGCATTTATCGTCTCAATTCAGAACAATAAGACCAAGATGGTTTGGATGAAAGAAAAGAAAAAGTAAACTGTGATGAATTCACTGCTTTTATTTGATCTAAATCCTCTTTACCTTTGTGAGGCATTTGAGCGTCACCGCCGCCAATTTAAAAGGTATCTGATATTTAATATTCAATAAACTATTTACCCGTGAAAATTTCAAAAACGTCTAAAATTGGTATTGTTTTGGCTATCAGCTTGATGGTATTGGTTTGGGGAATAAATTTTCTAAAAGGGCGTGATATCCTAAGGACTGAAAAGGTATACATTGCAAGATACAAGAATGTTGGCGGCTTAGAAGTTTCTACAGTTGTGCAGCTCAATGGATTAAAGATCGGTTACGTGAGGGAAATCTATTTTTCCGATGATCTGTCAGGTGATCTTATCGTCAAAATCGCCGTATTCAATAAGTTTCCGTTGCCTGTTGGAACAACTGCCGAAATTGCCAACAATGATCTTTTGGGTTCAAAAGTCGTAAAGTTGAGTCTGGGTAAATCTTCACAATTTTATCAGCACAATGATACCATCAAAACAAAGATCGAATCCGATCTGATGAGCCAGGTAACTGAACAGATTGCGCCGATCAAGGCCAAGGCCGAGCGATTAATCGTGTCACTGGATTCTATCGTTTCAGGGGTTTCTATCTTACTTAACAGTGAATCCAGGAGAAATATTGAGAAGAGCCTTAAGCAGATAAGCCTTACCATGGAGAATCTTGAGCAAATATCGAGTGATTTAAGCATTGTAGTCGGTACCCAAAAGACAAATCTCTCTGCAAGCATTGTCAACCTGAAAGAGCTCACCGAAAATTTGAACAAGGATTCAAAAGCGTTGGGAAAGATCTTAAATAATTTCTCGGCCATCAGTGATTCCATCAATCCGTCTGAACTTAATTCTATCATAACACATTTAAATAAATCAACTGCTGGATTGGAAACGATCCTATCCAACATCAACAATTCAAATGGAACGCTTGGACTTTTGGTAAAAGACTCAACATTGTACAATCAATTGGCCGAGTCGGGCGAAAACCTGAACCGTCTACTGGTTGACTTGAAAATTAATCCTCATCGATACCTGAAAATTGCTGCTTTCAACTTCGGGAAAGAGGTTTATTTGGCTCCAGGATCCAAATATAAGACTATTGAAAATATCGACTTTAAAGTTTTTTTATTCAGTTCAAATGTACAAATACCGCTTGAATCATCTATATTTCAAGGCATTAAAGATGTTAAGGAATCAATAGAAGGATCCAAATTCCTTTATTTCGCCGGAGAGGATAAGTCTTATGATAAAATTAGAATGATTCTAAATAAGGTGCAACTCTCTTTTCCTCAGGCTACTTTAAAAGCATATCAGAACAAAGATGAAATTTCTCTGAAAAAAGCGTTAAAAATTTGTTCAAAGTAACATTGAGTTAATCTTTTTTAACTAATTTAACCCATCGAAAAAAGATTGATTTTTATAGTATTTTGCCATCCGTCAAAATATAAAACATCAAAAATTTTAGGGGTATAAAAAATATTGAAGTAACATACTATCAGCATTTTGGCCTTTACTAAATTCTATCATCCTGATTATCAGGTAATTAACTTTATTTATTCACTTATTTAACTGAAATATAAAAAATTAGATGACGAACTATAAAGAACAAAAGTATTGATCATGATCTGTCTTATTTGGCTTTAACTCGATTACCTTTTTTTAGTTTTACTTTTTTTTACCGCAACCTAGATGGAGAGAGATCACGTGTCAATTTGGGATAGTTGTTTAAGAATTATTAAAGACAACGTTCCTAACATAAGTTACAGAACCTGGTTTGAACCTATTGTTCCCCTTAAACTGGAGAACAACGTTTTAACGATTCAGGTTCCAAGTCCTTTTTTTTACGAGTACCTGGAAGAGCAATACATTGATATCCTGAGAAAAACCTTACGGAAAGAGCTGGGCACTGGGGCAAAGCTGGAATACAATGTCGTTGTTGACAATAACAACAGTGTAAACAATAAACCGTATACGATAAAACTGCCTACCAATCAAAACAATAATTTAAAAAATAAACCGGTTTCTGCCATTGTCCCATCAGATGAGAGCGGAATTCGTAATCCTTTTGTCATTCCCGGCATTCAGAAAATTCAAATCGATTCCCAGCTAAAATCAGACAATACTTTTGATAATTTTATTGAAGGTGAATGCAATCGTCTGGCCAGGAGTGCCGGTTATGCTGTCGCCCAAAAGCCGGGTGGAACAGCTTTCAATCCCCTTATGTTGTACGGAAATTCAGGGCTGGGGAAAACACATTTAGCCCAGGCAATCGGAATAGAGGTAAAAGAGCGGTTTCCTGATAAGATTGTACTGTATGTAAATGCAAACAAATTCTTTATTCAATTTTCTGAAGCTACCCGAAACAATTCCAGAAATGACTTTTTGCATTTCTACCAGATGATAGACGTCCTGATCATCGATGATGTTCAGGAATTTGCAGGGAAAGAGAAAACCCAGGAGACATTCTTCCATATTTTTAATCATCTGCATCAATCGGGCAAGCAATTAATTCTGACTTCAGATAAATCACCCATCGAACTGAAAGGGATGGAACAACGTTTGCTGTCCCGTTTCAAATGGGGACTTACTGCTGACCTTCAGGTACCAGATTTTGAAACCAGAATGAATATCCTTCGGAAAAAGATCTATAAAGATGGTATTGTCATCTCTGAAGTGGTATTGGAATACATTGCATCCCATATTAACAGCAACGTAAGGGAATTGGAGGGAGCGCTGATCTCTTTGCTCGCGCAGGCTACACTCAATAAAAAGGAAATTACCCTTGATTTGGCCATCAAGATGATTAACAAACTGGTTAACAACACCAAAAGAGAGTTGACCATCGATTATATTTCGAAAGTTGTTTCTGACTATTTCTGTATACCTGTAGATTCCCTTTCTGTTAAAACCCGAAAAAGGGAGATTGTTCAGGCAAGACAGATTGCCATGTATTTCGCCAAGAATTTGACTCAGTCATCACTCGCTTCCATTGGTTCACAAATTGGTGGTAAAGACCATGCCACTGTTCTTCATGCCTGCCGGACTGTCACCAACCTGAAAGAGATTGATAAAAATTTTAGGCTGAGTATCGATGAAATAGAAAATAAATTGAAAATGTAATTTTCGCATAAGCAGACTGACAAGTTTGCTTTTTTTATTTTAAAATATTTAATGTCCGTATTTTAACAATAATTCAGATGGTGTCTGATACCTATCAATCCATTGATCGTCCATCCGAAGGCTTGTACAAGGAAAAGGGTAGTAAATTTATCTCCTATGCATTTCCTGTTCATGACGAAGAGACAATTAAGGAGATTCTTACGGGAATCAGAAAGGAGCATTTCTCTGCCCGTCATTGTTGTTATGCGTGGAGTATAGGGATTGGCCAGGAAAGATACCGTGTCAATGATGATGGAGAACCTTCAGGAACGGCAGGCAGGCCCATTTTTGGTCAAATTCAATCACATCAGCTGACAAACATATTGTTGGTAGTGGTCAGGTATTTTGGCGGAACATTGCTGGGTGTTAGCGGGCTTATTCAGGCCTACAAACAGGCTGCCAGCGATGCAATTTCAAATGCAACGATTGTTACAAGGATGGTTGAACATATCCTGGAAATCGAGTTTGATTATGCCGCAATGAACAACCTGATGCAATTGATCAAAGAGGAACAACTGGAAATAGTCGCCACACAATTTGATCTCCAATGTTCTATTCAGATCAAAGTAAGATCAGCCAGAATAGAAGGGATTAAATCTAAAATTGCAAAAATTGAGGGCTATCAGGACCTGAAAATCGTTGGAGAATGAAATAAACAATCAATATTAACCAAACATGAGCAAAAAGAATTTAATCTCAATCACAGATTTTTCCAAGGAGGAGTATCTGAAGATTATGGAACTTTCCATGCAGTTTGAAGAGAACCCGAGCCAATCTTTATTGAAAGGGAAAGTGATTGCCACGTTATTTTTTGAACCTTCTACGCGGACCAGACTTAGTTTTGAGACTGCAATCAACCGTTTAGGCGGAAAAATTATTGGATTCTCCGATTCCAATTCGTCCAGTGTTTCCAAGGGTGAAACGCTTCACGACACCATCAAAATGGTGAGTAACTACGCTGATATGATCATCATGCGGCACCCTTTGGAGGGCAGCGCACGCTATGCGGCTGAGGTCTCTGATGTTCCTGTCATCAATGCCGGTGACGGCGCCAACCAGCACCCAAGCCAAACATTGCTTGACATGTATTCCATCATGAAAACGCAGGGACGGTTGGATGACATCAATCTTTTCATGGTTGGTGACCTGAAATACGGAAGGACCGTTCATAGCCTTTTAATGGCCATGTCTCAATTTAAGAACCCGATCTTTAATTTTGTTGCCCCTCCCGAATTGGCGATGCCTGACGAATATAAGATCTATCTCTCCAACAAGGGAATACGCTATTTTGAGCATCTGGAGTTCAATGACATCATCAACCAGGCAGACATCATCTACATGACGCGCGTTCAGAAAGAACGGTTTATAGATCCGGTTGAGTATGAGAAGGTTAAAAATGTTTATATCCTTAAAAATGAGATGCTGGCCAATACCAAACCTACCGTGAAAATATTGCACCCGCTGCCAAGGATCAATGAGATCCATACCAACGTTGACAGTAATCCTAAAGCGTACTATTTCACACAAGCCAGAAACGGCGTCTACACGCGAATGGCGATCATCTCTCACCTGTTAAATCTTAGATAATTCAAGCCAAATGGAAAAGCAACTTAATGTAAGTGCCATAAAGGACGGAACGGTGATCGACCACATTCCCCCAAAAGCACTGTTCAAAGTAATCCAGATTCTCAAACTGGAAGCATTCAACAACATGGTTACTTTTGGTAACAACCTCGACAGCAAGGCAATGGGAACCAAAGCAATCATAAAAATTGCCAATAGGTACTTCGAAGACGAAGAGGTTAACAAAATTGCCCTGGTAGCTCCCCATGCAAAACTTAATACCATCCGGAATTATGAAGTGGTTGAAAAAAGAGTGGTTCAAATTCCTGAACAGGTAAATGGAATTGTACGTTGCTTCAACCCAAAATGCATCACAAATGCTGAGTCAGTGAGTACTAAATTTCAGATTATCAACGAGAAACCTATTGAAATGAAGTGCTATTACTGTGAGAAAATCACCTATGAAAACGAAATAAGAATAACCTAGATCCGTAAAATGGAGCAACAATTTTCCGAAGTATATAAAAAATTTTGCGCGATTAAAGATCAAAATTTAGATGTTAATAGCCTGATGTTAAGTACATCACGGCTTTTAAAAACAGAAATATCGCATTATGACTGGGTCGGCTTTTATTTGCTAGATCCACAAAACAATCAACTGGTACTAGGTCCGTATGCAGGAGCCGCTACCGATCATACCCATATCCCGGTAGGAAAAGGAATATGCGGACAGGTAGCTGCAAGCAAGAAGACTATGGTTGTTCAGGATGTCACCGGGCAGGATAACTATCTGGCGTGCAGTATGGATGTACAAAGTGAAATTGTCGTGCCTATTCTTAAGGATGATCGGTTTATTGCAGAAATTGACATTGATTCACATGCCTTTGCTCCATTCACAACGGAGGATGAACAATTTCTTTCCAGCATCGCTGAAAAACTCTCGGAGCTGTTCTAGCGGATACGGTCGATTGATTTGACAAGATTTTCGTCTTTCCTAATATTCCTGATGGCTATAAAAACCAAAATTGCTGCTATCAGTGGTAATGTTGAATAGATTTTCGAATGTAAACCACCTGCCGGAAGGTTGTTGCCACTCCATGTATAGTAGTACATAAGGGCTTTTAACCCAAACAGGAAGGAGATGTTTATATATGAAACCCTGATTTGCGTTATTCTATTTTTGAACAGGAAAATGGATATGACTAAAATAATCAGGCTCAAACATACCAATACCAGTACCGGCCAGGTACTGTCCAGAATTGCACTTCCATTGCTGCTGTTCACAGTGATTCCTGAAATATTGAACAAATACTGTGCACCATCCTTTCCCGTTAATTCAGCGAAAGGGACAAAAAAAAGTGATGCTACCAGAAGTGCCGCAATCAGTAGATAAAGTGTTTGAATTCTTTGAATCATATTTTGTGATTTACTCGCTGCAAAATTAAAAATATTCAGGATCATCCTACTTTTTTTTACCTTTGAACTACATCAAAAGAATTGACATGAGCGTTATTGAACCTTCAGAGCTGATTATCAATCCTGACGGAACTATTTTCCATCTTCACATGAAACCGGAACAATTGGCCGATCATGTTATTTTGGTTGGGGATCCCGGCAGGGTCAAGATGATTGCAGGATTTTTTGATCAAATTGAATCTGAAACTGAGAACCGTGAATTTGTTTCTGCGACCGGAATGTATGGTTCCAAAAGGATCACCGTACTTTCTACTGGCATTGGAACTGATAATATTGACATTGTCATCAATGAATTGGATGCATTGGTAAACATAGATTTGCACACCAGGCAGATAAAAAATGAACGTAAGTCTTTGAGTATTATTCGGATTGGCACATCCGGCGGATTACAGGGGGATATCCCGGTAAATGCTTTTCTTGCTTCCAGAAAAGCAATTGGATTTGATGGGCTATTGAATTTTTATGAGCGACGCGAGGAAATTTCGGATATCGCTTTTGAAGAATCCTTTAAAACTTTTGTTCAATGGAATAAGCTTCTTCCTTCGCCTTACGTCGTTGAAGCCGATCAGGATCTATTTGATAAAATTGTGGACAGCGAATTTACTGTGGGGATAACAATATCAGCACCAGGATTTTACGGACCACAAGGACGCGAGTTGAGACTAAAAATTGTGGATCCGCTCATCAACGATAAAATCGAAGTTTTCAGGTTCGGGAACCAGCGCATCACCAATTATGAAATGGAGTGTTCAGCCATTTATGGACTCAGTAAATTACTGGGACACAAAGCATTGACAGTATGTATAATTATTGCCAACCGGGTTTCGAAACGTGCGAATGAAGATTACAAGCCTGTGATGGTAAAATTGGTTCAAAAAGTACTTGACCGAATATAAGATGACAGTTTCAGTATCCACCTTAGATGCGTTGATCGCTCTTCTGGACGATCAGGATGAGCAGGTCTTCGGTTCAGTAAAGGAAAAATTGATCTCACTGGGATCCGTTGTGCTCCCAAAACTGGAAGAATCACTTTCAACAGCCAATTCCATTGAACATGTGAAAAAACTGGAGGAGATTATTTCACATCTTAAAAAAGAGATTCTCCTGGACCGAATGAAGGAGTGGATCAGCTCAGATAACAGATCTCTGATCGATGGATGGCTTTTGGTCTCCTCCATTCACCATCCAACCATTACGAAAGAAAAAATTGAGAACAGCATTCAAAAAATTTATCGTGAAGTATGGCTGGAGGTTACCGAATCAATGACTTCGCTGGAAAAAGTGGCTGTTATCAACCATATTCTTTTTAAAATCAACGGATTTGATATTTCTAACAGCGATAATCCCAATGTGGAAAGCATTATCCTGGACAAACTTCTCTTTTCCAAAATTGGCAATGTCTATTCCCTGACAATTCTCTACCTGATCATAGCACGCAATCTCCATCTCGATTTATTGCCTATCATGTTGGCCAATAAATTGTTGTTGGTTTATGAAGACAACCTGGCTGCCTCCCTGGCATTCGGCAATTCGTCTGATAAGTATCTCTTTTACATCAATGTCGCTCACAGAGGATCTGTAATTAGCCCCAAAGAGGTTCAATTTCTGTATGATAAATCTCAAAAGTATGGCAAGGTTGTCACAAGGGTTGAAACAGATCTGAGTTTGATCAAAAAGATCTTAAACCTTATGTACCTGATCTATACCAATGAAGGTGAACAGGAAAAACTTTTATTGACGGAAGACTTACTGGCTTTGCTCGAGGGTTATTAAACAGAAAGGCCACACTTTCGGATGGCCTTTCAAATTATGAATATTGGGTAATGCTGTTCAACTATTTCGCATAATTCACTGCCCTTGTCTCACGGATCACTGTTATCTTAACTTGCCCAGGGTAAGTCATCTCATCCTGAATCTTTTTGGCTATGTCGTACGACAAGCTCTCGGCTTCGGCATCTGTCATCTTATCGCTTCCTACGATCACCCTCAATTCGCGACCTGCCTGAATTGCATAGGTCTTGGTTACGCCTGGATAGGATAAGGCCATATTTTCAAGGTCGTTCAACCTTTTGATATACGATTCCACCGCCTCTCTCCGGGCCCCGGGGCGTGCTCCTGAGATGGCATCACAGGCCTGAACCAGCGGAGCCAGCAGGGTTTCCATTTCCACCTCCTCGTGGTGAGAACCAATTGCGTTGCAGATATCGGGTTTTTCCTTGTACTTCTCGGCAAGCTTCATACCCAAAATTGCGTGAGGCAATTCAGGTTCATCATCCGGAACTTTTCCAATGTCGTGCAAAAGTCCGGCCCTTTTGGCTTTTTTGGGATTTAATCCTAGTTCCGCAGCCATGATGGCACAAAGATTGGCGGTCTCCCTGGAGTGTTGCAACAAGTTCTGACCGTAGGAGGAACGGTATTTCATTTTACCAATCAAACGGATCAATTCGGGATGCATTCCATGAATACCCAAATCGATGGTGGTACGCTTTCCTGTTTCAATAATCTCCTCTTCGACCTGCTTCTTCACTTTGTTGACAACCTCTTCAATTCTGGCAGGATGTATTCTACCATCCGTCACCAGTTGGTGAAGGGCAAGTCGGGCAATTTCGCGCCGTACCGGATCAAAGCCAGAAAGAACAATGGCCTCAGGCGTATCGTCCACAATAATTTCAACTCCAGTCGCCGCTTCAAGGGCACGGATATTTCGACCTTCCCTGCCAATGATCCGTCCCTTTATTTCGTCGCTTTCGATGTGAAATACCGTAACGGCATTTTCGATGGCCGTTTCAGAGGCAACACGCTGAATGGATTTAACGATGATCTTCTTGGCCTCCTTGTTTGCGTTCATTTTGGCCTCATCCATGATCTCCTGGATATAGGACATCGCCTCGGTTTTGGCCTCATTTTTTAAGGAATCGATCAGTTGGGTCTTTGCTTCGTCGGCCGAAATTCCAGACATTGCTTCCAATTGGTCGATTTGCTTTTTGTGAAGACGCTCTAGTTCTTCGTTTTTTTGTTCAATCATTTCCAACTGAATCGTAAGATTTTCGCGTAATGCATCAGATTCCTGTTTGGCAGTTTCTGACTCCTTGATCTTGCGCTGAAGCTCTTCTTTGCGTTGCAAATGAATAGCTTCCCTTTGTTTAAGCTTATTTTCCGCACTTATAATCCGTTGGTTACGGTCATTGATGTACAAATCATGATCAGCCTTGAGCTGGATGAATTTTTCCTTGGCCTGTATGGCCTTCTTTTCCTTGATAATCTCAGATTGAACTTCGGCCTCTTTCAGCAAATTCCGGCTTTTACTTTGAAGCACGATATCCCACAAAAAATAGGATCCGGCCCCTCCTGCCAGAACAGCCACCAGGCCTACTATAATTATTGTACCCATATTGAAAGTTTATTAAATTAAAAAAACCACATTCCTAATCTCTTTCAAAAGCTTTAAGCCATTGAAAAAGAACAAGATGCGGTAAAATATTTGACTAAATTATATTGTCTTTTCCTTCTCTAAAAATTCTGCCAAAAAGTCGTTCATACGTTCCAATTCGTCGACGATCGGCGAATACTCGACTTGCCTTTCGCTGTCAAATTTTTGGATTACAAACTGTAATGTTGCCATCGCCAGACAATCCTGAATGTCTTTTGAAGGATATCTCTGTTTGTATTGAACTACTTTATCGTTGATAATCTTCGCTGCTTTCCGGATGCTTTCCTCCTCTTTTCTTTCGATCCGAAGCGGATACAATCTATCAGCTATATTGATATTGATCGAAAGTTTATCATCCATAACCGACGGATTACTTATTTAAAAGTGAAATACATTTATCAATTTCCCGCACCAACCTATTTATCTTAATTTTGGCTTCATGCGAATCTTCATTCGTTCCGGCCAAAGATTTAGCAAACTTTAAATCCTCTAATTTCTTGGTCACATCCTGATTGGAAATGGTCAATAAATTAATCTGTTCATCCAGTCGCTTATTCTCTTCTTTGAGTAATTGATACCCGGCTTTCATCTTTTGATGCAGGCCAATCATCTGGTCGAGTTTTTCTTTAAATTCTCGTAATAAAAGAGTTTCGCGCTCCGTCATGTTCAAGGATTACTGTCACAAAGTTAACATTAAATTCAATATACCAAAATATTAACCCCTCCAATATCGCCGCTTGGGGCAAAGTTTGCTACTTTAGCCAAATAGATCTCAGTATAAAACATGTATCGAATTTCAATTGCAATTTCGCTCTTATTTTTAATGATAAATGGAGCAACCGGACAGATAAAAAGAGAGTCAGGGTACCTGTTGCCGCTAAAAATTCCAGTTTCATTCTCAGGTGGTTTTGGTGAATTGAGGAAGAACCATTTTCACACAGGATTGGATTTTCGTACTGCCGGTCAGATTGGATTGCCCGTTTACGCTACAAAAGAAGGTTCTATTTCACGGATATCCGTTTCACCAACCGGTTATGGCCATGCCCTCTATTTATTGCATCCAGATGGTCATACAACGGTATATGGACATCTTTCCCGATTTGATCCCAAAATTGAGTCTTATGTTGTTGGGGAACAATACCGCTTGCAACAATTTGCTGTTGATCTCAAGATCCCTGCTGGATTATTAATCTATAAAAAAGGTGAAATCATTGCCTTTTCCGGCAATAGTGGCAGTTCCGGTGGCCCGCATCTTCATTTTGAAATCAGGGATACCCAATCAGAAAGGCCGCAAAACCCGCTCTTTTATCTGAGGGCCATTCCTGATAAGAGTGCACCCAGAATAAATTCACTTTACGTGTATCCACTTACCACAAAAAGTTCTGTCAACAAAAGCGCCAACAAACTACGAATCGAAATTCTTTCAAAAGGGCAAATCAGTAGCCTGAAAATTAAACAGCCCATCGAAGTATACGGAGAAATAGGATTGGGAATTCAATCCTATGATGATTTTAACGGAACAGGCCTAAAATGTGGAATCTACTCAGCGGAAATGTTTCTGGATCAGGAACCTGCTTTCTCTTTCAAAATGGATCACCTCGCTTTCGACCTGGGAAGATATGTTAACAGCCACATGGATTACGAGGAACTTATTAAAAGCAAAAGGTGGATTCACAGGTTGTTTCTTCAACCCGGCAATAAAATGGATATCTATCAGACTGATTCAAACCGGGGGATTCTGAAGATGGCAGATGGCAAGAATCATTCGGTAAAAATTATCGTAACCGATGCACTTGGCAATTCAAATACCCTTTCATTCAAATTGTTATCTAAAAAATTTCAAGTCCCCGAAACAAAACATACTGGAACTAAATTTTTCCCCTATGATCGGTCCAATCAATTTGTCAATGAAGAGGTAAAAGTCGATATTCCTGAGGGTGCGCTCTACGATAACTTACCGTTCATTTATCATTCTGAACCAAATTCAGGGGGGTATTTCTCCAAAATTCAAGGTATTCATTACCCTTATGTACCTGTCCACAAACACTATTCATTATCGATAAAAACTATGGGGATACCTTCCAGCCAACAAAATAAAGCCCTGATAGTATTGGTCGAACCCAAAGGAGGTCTGTCTGCCGTTGGTGGCGAATTTGTTAATGGATGGGTAACAGCCTCCACACGGTTTTTTGGCAATTTTGCAGTTGTTTTGGACACTGTTCCACCCAAAATCCAGCCGCTTAGCATCAGGGATGGCAAGACCTTGCTCAACAAACAAAAAATTGAATTTAAAATTGCGGATAACTTATCCGGAATATACTCCTACAAGGGTGAAATTGATGGAAATTGGGTACTTTTTGAATATGATGCGAAAACTGCCTTGTTGGTTTATTATATTGACAAGAAAAGGATCGTTCTTGGTAAATCGCACAAACTGCAACTTACTGTGTCAGATGAAAGGAACAATATAGCTGTTTACAAAGCGGATTTTTACCTTTAAACTTGTAGAGATATGATAAAACTCATTAAAAAAAAGCCTTTTACGGGAATTCACTTCCGAATTGAATAGACATATTCTTTATTTTTGTGAGCATTGAAATATCAAAAGTGTATTTCGAAGTCTGATGAAGATAGAAAGACTATACGTCATTTATCAGACTTGGAAATTGCTTCAGTTGCATTTATTTAAACAACAAATTATTCAAATGAGAAAATTCGGAGTGTTTGTTACGCTAATTTTCAGCACAATACTGATCAACCAAGTAAATGGTTGTACCAATTTTTTGATCACAAAAGGGGCAACTATCAATGGAACACCAATGATAACCTATGCCGCCGACTCACATACGCTTTATGGTGAGCTTTATTTCTGGCCTGCTGCCAATTACAAACCCGGAACCATGGTGGATGTGAATGAATGGGATACCGGTAAGTTTTTGGGAAAGATTCCACAGGTTGCCCACACTTACCAGGTAGTCGGAAATATGAACGAGCACCAGCTGGCCATCGGCGAAACAACTTATGGCGGCAGAAAAGAACTAGCTTCGCAGGCGGGTGCTATAGTCGATTATGGCAGTTTGATATATATGACCCTGCAGCGCGCAAAGAGCGCAAGGGAGGCTATTAAAGTCATGACCGATATGGTTAAAGATTATGGGTATGCCTCTAGTGGGGAATCATTTTCCATTGCAGATAAAGATGAAGTTTGGATTCTTGAAATGATTGGCAAAGGAGATGGTCAGAAGGGTGCGGTTTGGGTTGCTTTAAAAATACCGGACGGATACATTTCAGGTCATGCCAATCAGGCCAGGATTACCCAGTTTCCAAAGGACAAACCCGATGAATGCCTCTTCGCCCAGGATGTAATTACTTTTGCCAGGGAAAAGGGATGGTTCAAAGGAACTGACAGCGAATTTAGCTTTTCTGATACATATGCACCGGTCGAATTTGGAGGTGCACGTGCCTGTGATGCCCGCGTTTGGGCAGGTTTCAACAAGGTAAACAAATCGATGGGCCAATATGAAAAATATATTATGGGTCAAATTTCCCGCGATAAAAATGGGTATGCCACAAATCGTATTCCTCTCTGGATCAAACCTGATGCACCACTCTCACTGGAGAATGTAATAGGAATGATGCGCGACCATTTTGAGGGAACGGTTCTGGATATGACCAAAGATCCGGGAGCCGGACCTAATATCCTACCTTACCGCTGGCGTCCAATGGGATTTAAAGTTGACTCAGTTTCATATTGTCACGAAAGGGCTATCTCCACACAACAAACCGGATTTTCTTTCGTGGCACAATGCAGGCCTATGTTGCCTGATCCAATTGGTGGGGTTCTTTGGTTTGGTGTAGACGATACCTATTCCACCTGCTACATGCCTGTATACTGTGGTATCAGCCAGGTTCCAAATTCTTTGAAGGTAGGTAACGGCGACTTCCTGACCTGGTCGGATACTTCGGCTTTCTGGATATTCAACACTGTATCCAACTTTTGCTATCTCCGCTATGATGATATGATCAAAGATGTCCAGAAAGTTCAATCCCGCAGGGAAAAGAGTTTTATCGACGGAATTGGCGCCATTGACCAGAAAGCCCAGACATTATGGAACAAAGGGGATAAAGCTGGTGCCATCCAGAGCTTGACCGCCTATTCCGTCAATCAGGTTGAGACTACTGTGAAAGAGTGGAAAGAGTTGAGCCACTATTTGATCATTAAGTACAAGGATGGCAATGTTATGAAGGAAAAAGATGGGAAGTTTGAACGAAATGAGTACGGCAAACTACCGGCTCAACCATTGCATCCCTCCTACCCTGATTGGTGGTATCGTTTGATCATCGAAAAGAATAAAGACCACTTCAAAACAGTCGAATAATGACTGAAAAACATTCAGGATTAAGTGCAATTTTACCTTTTGTTTCTATTTTAACAAAGGGTAAGGTTGCACTTTCTGTTTTTATCCTACTCCTTTCTGGTCAGGGAGTGCCTGCAAAAGATAATCAGTTCAACTACTTAAAGAATGGCGTATCGTTTTCTATACCAATAGATTGGAAAACAATTTCGGATGAGGCCCTTCCCGACAAGGGGTATTATTATTCTGCCGAGAGTACCAAAAAGAATTCAACCGGACTATTCACCCTGGTTACCATCAACAATGTTGAGAATCCTGTAAAATCACTTTTGGTACAGGAGAAAAACATGAAAGAGGAGACTATCTATCAGGAATCCGGAATTGAATTCACTGCTATAGAAAGCTGCAATTTTGGCAGTAAGGAGGCCCTGAAAGCGGACTATGAATCTGTGGTAAAAGGAACAAAGGTTTCCGGAACAATTTATTGTTTCAATTGCTCGGAGAAGACCTATATGATATTCTTTCAGACCGGTTTGAAAGACCGGAAAAACAATGTCAAAGTATTTAGAATGATTGAACTTACATTTGCCTGCAGATAAAAAAGCCCTGAAAGATTTCCAGGGCTTTTTTTATAACTATCTGTCAGATTAGTATTTGAATACTTTCCCTCCGCAAACTACTTCCTGTAATTTTTCATCAAAGGTCGCGCGTAATCCCGTTCTGAAAGCAGCATTCGCCATGATGGTGGCAATTGAGTGGCTGTATCCGGCCTCAACAGGAGCATGTGTTTTGGCCCGGGACCTGACACATTCCATCCAGTTCTGCATGTGTGCTGAAGTAGAAGGATCTTTTCTGGTATCCGCGGAGGTTGTCATTGCTACTTGCGGCAATTCAAAATTATCAAGCAAATTGGCTTTCAAACCCATCGCTTTTGCATCTCCTTCGCGTAAACCGCCTTCGGGGGTTACTTTGTTGGTATCCAGGTTTAACATTCCTCCATTGGAATAATATAACTCCTTGGTCCCGCCTGCACTATTGCTAAAACGCGAAGTATAAACAACCTGAAATCCTTTTTTATCATCTCCGTAATCAAATACGGCGGTAAGGGTATCTGCATTGGTCCTTCCATCTTTCCACTGGTAAATACCGTCATTTGCGGCTACACTGCGTGGGTGAGCTAATCCCGTAAACCAGTGCACTGTATCAATTTGATGGCACATCCATTGACCTGCGATACCGGACGAATATGGCCAGAATAATCTGAATTCAAGATATTTTCTCGGATCCCAGGCAACTTCAGGCCGATTCATCTGAAAGCGTTTCCAATCGGTATCAGCTTCTTTGATTGCCTGGACCTCCTGAGGTCTTCTCCAACGGCCGGGCTGGTTAACATTCCAACTCATTTCAACCATGACAATATCCCCAAATTTACCTGAATTGAGGTATTCATTGGCAGCAATGTAGTTTTAAGTACTTCTTCTTTGTGAACCGATCTGAACGATTGTATTGTTTGCATGACAAGCTTTCAAGGCCGCTTTGGCATCTGCCATGGTCTCAGCAAATGGTTTTTCGCAATAGGCATCCTTTTTATGTCCGGCTGCTTCGGCCAGGTGTAGTGCGTGCTGAAAGTCTGCTGTACTAATAATTACAGCGTCAATATCTTTTCTCTCGTAGAGTTCGTCGTTGTTTCTGCACAAGGCAACATCCCATCCTGCGTTCTTCTGGAAGAAAGCTTTTCCGTCCTCACGTCGTTTGCTCCAAAGATCAGACAATGCCACCATCTCAAAATTCAGTTTTTTGGCGCTATCCATGAAGCTGGGAAACAAGGCGCTTCTAAAACGGTCAGAAAAACCGATGACGCCAACCCTTACCTTTTCATTTGCACCTATGATATTACCATAACTTTTGGCGCTGAATGTCAAACCACTTGCAGCAACAGCTGTTGCCCCAAGCGTTGATTTTTTAATAAATTCCCTTCTGTCAGACATATATTAAAGTTATTAAATGAATATTTGTTAGTTTTAATTATTCCGTGTACGATAACGAACAAAGTTAAAAATTAAACGTTATACTGAAAGATGTTTTATAACACATACTAGATCTATATTGAAGGGGTAAATAAGAATTTTTGATGAACCATCAAAAAAAGTGGATTTTTTTTTTACATTTATAATAAGATTGCAGTAGCAGATTATGAAAAAAGATCGATTCTTGAGTGCAAAAAAATATGCCATATTATCAATAGCTATGTGGCTTCTTACAAGTTGTACAATTACAAATCCCCGCTTTTTTGGAGAAATACGCGGTCAATTTGATTATGATATTTTGCCAAAAACTATTAGTGGCAGTGGTGATATACCTCCTGAATTGAAATTCAAAATTAATATTGATCCAGGTACACCTAGAAAATTTGGAAAAATCTTAAATGTAACTTCAAGTAATTCAAAAGTTGCAAAATTATCCGGGGTCTTTCCAAATTACGGTAAACTGACTGGAAATATCGTTATTTATCCAAGAGAAAGCGGATCGTCAAAAATATTTATTGAAGATAAAAAGACCGGATACAATTTTACTCTAAATATTGGTGTAATTTCAGATTTAGTGGCTAATACCTGGATGGTACTAATTTCAAAACCCACCTTATCTCCATTAAAATAATAATCACACCTGGAATACAAAACAAAATAACATTGAAAGCAAAAATTCCCAACAATTATTGAATTTTGACAAAATTGCTTTAAAATCTACCGACTAAAGTATTGAAAAGAAAATTAATAAATCATGATAAATTTCGAGACATTTTTTAAGGTTTCCTACGGGCTCTACCTGGTTTCTTCCAAGTTTCAGGATACCAAAGCGGGTTATGTTGCCAATACCGTATTCCAGGTAACTTCCCATCCTCCAAAATTTGGGATCAGTTGCAACAAAGATAATTTTACCGCCGACATCATTAAGAAAAGCGGAGCATTCGCCTTTTCCGTATTGGGAGAACAGGCCTCTACCGGTTTGATCGGTGATTTTGGGTACAGAAGCGACAGGGAGATCGATAAATTCAGGGGAGTGAACTATTTCATTGGTGAAACGGGGTCGCCTATCGTTACCGATTCTTGTGTGGCATGGTTCGACTGCAAAATTACCGAAACTTTCGATGTCGGAAGCCACCTACTTTTCATTGGGGAAGCCATTGCCTCCGACTTGATTAATTTGAGTATCAAACCTCTTACATACAACTATTACCGCGAGGTGATGAAAGGTTATTCCCCGAAGAATGCCCCAACCTATATTGAAAAACCTCTCCTAAACAGTGAAATTACGAAAGCGATACTAGAAAATGAACTTTGGCAATGTCAGCTTTGTCATTACACCTACGAATCGGAGAAAGGGGATCCCATTTCTGGAATAGAACCGGGTACAAAATTTGAAGATTTGCCCGATGATTGGACTTGTCCCATTTGCGGTGCAGACAAATCGATGTTTGATCGAGAGTAAGAACCAGTAAGATTACCAAAATAAAATATAAATTTGGTCATCTCATTCAAAAATTATTACTTACACTAACTGGCTCAAGGATGACAAATGCTGCTCAACTTTCTTCAGAGAATGACAGAATTCTCTCGATCGACTTTTTCAGGGGAATAACCATGTTCCTATTAGTTGGCGAATTCTCACAACTATTTGGTGCCCTGAAAGATCCATTTTTTGACGGGACAATCGTCTCATTCATAGGAACACAAGTACACCATCACCCATGGAATGGGCTGCATTTTTGGGACCTTATTCAGCCCTTCTTCATGTTTATTGTTGGTGTATCGATGCCATTTTCTTTTACCAAACGCTGGAACAGGGGGGATAGCTGGAATACTACTTTCCGTTTTGCATTGAAAAGATCGTTCTGGTTGCTTTTCCTGGGATGGGCGCTTTATTGCATCGGTCCTGGTAAGATTGGCTTTCGAATGACCAATGTTTTGGCGCAACTCTCCGTTACCTATCTGATTGCCTTTCTCGTCATGAGAAAGGCCGTAAAATGGCAACTCTTGGTATCTTTTGCCATGATATTGCTTTCCTATTTGCTCTATCAGTTTTGGCCTGTTGAAGGTTACAACCAGCCTTTTGTAGCAGATCACAATTTCGGTACCTGGTTTGACGTGACATTTCTGGGAGAGATGAACGGTGGTCATTGGGTAGCCATCAATGCAATCCCAACCACGGCCCATACCATTTGGGGGGTGATTGCCGGAATGATTTTGATGAACGATTGGACTCCCGCCAAGAAAGTAAAGACCATGCTGGTTGCCGGGATTATTGGCGTAGCCGTGGGTTTTGCGCTTGATCCATGGATTCCCATTATCAAAAGAATTTGTACCCCATCCTTCGTTATTGCCAGCGGCGGATTTGCCATGATCGGGCTCGCAGTTAGTTATTGGATGATCGATATGTTGAAATTCAGGCGCGGTACAAAGTTTTTCGCCATTGTCGGAATGAACCCACTTTTCATTTATTTATTCGCGCACATAGGTGGTAATGAATTGATTGCCAAAATTTACAAACCCTTCGTGCCACTTTTTTTCACCTGGAGCGGAAATCTTGGCATAGAAATAGTTGTCTCCACTTTGGTGTGGTTTACCTTGTGGTACATCTGCTACTTTCTTTACAAACAAAAGATTTTTATACGAGTCTGATAAATTGTACTTTTGGAGTCGGTTCGAATTAAAGTGATTTGTGTGTCTGAAAAGGTAAAAAAGTATCTCCTAAATTTCCTGAAGTTTGTCGTTTCGGCAGCTGCGATTGCGTATGTACTCCAAAATATTTCATTCAAAGAGGTTTTGAATGTTTTTTCGACCTCAAACGGATGGCTTCTGTTGGTTGCCGCGTTGTTTCTGTTTACATCCTTTGTCCTGTCAGGATTCAGGCAAAATCTTTCTTTCAGAAGCACAGGAGCACACTTGTCGCCATTGCTCAATCTGAAATTATTTTGGTTGGGATTGTTCTACAACCTGTTTCTTCCAAGTGGAATTGGTGGTGATGGGATCAAAGTTTATCTCGTCAACAAATACCGGCAAAACGGGGTCAAAAAGAACATCGGCGCAATGTTGGTCAACAGGATTTCAGGACTGGTAGCCGTTGGAATGATTACCATCGTACTTTACTATTTTTCTGGAGATGAGTTCAAGATTAGTTGGATCGGTTGGTTGGGCATACCATTCCTTTACCTGTTGTATTACTACGTTCTCCGGTACTTTCTGAAAAGCTTTCTGCCCATACACGCGGGATTGTTCGGCTGGTCGATGCTATTGCAACTCATGCAATTGCTCTCGGCATTGTTTATTTTGAATGCATTTCATCAATGTGAAAATATTACGGAATACCTGTTCCTGTTTTTCTTCTCCACCATCGCCACTGCCCTGCCATTTACAATTGGCGGATTGGGAGCCAGGGAGTTTGTATTTCTGTTGGGTGCGAAATATCTGCATCTGGACAATGAGCTTTCCATCGCCCTGAGTTTTATGACCTATCTTATATCGGCCCTCGCCTCACTCGGAGGAATCTACTGGGTATTTTTTCCTCCTTTCAGAAGGGAGAAGGATAGATTGGGAAATGGAGCAAAAGAGAGTTTTCAGTAACGGGAAGTCCTTTGAACATTGCCGGATGTCCTCTGAAGATCACCGGAAACGCATTGAACGTTGCCAGATGCGAAATGTAGGTAGCCAGATGTGCTTTGAACATCGCCAGATGACCTCTGACAGTTACCGGAAGTCGTTTGAACATCGCCGGAAGTGAAATGGCAGTGACCGGAAGTGCTTTGGAGGTAAAAAATAGATTTTTGATCATAGCCGGAAACCTACCGGAGGCTGAAAAAGGTAACCCAATCCAACCCGTTAGTCCAAAACATGTAGATTTCTTCATTCGTTCTTCTCGTTTTTTTTTCGTAACTTATAGTAAATATCCATTGTAATGGTTGCTTGAGTCTATTGCACGGATATGAAATACAATTATTCATCCCTTAATTTTTTTATCATGAACAAAAAACAGTTGAACAAATTCCGAATGTATGAGGCTGTCAATTTGGTTCTTGACACTCATTCAGAACATGTTGGCACAGAGGGTGACCTCTTTGTGGCACAGCAGTTACTAAAGGCCGGACAGACGGTCATCAACCAGAACCGTCAGGTGCAGGAGGCAGACAGTACCGGTTTGACGAAGAACAAAAGCGGATTGCGGGACGAGCTGATCCAGACAATTTTACTCTTTTCGGCTGGCTTGAAGGCCAATGCCACCTCCACCAGAAATGTCGAATTAAAGACCAAGGCCGATTACAAACCTTCAGATCTTAAAACCTCACCGGATTCCGTCT
>Ga0265297_10002015_pt1 | contig 43561 bp, 43 predicted proteins | sample Munlanlwell13791_FD_192502 | JGI IMG/M metagenome (GOLD analysis project Ga0265297, IMG submission 192502) | Leachate microbial communities from a municipal landfill in Southern Ontario, Canada - Leachate well 137-91 | ecosystem: Engineered > Solid waste > Landfill > Unclassified | place... | reverse complement strand
TACAATACGTACCTGATGATTACAGCAGACAACAAAGCCAAGGCATTCGCTTTGACACAGACTCACAAGAACGACGTTGGTTCGCCTCAGGCGCAAGCGTCAGTATTGACGTCTCGTATCAAAGAGATCACCGAACATTTGCAAACCAACAAGCACGACCACATGGCTCGTCGCGGTTTGATCCAGATGGTCGGTCGCCGCAAACGACTGCTTAAATACCTCGAAACCAAAGATTTCGACGCGTACAAAACAACAGTCGCCGCACTCGGACTCCGCAAATAATTGCGGAGTTTTTGTTATCTTGTTGAGTTATAATTAAAGTACATTAATCGCCCACACGTTTTAGGTGGTGGATACAGGAATTCTTTTTCAAGAAACTCTGCACCCGTTACTTATCGAACGTTGTGGGCATAAACAGGAGGCCAAAAATGGGAACTATTAATCCTTACGGCAAAGATATTATCAAAGTCGAGACGCAGCTGGCGGGTAAAACACTAACTTTGGAAGTTAACCGTGTCGGCTTTCGCACTAGCGCTAGCGTGTTAGTGACATACGGCGAGACCGTTGTGCTGGGTACGGCCATGGTTAGCAAAAAATCAATTAGCGGCATGGATTATTTTCCGCTATCAATTGACTATGAAGAAAAATTTTATGCAGCTGGCAAAATCAGTGGCAGCCGTTTTATTAAGCGCGAAGGTCGTCCTAGCGATGAGGCTATATTAATTGGTCGTCTGATTGATCGTCCGATTCGTCCATTGTTTCCAAAAGGCTACCGCCAAGAGGTCCAGACTGTCGCGACTGTACTGTCGATGGATCCGACTTTCCGACCTGATATGGTTGCTATGATTGCCGCATCGGCGGCGTTGACGCTGACTGGTGCACCGTTTGATGGTCCCGTCGCCGGTCTACGCGTCGCTCAGGTTAATGGTCAATTCAAGGCCTTTGCCTCGGCCCAGGAGCGTGCCGAAAGCATCCTAGATTTAGTCGTCGCTGGTACCGAAGGTGGTATTACTATGGTAGAAGCAGGTGCTAACGAGGTGACCGAAGAAGTTGTAGCCGATGCACTCGCATGGGCTTACGATGCCTACCAGCCGGCTATTGCAGCCCAGAAAGAACTGGCCGAAAAGGTTGGCGTTACGGCGCTAGAATATGAGCTAATTCTACCTAACGAAGATATCCAAAAAGCAGTCGACGCCTGGGTGGACGGCAAGCTAGGCGAGGACATTCGTTTGCCATACCCCGAGCGTAACGAGTTGGTCGCAACGTTACGCGATCAGTTTCATGCAGCGATGATCGAAACTGTTGGTGACGATGATTACAAAACGCTTCAGGCCGAATACGACGAAGCATTTTCGATGGCACTTCACAAAGACGTTCGTAGGGGTATAGTCGAACACCAACTACGCCCAGATGGTCGTAAACTTGATGAAATTCGTCCACTATCTAGCGAAGTGGGGGTTTTGCCTCGTACGCACGGATCGTCAATTTTTACACGCGGCATTACGCAGGGTCTAAATATTGTGACACTTGCACCGCTTAGTTTTGCACAAATGGTAGACACTATGGAGCAAAACGATTACGAACGTCGCTACATGCACCATTACAACGCACCAGGTTATACAGTCGGTGAAGTTCGTCGCCTGTCCGGTCCTGGCCGTCGTGAGATTGGTCACGGATTCTTGGCAGAGCGTGCCGTTGAAGCGGTTTTGCCTAGCGTCGAAGATTTCCCATACGCTATTCGTAGCGTCACTGAAATAATGAGTCAAAATGGATCAACCTCGATGGCTGCTACCTGTAGCTCGGTTCTTGCACTTATGGACGCTGGTGTACCGCTACGGGCGCCAGTATCTGGTATTGCCATGGGCTTGATGCTTGACGGGGATACGCCGTACGTATTGTCAGATATCGCTGACGCCGAAGACTTTGCTGGTGATATGGATTTCAAGGTAACCGGTACCGAAAAGGGCATCACTGCGATTCAAATGGATATGAAAGTTCACGGTTTGCCGGTTGATATTCTGCGCCAGGCGCTAACCGCCGCTAAACCAGGTAGAGCGTTTATTCTAAAGCACATGCTAGAAACACTAGCCCAGCCACGCGAAGCCCTTAGTCCATACGCCCCACGCATCGAAAAGATCATGATTAATCCTGACAAAATCGGTGCTGTGATAGGCAAGGGTGGCGAGACGATCAAACAGATTACATCTGAAACTGGTGCTCAGATCGATATCAACGATGATGGCCTAATTACGATTGCAGCTGTCGACACAATTGCCATTGAAAAAGCGATGAACTGGATCAAAGGCCTAACGGAAGAGCCAGAAATTGGTACTGTTTACGAAGGCAAGGTCGTAACGATCAAGGACTTTGGCGCTTTTATTAACATTATGCCTGGTATTGATGGCATGGTGCACATTAGCGAGCTGTCAAACGAGCGTGTCGAGCGCGTCGAAGATGTACTGCACGAAGGCCAGATCGTAAAGGCAAAACTGATCGGAATTGACGATCGCGGTCGCCTCAGCCTGTCACTTAAAAGTGTTTAAGCTTGCAAACAGGATCACTTCGTAGTAAGATAGTAATACTAAACGCAGTCTTGTAATAGGGGTAGAGTGAACAAGAAACAGATACTTCTTGAACAAATTAGGGCGGATATTATCAATACTAATATCTGTCCAGATTTGGCTCGAGAGGCCATGAACCTCGTCATGGGAGATGGGAATGTTAACGCAGATATCGTTTTTATCGGTGAAGCGCCCGGTAAAAAAGAAGATCAGACGGGATTACCGTTTGTGGGTGCTGCTGGTAAGTTCCTGAATGAAATGTTGACCAGTGCGGGTATGGACCGAAGTGATGTTTACATCACTAATATTGTTAAATATCGTCCACCGAACAACCGCGATCCCAGTGGCGAGGAAAAGAAAGCGTTTTGGCCTTACTTGGTGCGTCAGCTAGATGTGATTCAACCTAAAATTGTTGTCACATTAGGCAGGCACAGCATGGAAAATTTCCTGCCTGAACAAAAAATTAGTGTTGTCCACGGCCAGCCCAGTCAGATTGACTTTGGTTCCGACCAGATCACGATAGTACCGCTTTATCATCCAGCCGCCGCTCTTTATAACGGTAGCATGCGGACAACTCTCATTGAAGACTTTATGAAGTTACCAAAAATAATTGAAATTCTTGACAAAGAAAAGGAGAAATAAAATTTATGGGTTCACAACGAATCTCAACACCGCAAGGTGACAATCCAAACAAGCGCCCTAACCAGGGCCAAGGACAGCAACGTCCAAAATCAAACAACACCGTGCTTGCAAACACGCAAACGCGTAAAGGTGAAGTATTTCGCGCTCAACGCCGTACTAGCGAAGGCGTTAATCTACGTGCCTCACAGCACATTATTAATGTTCCGGTAAACAAATCTATCTATAACGGCTATGACGGTCGTCAATTCAGCATAGCTGACCAAAAAAAGCAGCCACGTGTAGCTGGTCCAAAACTTAAAATTATGCCAATTGGTGGCTTGGGCGAGATGGGTATCGGTAAAAACATGATGGCTATTGAATACGACAACGATATTATTGTTATCGATTGTGGTTTCTTGTTTCCGGGCGCTGATTACCCAGGTATCAACTATATTATTCCTGACATTAGCTATCTAGAAGAGAACAAACACAAAATCCGCGGTATCGTATTTACACACGGCCACTTGGATCACATCGGTGCTTTCCGTCACATTGCCGACAAGTTGCCTGCACCAGTTTACGGCAGCAAATTTACACTCGGTATGGTTCAGCGCACAATGGAAGAGGCTACTAGTGGGTATGAGCCTGACTATAACGAGTTAAACCCCGAGGCGCACGAGCGTGTCCAATTGGGTGACAGCTTTAATATCGAACTTGTTCGCGTTAACCACTCAATCCCAGATGCTACTGCTGTCGTAATCCGTACGCCACTTGGTGTTCTAGTTGACACTGGTGACTGGCGCTTCGAAGACAATCCTGTTGACGGTAAGAAGTTCGACTTAGATCGTTTGACTGAAATCGCTACGACTGAAGGCATTTTGATGTTGATGAACGAGTCAACCAACTGTGAATCAGACGGTACGCACACTCACGGCGAGTTTGATATCCAAGAATCAATGGGCCAGGTAATGGTCAAATATCCAAACAGCCGTTTGATCCTTAGTTGTTTTAGTTCACAGATTCACCGTATGCAGGTTATTTTGGAAGAAGCCAAAAAGCACGACCGCAAGGTTGCCTTTGCTGGTTACAGCATGATCCAGAACCTAGAAGTCGCCCTTCGTGCTGGTGTTATCAAGGTTCCCAAAGATGTGGTCGTCAAAATGGAAGACATCATCAAACTACCTGACGGTAAAGTAACAATTGTTTGTACCGGTTCACAGGGTGAGTTTAACGCTGTGTTAAACCGCATGGCATCTGGTAGCCACAAATTTATCAAGATCAAGAACTCGGACGTTATTGTCTTTTCGTCTAACCCGATTCCCGGTAACGAAAAGTACGTCGTCCGTACGGTTGATGGTCTGATGCGAGAGGGAAGTGATGTTATTCAAAATGGCAAAACTCACCTAACCGGTATTGGCCCATTACACCTTTCGGGTCACGGTTATTATGATGACCACGTCAAATTAGTGACAGCGTTGAACCCTACTTACTACCTGCCAATTCACGGTGAGTTCCACATGCTCGTTCACAACGCCGAACTAGCCGAAAAAGCTGGCGGTATCCCACGCGCTAACATCTTTGTATGTGACAGTGGTGACGTCGTCGAGATTACACCTGACGGTGCCAAAAAGACTGGCCGTATCCCTGTTGGTGGTATTATGTACGACGACAGTGGTGCTATTGTATCCGAAGTGGTACTCAAAGACCGTATCCACATGGCTACCGAAGGTATGTTTGTAGTTGTTCTGACTGTCCAGCGTGGCAGTGGGCGATTGCTCACCAGCCCCGACATCATCAGCCGTGGATTCATTTATCTACGTGACAGCGAAGAGCTCATGGGTACGATTCGTCAGTATCTCAAGCAGAAGGTATCACGTGCCTTTAGCGGCAAGCGTGTTGACCTCGATGTGATCAAAAAAGAGCTCAAAGACGAGATCACTCACATCCTCTACGATCAGACACGCCGTACGCCAATTGTTATTCCTGTGATCAACGAAGTCGGCGGTAGTGGTGGTGGGGGTCAACGTGATAATCGCGATCGTGCGCCTCGTAGCGAACAGCCTGCTGGTGGTAATACTTACCGTATCCAGCAGCCGGAACCTAAAAAGTTCCCAGAGCCACAGGTGCCTGATACCGATGCAATTGACCCACGTGTCAAAACCGAAAACCGCGGCTACTAGACCCGTTCGCTACCCCCACTCCTATTTTCTTCGTCGCCTCTTCGCTATCGTGTATTCAGAGAGGCCACTCTATGGGTGACCGTAGGTTATCCCATGGCGTTTGGCTCCGCCCTTCGGGGGACATCCTCTCCAAATACAGATAGCGAGCGGCTCTACTGCGTGATACTCGGTGCGGTGAAGCCACCCCGGGACGTTTTTTGTCGTATTTATTAAAGTATAACCATAACCCTCTTGTAAAATGTAGTAAATTTTGCTATAATGCAAGTATTCGAGCGAATAGTCAAGTTTGCTTGTACTAATCCGAGAATATGCAGCATTATGTCTCGTAGAGATATAATATGAGTATATAATCAGCTTGTAATCAGGGTATAATAGAAAAACAGTATGGCAAAAAGAAAAAAATCATATCGCAAAAAATCGTCTGCAAAATCTGCGCCGCAGCACAGCTTGCCAGTTGGATTTTGGTCCCAGGTAGGGGCGGTATTCTTGGTTGCGATCTCACTACTATTTGTGATTGCGTGGTTTGGTGCCGGCGGCCCAGTACTAGAATGGATCTACCAGGCGGCTACTAATACGATTGGTTATGCTGTTTACGTTATACCTCTGTTGTTTATCTATGTTGCGGTCGAGATCTTTCGCGCCGAGGACAACCGTTTGCCATTTGTTATGAAACTAGCTACAGTCACATCAATCGTCTGGTTTGCGGCGTTATTTGGTCTGCTAAAGGGCCAGGACGGAAACACTACTGGTGGATTTGTTGGTGATTTAGTTAACAGCGGTATGTTAGCTATGGTTAACAGCGGCGTAGCGGCATTTATTTATATATTGTTAATATTAATTACAGTTTTGTTCATCATTCGCGTGTCGCCGTTTACAGTCATCAGCAAATTATGGGAATTATCACGTAGCGACGTCACCGAACAAGAGGCTAATATCAAGGTTATGCGTAACGCCGCGGCTATCGATGCGCCTAAATCATCTTCGATTGCAGCTGACTTCAAATTGAATGCTGGTGTTCCTACTTTGGATGCAAATAGTTTTGGTGATGATTCTAAACAGTCACGTCTGTCCAGTCTGCGTAGTAGTGTCAAACAGGACAAAGCCGCCGAAGACCAAGCGGCCCTCGTCACGATTAGCGATCCTAATTGGGAAGCTCCAAGTATTGATCTGTTAGAAAAGAAACAGTCGCCAGCTGATGCCGGTGATGTTCAGCAAAATGCCCAGATTATCAAAGACACGCTTAGCGAATTTAATATTGATGTCGAGATGGAAGGCGCCAACATTGGTCCAAAAGTGACGCAATATACACTGCGTCCACCAAGTGGTGTTAAATTAACGCGTATTACGGCGCTTGAAACTAACATAGCCCTCAATTTGGCCGCTCAAAGCCTGCGCATCGAAGCTCCAATCCCTGGTCAAAAGGCTGTCGGTATCGAGGTGCCTAACCGTAAGGCGGCCGACGTACGTCTGCACGCTATTTTGACTAGCAAACAATGGACGTCGACACGTGAACCATTGGCGTTCGCTATTGGTAAAGACATCTCTGGTGAGGCTGTAGTTGGCGAACTTAATAAAATGCCGCACCTTTTGATTGCCGGTCAGACCGGATCTGGTAAGTCGGTCATGATTAACACGCTTTTGACCAGTTTGCTATACCATAACAGCCCAAGTGAAATGAAACTAATTTTGGTCGACCCCAAACAGGTTGAAATGGCGCCATACCAAGATATTCCACACTTACTAACCCCCGTTATTACTGAACCGGACAAAACCATTAGCGCTCTTAAATGGGCCGTTAACGAGATGCAGCGACGCTATACGCTATTGGCCGAACACCGCGTCAAAGATATTGCATCGTATAACAAATTAATCCGTACTAATGGCAAGAAAATCTCTGTCGCAGACGAAGACGGAATATTGCAACAGCACGAAAATGGCGCCATGCCGTACATCGTGATTGTGATCGACGAATTGGCTGACCTGATGATGGTTGCCGCCCGCGACGTTGAGGCATTGATTGTACGATTGGCCCAAAAGGCCCGTGCGGTTGGTATTCACTTGGTACTAGCGACGCAGCGTCCATCAGTTGACGTTATTACTGGTCTGATCAAGGCTAACATTCCGGCCCGTATTGCCTTTACAGTTGCTTCACAAATCGACAGCCGCACGATTTTGGACCAAATTGGTGCCGAAAAACTGCTGGGACAGGGTGATATGTTGTTGCTAACACCGTCAATGAGCAAGCCAAAACGTATTCAGGGTGCTTGGGTGACCGAAGAAGAAGTTCAAAAAGTTACTACACACCTGCATATGCAGTCACCACCACAGTATAACGACGAAGTTGTTGCTCAGCCTGTTCAATTGAACGGTAAGGGTGGTGTGGTTATGGACTTTGACAGTGGTAGCGACGACGATATGTACAAAGATGCTCTGCGCGTTGTTGTTGATAGTGGTAAGGCTAGTGCCAGTCTGTTACAGCGCCGCCTGCGTGTTGGGTACGCCCGTGCAGCTCGTTTGATTGAAACCATGGAAGAACAAGGTATCATCGGTCCCGCCGACGGCGCCCGCCCCCGCGAAGTGCTGATCAGCAGCCTGGACGAAATCAGTGGCGACATGACTGACGACCTGGGCTAGTAGTAATTCGGGTTTATTCACGGGATCCAAGATTGTCAAAGCGTAGCTTTCAAGAAAATACCTAGTAAGTATTCGTACTACTAGATTATACTTATAACTAATGAAGACTGAATACGAAGCAAAATTTATAAATATTGATATAGATGATATTCGCAGCACACTACGAGCGTGCGGAGCTACGCTCGGAAAGCCAATGCGACTTATGCGACGGGTCACTATTGATACTCCAAAGATGAAGGAGCTAGGTGCCTTTGTTCGCATTCGAGACGAAGGTGATAGGGTCACCATTACCTATAAACAATTTGATGCATTGTCGGTCGATGGTGCAAAAGAACACGAAGTTATAGTTAGTGATTTTGACGAATCAATCGCCTTGTTTGCTGCCGCCGGCTTGCCGCACGGTTCTTTTCAAGAATCAAAGAGAGAAACATGGATGCTTGATGGTGCAGAAGTCGTGATTGACGAATGGCCATGGCTCAACCCATATGTAGAGGTAGAGAGTGACAGCGAGCATCACGTAAAAGAAGTTGCCGCGAAACTGGGATTTAATTGGGATGATGCAGTATTTGGAGACGTAATGGCTGCTTATCGTAGACAATACCCACATTTGGGCGAGAACGATACGGTTGGAAGCATATCAGTGGTAAGATTTGAAGATCCACTACCAGACATCCTCTTATTGGTATAATAAACATATGAGCAGAATGCTTGATCAAAACAAAGACGATCGACCGCGCGAGAAATTGGCACGGAAGGGCGCTGCAGCTCTTTCAGATTATGAATTATTGATGGCGATTATTGGCAGCGGTAATGCACAGGCCGATGAGCGGCTTGAAATAAGATATGGCTAACGCTCGATGATTGCTAGACTTATCCACAGCAATAAGGTATAATCAAAGGGTTATCAACTCGGTTTACGCATTTATGACGTAAACATCCAATAAAAGGATTCCAGAGGAGGAAATCTAAAATGAAAGATTACGAACTAACCGTTCTGATCCACCCCGACCTAGAGGTCGACATTGAAGCACCACTTGCAAAGGTACGCGACATTATTACAACTGCCGGTGGTAAAATCACCAGCGAAGACAACTGGGGCAAGAAAAAACTTGCATATCGCATTAACAAGCAAGATTTTGCTGTTTATGTGTACATGGATGTATCACTTCCATCAGATGCACCACTACGCATTAGCAACACGCTGAACATTACTGATGAAGTACTTCGCTACTTGTTAGTGACTGTTGACGAAAAAGGCCGCCGCGCCCTAGAAGAGCAAGAATTATCTGCAAAATCTCGTGCAACTGAATCTGATAACAAAGAAGAGGAGTAAGAATCATGGCAAAAAGCATTAACCAGGTCATCCTACTAGGACGACTAACGCGCGATCCAGAACAGCGTACAACCAGTACGGGCAAAACTATCGCTAGCTTTTCAATCGCGGTCGACCGTGGCGGTGATAGTGACGCGGCTGATTTCTTTGATGTTACGGCATGGGAAAAACTGGGTGAACTAGTAATCCAATATCTAGCTAAGGGTCGCCGCGTACTTGTCCAAGGCCGATTGCGCCAAGACAGCTGGGACGACAAAGAAACCGGCAAAAAACGCAGTCGCGTTGAAGTTACTGCAACTGACGTAACCTTCCTGGACGGACCTAGCGACGGTGTTGGTAGTGCTGATTCCAGCGCTCCACGACCTAGCGCCAAGAAAACTAACGACGTCGTTATCGAAGATATCGACGACAAACCTATTGATTTAAGTGAGATTCCTTTTTAGGGATATTTGGAGAAAATTATGGCAATTAAACGATTCAAAAAAGATACCCCAGCATTCTTTGACTACAAAGACGTCAAAACGCTACAACGATTTATCAACCTTTACGGACAGATCGAGCCAATCGGCAAGACTGGCCTGAGTGCGAAACAACAGCGTCAATTAGCAGTTGCTATCAAGCGTGCACGTCACCTTGCATTACTACCATTTGTAACCCAAGGATAATTCTATGGCTTATTCGCCAACAGATCTAAAAAAAGGTGTTGTTGTCCAAATAGACGGCAAGCCTTTTCGTGTGACTGATTACAACCAAAAGGTTATGGGCCGCGGCGGCAGTATTGTAAACGTCAAATTGAAAAACTTGATCGATGGAAGTGTTATCCCCAAGACTTTCAAGGGTCAGGAAAAGATTGATTCGGCCGAAGTTAGCAACCGCAGTGTGCAGTACCTATATACCGATGGTACAAACTACCACTTTATGGACCCTGATACTTTTGAGCAGTTCGAACTGCCTGGCGATGTTATTGATAGCGCCGCTGGTTATCTGAAAGAGGGTGAAGGCTTGAGTCTGCAGTCCTTTGACGGTACGATTATTAACGTCGAACTGCCAAAGAATGTATATCTGGAGGTTACTTACTGCGAGAGCATTACCAAAGGCGATACTACCAGTAGTGTACTCAAAGACGCGACCCTCGAAACGGGATTAGTTGTTAAAGTTCCGTCATTTATTAAAACCGGCGATGTGATTTCGGTTGACACCACTACCGGCGAATACCGCGAACGCAAGAAAGACTAATTGGGTTATGCCCAAGCAGCGTCTTGATGTTGAACTGACTAGGCGCGGTCTAACCGCGACACGTTCTCAGGCCGAGAGCTGGATCAAAATAGGCAAAGTGACGGTTGATGGGCAAGTTGTTGCCAAGCCCGGGTCTTTTGTGCGCCCCGATAGCGTTATAGCTATGACCGCCGAGGATCAGTATGTCAGTCGCGCCGGGCTTAAATTAGCCTCGGTGGCTGAAGTATTAAAGCTAGATTTTAGAGGTAAGGTTGTTCTGGATGTGGGCAGTAGCACCGGTGGGTTCACCGATTATTCGCTGCGTCATGGTGCAAAAAAAGTGTTCGCAGTTGATGTGGGTACCGATCAACTGCACCCCAGTCTGCACGGCCACCTACAGATTGAATTGCACGAAAAAACCGACATTCGTGACTTTTATATGAAGGAAACGCCGGATATTATTGTGATCGATGTGTCATTTATTAGCCTGCGGGAAATCTTGCCTCATTTACGTAATTATTTAAGCGACAAATCGACTCAGATTGTAGCCATGGTCAAACCTCAGTTCGAAGCTGGAAAAGACCAAACCAACAAGGGGATCATCAAAAACGACGCTATCCGTCGTCAAATTTTACGCGATTTTGAAATTTGGGCCAAAGAATATTTTGTTATCGTCGACAAGCGCGATAGTGATGTGGCTGGTGCCAAGGGTAATCAAGAGCGTTTCTACCTGTTAAAATTAAAATGATACTTTACATTTATAGCATTTAATGATATAAATAATGGCATATGTAATACAGAGGTGACCATGGGTCTCTTTGTGTGGCATTGCACCACCCCCCTGATGCCAAATTGGTATTAGATACATCAACCCTTGAAAGGGGTTAACAGTGAAGAACAACAGCAAGAAGAGTTTGGTTTTCGCAGCCATTGTTGCGACTGCCATCTTCGGGTCCTTTGCCGCTGCGCCGGCAAACGCCGATGCGTTCGTCGGCTGCAATTCGTCAAGCGCCAAGTGGGCTGACGATGGCAACGAAACCGGAGTCGGAACCGTCTCGTTCGCGTTCGACGGTGTGACCGCAGCAGACGTCACGGGTGTCACCGTCACCGTCGTGTTCGACGGTGCGGGTGCTTCCTTCGATGCCACGCTGCCGTATTCGGCACCCGACGGCCCGGCCGGATTCAACATCAGCGACGGCATCAACGGCATTCCTGTGACGGAACTGCCCGCCACGCTGACGGCTATCGTGACCTACACGGTCGGCGACCAGCTGGTGGAGGACGTGTTCCTCTGCGACGCTGCCATTCCGGCTCCCGAGCCGTCGCCGAGCCCCAGCCCGACGACGCCGCCGGCAACTCCGCCGGCGAGTGGTGGTCAGAACGACCGCGCACCCAGCCACACTGATGCCAGCGGCATGCCCCATTCGGCAACGAATGAGGCGCCGGTCATCGGTATCTGGGCAGGTGTCGGTGGTGTCGTCCTGGCAGTAGCCATCGGCATCATCGTCGTGCGTCGCTCGCGTGTCGCGAACCAGCGCTAGGCGATACGTCGTCAGCATCATCGCAGTACTCCTCTCGTTGGGGACAGTTGCCAGTTGTGCGGCTGTCCCCAGCGGGGGAGTAAGCAATGATCCGACCCTGTCGCATCACATCGGACAACCGTCGGCAGCTGTTATCCCGATGTCGGAGCCTCTTTCATTAGAGGTGCCGTCTGTCGGGGTGCGCGGATCTGTGTCTCGGTACACCCGTGACATGATCCAAGCGGCCGGTGGGTATGACCCGCAACCGTGGGAAACTACGATTGCATGGGACGAAACCATTACGGGCGGCATGCCCGGAACGGATTCGACGAATACGACATACTTGTATGCGCATTCGCACCCGACAGAGTCGGCCCCGTTCAATAATCTGAAGAACATTCAGGTTGGCGACGCGGCTGCGGTAGTGACTGCTAACGGGCGACTTTGTTACGAAGTACAGTACATGTATGACGTTCCAAAGTCAGACTATGCCACCGATCTAGTGTCGGGTGAAATAGTCCCGGGACGACTGATCCTAGTGACGTGTTATCGTCCAGACGGGTATGACCCAAATCTGGCGACGACCAATAACTGGATCGTCATTCTTCAACTGAATAACAAGATGACCAGTGGAGGTGGATGCTAAAGGGGCGTATGTGCGAAAGCACAGCGCCCCTAATCCCAAGTTTATCGTAGGCACCCTAATGGGTGTTTTTTATTTACTAACGTTAAATCTAAATTCGACGATGTCACCGGGTCTCATGATGTATTCTTTACCTTCAGTGCGCATTTTGCCAGCACTTTTGGCGGCGGTTTCTGATCCAGCTGCAACTAGGTCATCGTAGTCGACAATTTGGGCAGCGATAAATCCACGCTCAAAGTCCGTGTGGATAGCGCCAGCTGCTTGCGGCGCAGTATCGCCTTTGTGAATTGTCCAGGCATGAATTTCTTTGGGGCCAGCAGTAAGGTAGCTTTGTAGCCCTAGCGTGTCATAGGCCGCGTGAACCATTTGGCCCAGGCCGGTTTCTTTGACACCGTAACTTTCTAGCAATTCTAGGGCGTCTGACTGGTCCAGGCCTTTGATTTCGTCTTCTAGTTTAGCGCATACAAAAATTGTTCGCGCTGGAGCGACTAGGCGAGTTAATTCGGCCTGGCGTTCGGCGTCAGTTAAGGTTTGTTCGTCGACATTAAAGGTATAAATTACAGGTTTAGCAGTTAGCAGGTGCAGGTCATAAATGTATTCATCGTTTAGCGATGGCAGGGCGGATAGGGGCGTGCCATTATTCAGATGGGTTAGTAGTGTTTGCAAATAATCCGCCACTATTTTTTGTTTGGGTATCGATTTTGATTCTTTGACCAGTTTTGGCAGGCGGTTTTCGATTGTTTGAATATCGGCCAATATCAGTTCGGTGTTAATAATTTCGATGTCAGATTTAGGATCAACACGGTCGGCAACATGAACTACATCACTGTCATTGAAAGCGCGGACAATGTGAATGATGGCGTCACATTGACGAATATTGGCCAGGAACTTGTTGCCCAGACCTTCGCCTTTGCTGGCGCCAGCAACCAGCCCAGCGATATCAACAAAGGTGACAGTTGCAGGTAGTAGTTTGGTTGATCCGTAGATCGATGCCAGGACGGCCAGGCGTTCGTCGGGGACGGGCACAATGCCAGTATTTGGTTCGATGGTAGCAAAAGGGTAATTCGCCGCTAATATATCAGCATTAGTTAGTGCGTTGAAAAGGGTTGATTTGCCGACGTTTGGTAGTCCGACGATTCCGATTGATAAAGCCATGCTAACTATTTTAACAGATATGAATTGTATTCGCATAAGCGGTATATTATAATAACCTTCAGTAAAGTTGAGGACGTATGCCATTCATAATTAACCGTCGAAGAATTATAACTATCCTGGCAATAATAATTGGCGTAGCCGTTATCGGTTTAGTACTCTTTTCGTTTCGATCAACGCTCGTGACTTGGTTAACTGGAAATGGGACAAGCGAAACGGGCGCCCTAAATACAAAACCGATAGCCGCAGCACTTAATGAGGCTCAACAACAAAAAGTTGCCGAGGTTACGTCAGTTGCTAGCACTATTTATAATAACGGTGGCGACGTCAAAGGTGCAGTCGTGGCCTATGATAACTATATTAAATCATCGAATGACGGTGTTGTTGTCGAGAGTCTTCTTTTTAGTAAAGGCCTCCTTCTGTTGAACGCCAGCAAGTATGATGAAGCACTTGATGTCGGTATGACTCTTGAAAGCTCCGCACCCTCAGATCGTTCGGCAATGCTCATTGGCGAGGCATCTGCTCAGCTTGGTGATAAGAATAAGGCCATAGAATATTATAAACTTGCAATCGAACGTGCCAAGAAAGACCTTACTGCACCCCCATCAGATGCCGAGGCCGAGGCGGCTGCAGCGCAAAAATTAGATAACAATTACACACAGGTAACTCCGTCAAGTAATACTTTAGATGGCTATGAACAAAGATTGGGTGAGTTACAGAAATGAGTCGATCTGCACATTTAACCAAGTTTCGCTACGTTGTAATTTTTTTGATGTTAGCGCTGGTCTGTTCGAGCGTAGGGTTTGCGCCAGCTGCGAATGCTGCAGGGTTTTTTAATAACGGTAATCCTAGTACGTATGGCAGCGGGCCTGTTATAAGCGGAGGCGTTCCATCATACGTTCAAAACGTCCCTGCTCTAATGAGCTTTTTACGAAATACGTATTATAGCGCTCCTGGTGGCAGATATAACGCTCCATACAAAAATCAGGTGGCAGTAGCTTACTTTGTGAGACTCCTGTTAGCTGACGGCAATTCTTATACTGTTACAGAAGCAGATTTCAACCGCCTAGAGTCGTTATTGCAGCCTACGAATGGCGTGAGTATATCGTGGAACGAATGGGCAACTGGATCGTCAGACACTTATAGCTGTCAACATTATGTAACTACACGTGGTGCCGATCCTTATGATGTTTGTAAGTATGCTCATAGTTGGGGTAATAATTCGATTGTTATTCGTCAGACAATCAATGGAGTCACAAAAGACATCGCCAAGGTTCAGCGAATTTGTTTTAACCCTGACGGAAATGCGGCAGGTGGTTTGCAGGCCGCTCCACAAGATTTTAACCTCACTCCAACGATTACGGTCGATCCAAGCTCAACAGAAGGCAGTGGCCAGGTTACGCCTGTGCCATCAGTAAATAACTCAGGATCTGCTTCGTCTACGAACGCTCAGTGGCAGGTGACGACATTCAAGGTCGATCCTAAGCAGCCAATACCCGGGGGTGGTGCTGACAATGTTATTCCCGTGACACATTATGGTAATGGTGCAACGGTTATCCAAAGTGGGACACGTACTTTTCCGAAGAATTTCACAGCCGTCCCTGTCGGCGCGCAGACAGTAGGGGATTACCCAGTGGGGACGCGCATATGCTATGCATTATCTGTTCAGCCGCGTCGTCATGATGATAGCCGGTGGCAGCACAGCACACCCGCTTGCGTAACGATCTCTAAAAAACCAAAAGTACAGGTTCTGGGTAACGATTTGTCCGTCGGCCGCGTATTCAACGGTGTAATTAATGGTCCAGTCAAATCTAATATTTATACCAGTGTCAGTCAAAAGGCTCTATCTGGCCCAGGCGTTCCAACGATTAACGGCAGTTGGGTAGAATACGGCATATTGGCGACTGGTACAATCAACGGCATGGCATCAGCATCGGCTTATTCAGGTGGAGCAACCGCCGCCGGTACTTGTTCGATTGGACTGTTGAGTTTTACGAACGCTATTGACATCACTGGATGTAAACAGGGCAATACGCTAGGTGGTTATACGACTAATAAAATTCTGCCAGATGTGGCCTCTAGTTTCCCGATAGTATCTGGCCTAACGCCGTCATTTGGTGTTGGCGATATTGGCAACCAGGCGGCTAAGGGGGTGTTTACGGCGGCTGACGGACTAGTTATACATGGTGGAACTATCAATAAAGGCAGGTGGGTAGTGATTAACGCGCCTAACTCGACTGTTACGATCGATGGCAATATTACATATGATGGCGGCATTATTAATTCAGTCAAAGATATTCCACAACTGATAATTATTGCCAAAAATATCAATATTACCAGCGCTGTAACGCGGATAGATGCGTGGTTGGTCGCAACCAGTAAAACTGCGGCTAGTGACGGCAAGATTAATACATGTTCAGACGTAGCCGAGGCGGCTCCACTGACAATTAATAAGTGTCAGACAGTTCTGACTGTGAATGGCCCGGTTATTGCTAACAAACTGTTGCTGCGACGTACCGGTGGATCCGATCCGGGCGCAGGCAGCGGTAACCCAGCAGAGATCTTTAATCTGCGACCAGATGCTTATATTTGGGCCCTAGTTCGCGCTGGCCAAACGGGTCGTATTCAGACTGTTTATTCGACCGAACTGCCACCTCGATTGTAATCTGACTTAAACGCTTGCTTTTACGCTTACGCTTTAGGTATAATGATAGGCAATATGGCATTACTAAAAGGAGTGGGCGACTTTTTTGCACTGGATATCGGCACGAATGCTGTCCGGGTTGTTCAATTGGCCCGAACGGGTCCTGATAGTTGGAGTTTGCAGCACTTTGGATATGCACCGTTGGACGAAAAAACCAGTGCTAGTGGATCGGCCGAAAGCCAACGTCGATTAGGCGAAATCATCATGACCGCAGTCGGTCAAAGCGGTATCAAGGAAAAGAACGTCGCTATCGGACTTCCATCCAGCAAGACATTCACTACTGTTATTGACGTCCCGGTAATGGGCGAGGCCGAACTGAAAAGTACGATCAAATATCAAATTGATCAATATATCCCAATGGCAATCGATGAAACTAAGGTTGATTGGGCGCTACTGGGTCAGTCACTGCACGACCCTAAACAACAAGAAGTATTACTGGCCAGTACAGCCAATTCCTATGCCGAAGAGCGCCTTGAATTTATCGAGAGCTTAGGGCTAAATGTTATCGCAGCCGAACCAGATCCAATTGCCATGATCAGGTCTTTACTGCCCAGTGGCGTAGCTGATGCTCGTTTGATTATTGATGTTGGCGAACAATCAACTGACCTATCGATCACGTTTGGCGATAGTCCGCGATTGGTGCGATCTATTCCGATGGGTATCAGGTCACTGATCAAAGCTGCCGTACAGAATCTAAACGTTCAAGAGGACCAAGCCCGTCAATTTATTTTAAAATTTGGCTTAGCTCCAGATCGTCTGGAGGGGCAAGTTTACCGTGCTATCGAAGGTACACTGGATAACTTTGCGGCCGAATTAGTAAAATCAATCAAATTCTTTCAGACTCGTTATCCAAATACTCCCGTAGGCGGCATTTTGCTATCCGGATTTTCGGCCGTTGTGCCACAATTCGGTGAATATGTGACTGCCAAGACCGGTGTACCATCAAGTATCGCTAATCCATGGCAAAAAGTACGTGTAGCCCAGGGTGATCAGCAGCAATTGGGTAGTATTGCGGCCGAGTTTGCGACTGTTATAGGTCTAGCACAGCGGAGGAACGGATAATGATTGAAATCAATCTTGTTCCTGATGTCAAACAAGAACTAATCAAGGCACAACGCGTTCGATCAACAGTTATTTCATTTTCGATCGCTACGGGTCTAATTGCGGCCGGAATCGTAACGGTCTTGGCGCTCTATGTGTTTGGTGTTCAAACCGTTCGCAGTGTTGTAGCTGATGATGCAATCAAAAAAGGCGGTGAGCAACTGGCCAAAGTAGAGGATTTATCTAAAACACTGACTATCCAAAATCAGCTAACTAAAATCTCGCAAATCCATGATGCCGTCAAGGCCGACTCGCGTATCTTTGACGTTTTAGGTGCAATTATTCCACCAGCGCCAAATGCTGTACAAATATCCAATCTAGCAGTCGATTCGACCAGCAGTACGATTACGATCGAGGGTCAGGCCGTTAACAGTTACGCAGCAGTCGAGGTGTTCCGTAAAACAATCGAGGGCGCCTCGGTAAAATTCAAATCAGACGGCACTGACCAAACGGTTGCCTTAGCTTCAAACATTAGTACTGGCGAAACTAGCTATGGTGAAGACGCAACCGGAGTCAAAGTATTGCGTTTTCGATTAAGTTTTGTGTACGCGACCGAATTATTTTCTCCATCGTCAGAGAACGCTACAGTAGTAATTTCAACTTCTGGCAATGCAACCGACTCATACCTTGGTGTTCCAAAGAGTATATTTGTTGATCGAGCCAAAGATATACAGGGGACAAACTAACATGCAACCAAAAGACGCGGCGATCCGCAAACGATCACAGATAGCCAAAGCCAACCGAACGATGTTCGTTTGGGTAGCGATCGTGTCGGTTATATTAGGATTCGCATTGGTTGGATCAGTCTTTTTGGTACAAAAAATCGTATTTAACGAGCGTGTACTAGCCGAAAAGAACCGTACCGTATCAACACTAAGTACAAATAACGCTAACGTATCCGAGCTCGAATCCCAGGTTCGGATCCTGGATAACAACGAAGCGTTAATATCGTCCAAGGCCAAACCAGAGGATCAGGCGGTTCAGGTTATATTGGACGCGTTACCATCCGAAGCCAACTCACTTGCTCTTGGGGCGTCAATCCAAAATAGGCTATTGTCGGGCATTGAAGGTTTATCAATTGTATCATTGCAGGTTGATCCGGTTGTTGGTGTCGAATCATTAGGATCGACGGCTGTGACCGACGCGGCCAAGGCTGTTACGACCGATCAGGCCCAGATTACATTTCGCTTTTCGGTCAGTGGTAGTGAAGCGGCACTAAAAACTGCTTTGCAGCGCCTAGAGCGCTCGATTAGGGCAATTGATATATTGACGCTCAAGATTGAAAGCCAGGGTGCTAACCGTGTTATGACAGTAGAAGCCCGAGCATTCTATGAACCATCTAGGGTAGTCCAATTGACAGACAAGGTGGTTAAGTAATGAAAAAAACAGATATCGCAATGATCATATTAATCGCATCGATTAGTGTTGTATTAGCGTACTTTGTGGCTAATTCGATATTCGGTAACATATCTAACGGGTCTGTAAAAGTAAAGACAATCGACAAGATAGATACTACAATCGTCGAACCAAGCGCGCAGATCTTTAACAAAGATGCCATAAACCCAGCTGTCGAGGTTCAGATTAGTGGTACACAGGCCGTAATTACCACACCAACAACAACCGGAACACAGTAGGGGGCGCTATGGCACTTTTGACGAGTGACATTCAGGAAAAGTTAGTAAAACTTTTGATCGATGAGGGTCTCGTGACCCAGGATGTTATTCGTACCGCCGAAACGACTGCTACAACCAGTAACAAACCACTACTTGGACTACTGACGTCCGAGCAGATCGTCGATGATGAACTGTTGACTCATGCTATCGCACAGGTATCTGGCGTACCTTATGTTAACTTGACGAATAGTCTGATTGATCAAAATATTTTGAATCTGTTGCCAGAAGACATTGCTGAACGTTTTATGGCCGTGCCGTTGGCTGAGGTTCAAAACCGCCTGGCGGTTGCGATGATTGATGCTAATAACGTTCAGGCGGTCGATTACCTGGCCAATCGAATCCAGCGTCCTCTCAAGGTATTTATGGCTTCCGAGGCTGGTGTTCGTCATGTACTGGACCAATACCGTACCGATTTATCGAGTGTTGATGAGGCCGCCGAAGCATCTCAGGCCGAAGCCAACATGGACTCTGACAAAGATGTAAAAACTATCGTCCAGGATTCGCCAATCAGCAAAGCCCTCAGCACTATTTTGGAGTACGCAGTCAAATCACGGGCCAGTGACGTTCACGTCGAGCCACTAGAAGGTACGCTCAAGATCCGTTGTCGGGTTGATGGCGTACTGCGCGAGATCATGCAACTACCAAAAAGTATCGAACCGGCCCTAGTCAGCCGTATAAAGATTTTATCCAACCTGAAAATCGACGAACACCGTATTCCGCAGGATGGACAGTTTACCGTTAAGGTAGCTAACAAAGAGGTCGACCTGCGTATTGCCATTAGCCCAGTTGTCTGGGGTGAACAGGTTGTGATTCGTTTGCTTGATAAAACTGGTAATACATTCGATATCGAGGAAATGGGCTATGCCGGACGTGCCCTGAGGGTGATTCGCAAAGGCATCCATCACCCGAATGGAATGGTACTGACGTCGGGACCAACTGGTAGTGGTAAAACGACTAGTTTGTATGCGCTTATCAAAGAGATTAAAAACGACACAGTCAACATCGTAACTCTAGAAGATCCAGTTGAGTACAAAATGGACGGAGTGAATCAAATACAGGTTAATGGCGACGTTGGACTGACCTTTGCTACGGGGCTGCGGTCTATACTGCGCCAGGACCCAGATGTAGTGATGGTGGGTGAGATTCGTGACGCCGAAACCGCCAACCTGGCTGTTCAGGCGGCACTGACCGGACACTTGGTATTTAGTACACTTCACACTAACAGTGCTGCCGGAGTATTACCGCGACTCCTTGATATGGGTATCGAGCCGTTTTTGATTGCCAGTACGGTCAATACGATCATTGGGCAGCGTTTGGTGCGTCGCGTAGCGCCAAAACGTGAAACTTATCAATCAAATCCAATCGAAACTCAGAATATAATGACAACAGTCGGACATTTATTACCTAAAACACCAGCTGAAGTTGCGGCGGTTTCACAAGATTTAGGCTATAAAGACTTGCCCCTAGCAGGCCAAAGCGCTTATACTTTAGTAAGAGGTATAGATTCACCGCAAACGCCACGAGGCTACAGTGGTCGAGCGGGACTTTACGAAGTAATGGACGTGAATACCGATATCCAAAATCTGATTGTCGCACGTGCAACTAGTGCAGATATTCAGCGTTTGGCTGTTTCACAGGGAATGATCACGATGCGCCAAGATGGATATTTGAAAGCGCTGCAGGGCATTACGACAATAGAAGAAGTAAACCGCGTAGCGGCAGATACGGCGTAGAAGAAGGGTGGGGCATAATGAATAACCAAGAGCTAAGAATCGAAGTATTACTAGAAGAAGTCGTGCGTAAACGTGCGTCTGACCTTCACTTACAGGTGGGGTTGCCTCCGATGTTGCGTATTGACGGGTCGTTGGTGGCAATGCCGGGCTTTAACCCACTTGATGAACAGTCGGTCGAAACCCTAATTTTTGCTATTCTGGACCAAGATCAACGCCAGATTTTACTAAAGGACAAAGAGTTCGACTTTAGCTTTGCCTTTGGTACATTGGGTCGCTTCCGTGTCAACGCTTATCACGAGCGTGGTAATTTGGCAGCAGCCCTGCGTCTAATTCCAAACGAAATCAAATCAGTAACCGAACTAGGCATGCCAAATGTAGTTATGGGCTTTGCTGATTATCCACGAGGGCTTGTTCTAATCACCGGACCAACCGGCAGTGGTAAATCAACCACGCTGGCTGCACTTGTCGACAAGATTAACACCGAGCGCGCTCAACACATTATTACCATAGAAGACCCAATTGAATTTACACACAAATCCAAAAAATCCGTGGTTGTACAGCGCGAAGTTCACTACGATACCTATAGCTTTAGCGCGGCCCTGCGTTCAAGTTTGCGCCAGGACCCGGATGTAGTCTTGATCGGTGAGATGCGTGATCTCGAAACAATTAGCGCCGCGATCACCATCGCCGAGACTGGCCACTTGGTATTTGCGACTCTGCACACCAACAGCGCTGCACAATCGATTGACCGTATGATCGACGTATTTCCACCACACCAGCAGCCTCAGATCCGCGCCCAGTTGTCGAATATCTTGATGGCTATTTGTTCGCAGCGCCTGATACCGGCAATTGGTGGTGGTAGGGTGGTTGCGGCCGAAATATTGGTTGCTAACCCGGCCGTCCGTAATATTATTCGTGAAGGCAAAGCTCATCAACTGGATGCCGTTATCCAGACCGGCGCCGACCAGGGAATGCAGACCATGGACCGTACGCTAGCCGGACTTGTTCAAAGCGGTACAGTTACATATGATAATGCGCGCGAATTTGCAGTTGATCTAACTGAATTTGAAAGGCTAATGAGAGGCTAGGATGAAGAAATTTGCGTATGAAGCGCGCGATCAGGCGTCAAACAAGATAACCAAAGCAACGCTTCAGGCTGACTCTGAGAGCGCAGCTGCGCATTTGTTGATCGAACAGGGTTTTACGCCTCTAAAAATAACCGAAGAGACCGGTCAAGGAAACTTCTTTTCTAGGTTTACGGGGCGCATTACCACCAAGGATAAAATCGTCTTTACTCGCCAACTAGCAACACTAATTGGCGCTGGTTTGCCGCTGTCGCAGAGTCTTCATACGGCACTCGAACAGACCCAAAACAAGAAACTACAATCGATTATTCAAGAAATTACGGCGTCAGTTGAGGGCGGTAAAACATTGTCGGATTCGTTTGCCAAACATAGCGACGTCTTTGATGCTGTGTTTATTGCCTTGGTTGCAGCCGGTGAGGCATCTGGTACTTTGGACGAATCATTACAAAGGGTCGCTAATCAGCAAGAAAAAGATGCTGCTACGATGAGTAAAATCAAAGGCGCACTGACTTATCCAATCATTGTTCTGGTGGTGATATTTGGTGTTATGGCATTTATGTTGTTTACAGTTGTGCCCCAGGTTGAAAAACTTTATCACGATCTGAAAAAACAGTTACCATTTTTGACACAGGCGATGGTAAGTGTTGCGGACTTTTTAGCGCACTTTTGGTGGTTGGTTATCATTATTCTGGCCGTTGGGGGGTATTTCTTTGTGCAGTATCTAAGGACCGAGGCTGGTATCAAGATGAGCGACACTTTCAAATTAAATGTCCCAGTGTTCGGCAAAATGTTTCGTAAATTATATATGGCCAGGTTTACGCGTACCGGCCAGACGCTGCTAAGTACTGGTGTTAGTATGCTTGATATGCTTAAAATTACGTCAACCGCTATCAATAATTCTATTATTGCCAAGAGTATTACTCGGGCAGCCGAGAAGGTCAAGGGCGGTAAGGCGCTGTCAGTTGCTATTCAGCCCGAGGATTATATATTATCGCTTGTGCCCCAGATGATCAAAATTGGTGAACAGTCTGGTCGCATCGACGAAATGATGGGCAAGGTTGCTCAGGTTTACGAAGATGAGCTAGACGAACAGATTCGCACAATATCGACTTCAATCGAACCAATCTTGATGGTTATTTTGGCTGTTGTTGCTGGAAGTATGGTGGGCGCTATTCTGCTACCAATTTACAGTCTAGTTAACGGTATTAATGTCTAGACATTAATCACCAGACAGAGTAATATAAGCGTAAGCGTTATACGCAGGTATTAATCGTTCATACGAAAGGTGGAAAAAGTTCCTATGAACATTCAACGAAAAGAAAAAGGATTTACAATTATCGAGGTAGTATTGGTACTTGCCATTGCTGGTTTGATATTTTTGATGGTATTTATTGCACTTCCGGCGCTTCAGCGTAACCAGCGCGATCAAGCTCGCAAGGCAGACGTTGGGTCGGTCACGTCGGGTATTGTTTCTTATACAGGTAATAACCGTGGGACTTTTCCGACTACGGCTTCAATCGCTAGCTACGTCAAAGATGTATCCGATAACACTACAGCTGTAACTATCAGCACCACACCGGGCCTTTCATCAGTCGCTCCTGCCGACGGCACAATTGTAGTTACCCAAAAAACACAGTGTGGTGACAGTTCGGCAACCTCGCAGCTGCTAACATCTGGTACCACTCGACAATTCACAGTTGTAACCAAACTGGAATCTGGTGGTGGCGCGTACTACTGTCAAAACAGCTAATAATTTAGATTAATAAATCACAGAAAGCCCCGCAATTGGGGCTTTCTTGGACTATGGTACCTGTAACCTGCTATTATATTGCTAATGGATACTTTTATTATTTACACAGCACTAGTAATTATTGGGTTAGCACTTGGTAGCTTCGCCGGGGCAACTGTCTGGCGTCTACGTGCCTATCAGCTCAAAGACGACAAAGCTCATGACGATGATTATGATCATGACGAGTACAAATCATTGCAAAAGCTAACTACAAAAAATATTGCCAATGATCGTTCGCGCTGTCTGCATTGTGCCTATGCCCTAAAATGGTATGACCTGATTCCGGTCATTAGTTGGATTAGTCTAAGGGGGCGGTGTCGCAAATGTCACAAGTTTATCGGTTGGTTTGAACCAATTATTGAACTTGGGCTGGCAACATTCTTTGTACTGTCGTATCTGTTGTGGCCGTATCAGCTAGACAACTGGTTAGAAATTACGCGTCTGGTGCTGTGGTTAATATCGGGCGTAGGACTAGCGGTATTGTTTGCTTACGATACAAAATGGTTTTTGTTGCCAGATCGAGTGTCGTTTACAGTTGTTGGTTTGGGGCTAGCTAGCAGCGTATTAACGGTTATGTTGGCGGCTGATCGTATCGGTGCAATTGCTAGTATTTTGGGCGCCGTGGCAATACTAAGCGGAGTGTATTTCGTACTGTATTTAGTGTCTCGGGGCAAATGGATTGGATTTGGTGATATCAAGTTGGGATTGGGTCTGGCATTACTTTTGGCAGATTGGCGACTAGCATTTATAGCACTTTTCGCAGCGAATCTGATTGGATGCATTATTGTTATTCCAGCAATGATTAAAGGCACTATGAAGCGTGATTCACACGTGCCGTTCGGTCCATTGCTAATTGTCGGCATGATTGTTGCTCAGTTTGCTGGTTATTATATGATTGACGCTTATCTTTTTGGTCTAGTCTAAAGAGTATAGACATAACCATTATGGTATAATTATGCTCAAATGGGCATCAAATATACAGCCGGGTTTACTATTATCGAAACAATGTTGTTTCTCGCTATTTCGGGAGTTCTGGTTGTTGCCTTGCTGGCTGGAACTGGCGCATCGATCAACATTCAACGTTATCATGATAGCCTGGTGACTTTGCAGACGGTCCTGCAGGATCAGTACTCGCAGGTTGCTAATGTCCGTAATGAATCACCCGAAACCACCATTACCTGTGATAGCAGCACGGGCGGAGTAGCCTCTAGTGGTGGTAGTTCGCCAACGAACTTACGCGGCCAGGGTGACTGTGTCGTGATTGGGCGCCAAACTATAATTATTGATAGTAAAATTACAACCAATACTATTGTCGGCTATTCCAGCAACTCATCGGCCAATTACAGCACCGACATTGCAGAATTAAAAGATTACAAATTGTCTATATTGCCTGAAAAGACCGTTCAGTCCGATCTGGAGTGGGGGACCAAAATTGCTTGGGGATCTCAAATAAATGGTGCGTATGATGGACATGATTTTAAAAAGCCAACTACACCACGCTCAATCAATATTTTGATACTTCGATCGCCAAAAAGTGGTTTGATATATACGTTCACGAGTGATAGTGAGAATTCGTCGCTAAGTTCGATGGTTGTAGCCGGTAACGACGTGCCAGGTCAGGCTGAGCGTCGCATTTGCGTAGATGCTGATGGATTGTTCCAAAACGGACTTGCGATTCTGCTAGCTCAAAATGCATCAGGTGCAAGTGCTGTCGAGACGCGCTCGAATGATATGGGAGATGCACTGTCATGTTAGGACGCAGGCTAAAGCAGCGCGGTGATACGCTGATCGAAGTTCTATTTGCGGTCACAGTATTTAGTCTAGTGGCTGTTGGCGGTATTTCGATTATGAATCAGGGTACTAACACCTCAGAACGAGCATTAGAGATAACATTGGTTCGTCAAGAAATTGACGCTCAGGCCGAGGCCCTTAGGTTCTTGCACGACGCCTATGTAACCGCCTATCAGACAAATGCGACTTATCCAGTAGATACTCCACAAGGGCAATGGGCTGAAATGCTAAAGAGTATTATCGCAACTGATACCAAGAGCGCTTCGGATTTTGGTAATGTCACGGCCTGTTCATCGGCTGCTCCGAGCGGTAGTTTTATCATTAATACACGCAGTGCTACATTTATTGCTCCAGACAAAGGTAAACTACAGCCGGCTTCATTATATTCGCGGGTTAATTACGGCACGCTTAATGGCAAATCTGTGGTTGATTCAGCGGAGGGCATATGGATAGAGGCTGTACGGTCTGCAACCAGTTCTGATAGCGGTGAATCAAACGCTGGATTTATCGATTTCCATATTAGGACCTGTTGGGAGACAGCAGCTAAGACAGCACCGGCCACACTGGGCACGATTGTGAGGTTATATGAACCACGTGGCTAAAAAAGGGTTTACTTTAATCGAACTAATGCTCGCTATGAGCTTTATATCGGTACTGCTGGTCGCCATTACACTAACGGTCATTCAAATTAGCAATATATATAACCACGGTATTACCCTGAAAGATACTAACCAGACCGCACGTGCTATTACAAACGAGCTGCAGCGTACGATTGCCGCATCGGCTGCATTTGAGGTTTCTGGTGGGTCATCACGCTACATTGTTCAGGGTGATTGGGGCGGGCGTTTATGTGTAGGTCAGTATAGTTATATATGGAACTACGGCAAGGCACTTAACAACAACGGGCCAACTAGCGGTAATCTAAACGTTTATTCGGCTAATCCTAATACTAAAATTCGATTTGTTCGCGCTATAGATAGTAGCGGGGCGTATTGTGCTAACCCGGCACTTGCTGTTAAGGATAGTGACGCTGTCGAGCTTATGAATATTGGCGACCATGGTTTGGTGCTACATAGCCTTAAGATTATTTCGGAATCTACAGCTGTTGATCAAAAGAGTGGTGCAAGGCTGTACAGCATCTCATTCCGTATTGGTACAAATGACCAGGCGGCGCTATCAGCAGATTCCACTACGTGTAAAGGTCCGGGAATAAGTGGATCAGATCTGGCATATTGTTCGGTACAGGATTTTACAATTGTTGTAAGAGCGGGAAATGAGAAAAAATAGTATGATTAGGGGAACGATGATGAACAGCAGGACAAATCAAAAAGGCGCGGTATCATTATTTGTAGTTGTATTTACAACACTATTAATTACGGTCATAACGATTAGCTTCGTTCGTATCATGATTCGCGACCAAGATCAGGCCAGTACGGCTGATTTATCTCAAAGTGCTTACGATTCAGCTCAGGCCGGTGTCGAAGATGCAAAACGGGCAATTCTGCGTTACCAATCACTTTGTACTACAGGTACAGCTGATGAATGTGCCAAGGCGATTGCAGCACTTAATTCGTCTGAATGTAATACCAGTCTAGAGGGCATTGCTGTTGTTCAAAATAATGAAGTTCAAGTTCAGCAGAATGTTGGTGATGCCGCGCTTAACCAGGCGTATACATGTGTCAAAGTTGCCCTTAAAACCGATGACTATGTTGGTGTTTTACAATCGGACAATACAAAGGTTATTCCACTGAAAAGCACAGCCGCTTTTAATCGGATCAAAATTGAATGGTATAGTAACGATGATCTGCAGACGAGTAGCAAGGGCAAGGTAACTTTGCAACCTACGACCGGAGGCCTACCGCTACTGGCCCAGTCAGCCTGGAGTCCAAATCGGCCGTCACTACTGCGCATGCAGCTAATGCAGGTTGGTAGCCAATTCACACTTGATTCATTTGATAATACGAATGCTGGTAAGAGTAACGCTAATACATTATTCCTGTACCCATCATCAATAGTTGGTAACACACAAAAGACAATCACTGCATTAGATGTTCGTAAAACTCAGTCGGCCGCTAATGGTCCACAGGCGGTGACGTGTAGTAGCGATATATCAGGCGGTGGTTATGCGTGCTCAGTTGAGATTCTATTACCAGACCCAATTGGCGGTGGCGGTAGAGACGCGTATTTACGGCTTAGTGCGTTTTACAACAAGACAAACTATCGAATAAGTTTGTCGACGGATGGCGTAACTGCGTCTCAGTTTGATGGTGTGCAGCCAAGCATTGATTCAACAGGCCGAGCAAATGATTTGTTCAGACGAGTGCGTAGCAGAGTCGAGACAGTGGACGCTGTTTACCCTAGTGCAGCAGTCGATATTACTGGTGATTTTTGTAAAGATTTTATTGTTACTGACGTCGATAGCGACTACAGCTCAAATGTAAACTGCAAGCCTTAGTCGGAAGTCTCACTATGGAACTTCTCGTACACATCACGAAGATGTTGGTCAGTGACGTGTGTATAAATTTGTGTAGTACTGATATTACTATGACCTAACATTGCTTGGACGCTGCGCAGGTCGGCTCCGTTCATCAATAAATCGGTAGCAAAACTATGACGCATGGTGTGTGGGCTGACGTGTTTTGTGATACCGGCCAGCCGCGTATATTTATTGATAATGCGTTGAATGCTGCGAGCTGTTAGTCGGCGGTAGTCACCGGTTGTGCTGGCAACGTTGTTACGGCTGTAACTTAAAAATAGCGGAGGCAAATTATCTAGCCGCTGGTGTATGTATGAATCGACATGATTAGCGGCGTGTTCGCTAATAAAAATAGGACGATCCTTTTGGCCCTTACCGCGTACCATAAATTCGCGACGTTTCGTGTTGATGTGATCACGGTTTAGATTGACCAGCTCTGAAACGCGTAGCCCACTTGAAAAAAGTAATTCGATTAAAGCCCGATCGCGCAGCCCAACTTCGTCGTCCGTAGGTATCTGTTCGATAATTCGTTCGATTTCATCGTAGTGCAGAAAAGTAACTTGTTTGCGCGAAGTTTTGGGCAGCTCAATTTTGTCAGGTGCTAGACTGGCTATGTCTCGTTTTGATAGATAGCCCAAAAAACCGCGGAGGGCGATCAGGTGGTAGCTCTGGGTGATTGTCGCGAGTTCGATATCATTATCATTTTTGTAACGATTTAGCCACAGTCGGTACTTGCGAACTAACTCTGAAGTGATTTTGTCGACCTCAATATCACCAGTAAATTCAACAAAGCGCTCTAGATAAAGTGTATAGTTGGCGGCGGTACGTGCTGATCGACCGCCTTCAACTTCAAGGTGTTCAATGTAGTCGAGGAGTAACTCTGACATATACATGCTATTAGCATAGCCTATATCGTCGTCACTATGTATAGTAGTAGGCATGCATTCTTTATTAGAAATAATTATTCTGGGTCTGGTACAGGGGTTTACGGAATTTATTCCAGTTAGCAGTTCGGGGCATTTAGTCATTGCTCAGACATTATTTTCAGGAGCATCTGACCATTTATTCATCGAATTTATTGATATCGGTACGACGCTAGCTCTGGTGGTTTTTTTCCGCAAACGTATTATGGGCATCTTGCAGGATATTTTTGTTAAGAAGAATTTTAAACTGGCGCGTAACATTATTATAACTGCGGTACCGGCGGGCGCGGTGGGCTATTTACTGTCTGATTTTATTAACAGTTCATGGTTCTTTGGTAGTTTGACTGTGGTTGCTGTGACGCTAGTAGCTGTAGGTACTATCATGATATTCCTTGAAAAGTTACCAAAAGCCAGTGCGGTCAAGGACGGTGACTCACTTAGCTCAGTGCGCGCAATGGTTATCGGCTTAGTCCAGGTGTTAGCGCTTATTCCGGGTGTTTCACGTTCTGGATCAACGATTATTGCTGGTCGTTTGTCTGGATTGACCCCAAAGTCTGCCGCTGAATACAGCTTTTTGGCATCATTGCCGATCATGTTTGGCGTAATGTTGAAATTATTTGTTGGATCGACCGAACGCGAGTATTTGGCAACACATATGTCGGCCATTGTGGTCAGTAATGCATTTGCGTTTATTGCTGGCATGATCGCTGTGGGATTCATGATGCGCTATCTGTCAAAACATAGCCTGGCTATATTTGGTTGGTACCGTATCGGCCTTGCGGCTATAGTAACAGTTGTAGTTTTGGTACAATAGTAGAAATTATAAGGAGCGTTAGATGAGTCATATTGAAAAAACACTAGTTGTATTTAAGCCAGACGCAGTTCAAAGAGGGCTTGTAGGCGAGATACTTACTCGTTTCGAACGTGTTGGCTTAAAAATAGTAGCCACAAAAATGATTGCTCCAGATAAGGCTCACTATTACAAGCACTATGAAGAGATCGGTCAGATGATTACAAGGCGGGGCCAGAAGGCCTTTGATATCACGCTTGAGATGATGATCCAAGGGCCTGTTATTGCCTTTGTTTTTGAGGGCGTAGAGGCAGTGGCTCTTGTTCGTAAATTGGTCGGTACCACTGAGCCAAAATCTGCACAGCCGGGTACGATTCGCGGCGATTATTCGCATATTAGTTTTGGCTACGCTGATGTTGTCAGCAAGGGCACCCCAAATCTGATACATGCTAGCGGTGACTCTGAAGAAGCGGAGAAGGAAATTAGTCACTGGTTCAGCGACGACGAGCTGTATGTTTACGAAGCAACTAACGAGAAATTCACCCGTTAGTACCTCTGTTATGTGCTACAATGGGGCATAGGGTTATGCCTCGGTAGCTCAACTGGATAGAGCAGATCCGTCCTAAGGATAAGGTTGTAGGTTCAACTCCTGCCCGGGGTACCAAAAAATTATGAGTAAAAAAGATACACGTGACCAACTAGACGATCTAGATTTTGACGGCCAGCGTAGCGATGAGCAGTTGCTATTTATATTCCGACGTCACATTATATCGGTGCGCAAGGGATTCTATCTTTTGCTAATACCACTAGCTATTACCGCCATTCCACCGCTAATTTGGCAAAGTAACCTCGAGCTATTTTTATTGCCGATCGGAGGTTTAATTGTTGGCTTAATTTTGTTCGCGTATCACTTTATCTTGTGGTACTTTACCATCTATATCGTTACAGATCAGCGTATCAGGCAGGTGACTCAAAAGGGATTCTTTGGCAAAGACGTTATCGAGCTGCGTCTGTCAAAGATTCAAAACATAAGCTATAATATACCAGGGTTTACTGGTGAGATTTTCCAGTACGGAACAATTGTTATCCAGACATTCGTGGGTGACCTGGTAATCCATCAGGTAGAGCATCCCGACAAAACTTACAATAAACTACAAGATGCCGTGAATAACGCCGTCAAGTATCAAGAGGAACATGAAGAAGTTACTAGCTAAGATTCGCAATAAGAAAACCGAGGCACCATCGTCCCGTATTACCAACGACACGGTTGCTGAGCATCGTGAGCGCATTTTGGCTGGTGGTCGTCGGTTTAAATATCCCGTACAGTATGCTCGTCATAAACTAGTCTTTAATGCGATCATTATCAGCATAGCCGCGCTAATATTAATTGCGGCGGTAGGATGGTGGCAGCTATACCCATCTCAGAACACCAGCGTATTCATGTACCATGTCACTAAGGTATTGCCACTGCCAGTAGCTACTGTGGACGGTGAACCGGTTCTGTATAGTGATTATTTGATGAAGTATCTTAGTGCTGTCCATTATCTTGAGCAGAAAGAGCAAATTAGTCTAAAGAGCGAAGATGGTAAGCGCCAAGTAGAATATATAAAACAGCAGTCGATGCAAGACGCCATCGCCGATACTTACGCCCGTAAATTAGCTAATAAAATGGGTATTACAGTCAGTGACGCTGATCTAGAATCGTTCTTAAAATTACAACGTCAGTCAAATGACGGTGAAGTGTCGCAGCAAACTTATGATGCGGTTGTGCTGGACTATTATGGATGGATCCCTGATGAGTACCGACACGCGACCAAAAATAAGCTTCTACGCCAAAAGGTCACATATGCAATTGATACTGATGCGACGGCATTATCTGAAAAGATTACACCACAGGTTGCAGCTGCAGCCTCAAACTTACAGGCTATCGCCGATACTTCTAATAAAACAGAACCTATCAAGATAATCTATGGTGCCTCTGGACTGGTACCCAAGACCAATCAGGATGGTGGCTTGGCCGCTGTTGCGAGTAAGCTGGAAAAAGGTACTGTATCTGGTGTTATAAAATCAACAACAGGTGATGGATATTACTTTGTAAGACTACTTGATAGTAGTGAAACTCAAGTAAGTTATGAATACATTCAGATACCACTAACGGTGTTTAATAAACAATTAGATGCATTTGAAAAGTCTGGTAAAATCAACCGATTAATTTCGGTATCACCGCTCGTAGCTACAAAACAGTAATTATAGAAGGAGCAATTAATGTTTACACTCCCCGAACTGCCATATGATTACAGTGCTTTAGGTCGGTACATTAGTAAAGATATCATGCAGTTGCATCACGATAAGCACCATCAGACGTACGTCGACAAACTAAATACGGCTATCGACAGCGCCCCAGAATTAAAGGGAAGACCCGTTGAATCTTTGCTGGCCAATATTAACTCTGTGCCAGAATCAGTCCGCCAGGCGGTGATTAACCATGGTGGTGGTCATTATAACCACAGTCTGTTTTGGAAATGGATGTCGCCTGATGGTGGTGGAGAGCCGACTGGTGATCTTGGTCGGGCAATAACAGATAAATATGGTAGTTTTCAGACATTTGTAGATGAATTTACAACAAAGTCGTTAGGCGTTTTTGGCAGTGGATGGGTATGGCTACAACCTGACCTCGAAATTACTACATCCGCCAACCAGGATACGCCGCTTATTAAGGGACTGTCCGAGCCATTGTTAGGCCTAGATGTCTGGGAGCATGCTTACTATTTGGATTATAAAAACAAACGTGATGACTACGTTAAGGCTTGGTGGAATGTTGTAGATTGGGATTTTGTAGCTAGCCGTATTCAGCAGTAGACTGGTGTCTAATCGTTAATATATCGGTTACACTATTTATAGTGATGGATTTATACAAATATGGATACACCGACAATCTAGCTAGGGCATTTGATAACCTGGGCCTTGTTGATTATATACCGGGGCGAGTAGTGGCCGATTATGGTGGTTTTTTACGGGTCGTGACACCTGATGAGTTTGAGGCTGAAATAGCCGGCTCGTTGCAACATGATAGTGAGTCTTATCTGATGCCAAAGGTCGGTGATTTTGTCGCTTTGCAGATCGGTGTTGATAACAAGGCGACGATTCGCGCTGTACTGCCGCGCCAAAGCGAAATTAGTCGTAAGGCGGCGGGGTCTGGCAATGCCAGGCAAGTATTGGCAGCTAACGTCGACATTGCTTTTGTAGTCCAATCCTTAGACCATGATTTTAATCTGAACCGCCTAGAACGCTATAGCTATCAACTGCGCCAAAGCGGTATCGAACCGGTTTTTGTTTTTAATAAAGCCGACAAGGTTTATGACATTGACGAAAAATTAGATGATATTTCTAAATTAGGTGTATCGTACATCGTCACGACTGCGACCAGTGGGGCGGGGGTAGGCAAGATCCGTGATTTGATCAAAGATTCCAAAACGGCAGTTTTGCTGGGCTCATCTGGTGTGGGTAAATCAACTTTGACGAACGTTCTACTGGGTACGGACCAGCAAAAAACAGCCGAAATTCGCCAATCGGATTCAACCGGTCGTCATACTACCAGCCATCGCGAATTATTCGTACTACCAAGTGGCGGCATGATTATCGATACCCCGGGCATTCGCGAACTGCAATTATGGGGTGAAGAAGAATTCTTGGCAAAGAGCTTTGCTGATATTGAGGATCTAGCTCGATCTTGCGAATATCGAAATTGTAGCCACGTCAAAGAGCTAAATTGCGCCGTCAGAGCGGCTGTCACTAACGGTGTCTTACCTCAGGTTCGATTAGATAGTTATCTAAAATTCAAAAATGAACTACAATCTCAGGCATTTTCGGCCACGTCCGCATCTATAAAGCTCAAAAAACAGCGTGCCCGTCGTCAGAAAAAAACTATTCAATTAAACGAAAAGCTAGCCGATGATTCTGAGCTTTACGACTAACATCACTACATAATAAAAAAACCACCGTTTCGGGTGATATTCTCATTCTGGCGGGCTCGACCGGATTTGAACCGGCGATCTCCTCCGTGACAGGGAGGCGTGATAACCCCTTCACTACGAGCCCGTATGTAGGGTGAACTTGATGTATTTTAGCAGTTTTTGCCTCTGGACGCAACAGGGGAGCGGTCGTTTATTTTATACGTTCGGGATGATATAATAACCAGTGATCTCTAGCGTGCCGCTGTAGCTCAGCTGGTAGAGCGGCGCTTTCGTAAAGCGTAGGTCTCCGGTTCAAATCCGGACAGCGGCTCCAAATAGAACTTATGAAAAAAACTATTCAAGAATCATTTAAACTACTAATCGCTAACCGATATCTTTTCGTACTGTGTATAGTTATCGTATTACTTGCTATTGGGTTTGCTATATATATTGGATTTAGTGTCCAACCGAGCGAACTGCAATTAGTATCGCACTGTTCGGCATTTGGGGTGACACACCTGTATCGCGACCAATGGTTTTATCTGCTGACGTTCGGGGTGTTCGGGCTATTTGCGGCTGCACTGCATATAATTTTGTCCGTAAAAATACTAACCGTAAAGGGTCCATCGCTAGCTATTATGTTTGCCTGGATTGGCATAGCGGTGATTTTGTTGGCGTGGACGACGGCGTATCCTGTTATTAATATTCTTAATCTTAGCGATTGTCGGGTTATTACTGGATGATAGATATAGAAATACCGCTAGGTAAACGGACTCTCAAATATCGTTTATTCGAGATGTTGCCAGCCGTGCTAAGTTACGGTGCGTTAATATTGCTTGTTGTTCTGTCTCTGATCAGTCCGTTACTCGCGGCGATTTATCTGATGTTAATTATTATTACTTTAATTGTAAAAGCTATAGGAATTGCTTATCACACATTGAGTGGGCGTAATCGACTAGAGGCAGCCCAAAGGCTTGACTGGAAATCGCGCCTTGGTGAGTTGGAGAATCCTGAAAAGTCGTATGAACTGGCCCTGGCCCGTAATGACTCACGGGAATTTGGTAGTATTGCACATCGTGAGAACTTGCGCTTAATGGTGGCCGACCCAGATGCCTTTCCGCGACCATCCCAAATATACAATGCTGTGATTATTGCCACGTATAATGAATCGTATGATATTTTAGCTCCAACTCTTAAGTCATTGATTGATACGACATACGACAAGAATAAACTAATTCTTGTGATTGCATACGAAGAGCGTGGTGGTCCAGCAATCAAGCAAACTGTCGAGCGTCTAAAAAAAGAATTTGGACATATGTTTCATTCGTTCCATCTGGTCGAGCACCCAAAGGATATGCCAGATGAGGTAATAGGCAAGGGTGGTAACATTACTTATGCTGGCCATTACTTGCGGGATTGGCTGCCTACACAAAACATCGAGTACAAAGACGTGATTATAACTACGCTAGACAGTGATAACCGGCCACATTCGACCTATTTCGATTACGTAACCTATGAATACATTGTTCACGAGGACCGCAAACACCTAGCTTATCAGCCTATCTCACTATTTTTTAGTAATATTTGGGATGCGCCAGCACCAATGCGCGTAGTGGCGACGGGAAACTCATTTTGGAATATTATTAGCGCTATGCGTCCGCACACTTTGCGTAATTTTGCATCGCATTCGCAGCCAATGGATGCACTGGTTGAAATGGATTTTTGGAGTGTACGTACTATCGTGGAGGATGGTCACCAGTATTGGCGCAGCTATTTTTACTTTAACGGTAACTATTCGGTTACGCCCATATATGTTCCGATTTACCAAGATGCGGTGTTATCCGACACTTATTTAAAGACTCTCAAAGCACAGTTCGTCCAGCTGCGTCGTTGGGCGTATGGCGCTTCAGACGTGCCATACGTAGCTGTACGTATATTTTCACGTAACCGTAACGTTTCGTTCATGGGCGGCTTTGGGCGCTTTCTGAGGCTGTTAGACGGCCACGTCACACTGGCATGTGTATCCTTGTTAGTTGCATTTGGTGGTTGGGTGCCACTACTAGTTAATAGTCAGGCTTTTCGTGATCCAGTTGCTCATCAATTACCTGACGCCATGAGCTTAATGCAACAAATCGCAACGGTTGGTCTATTTTTGACAGTATTCTTGGCTTTCAAGATGTTACCGCCACGACCAGCTCGCTATAAAAGACACAGAACATTCTTTATGATTGCCCAGTGGGTATTGATGCCTATTACGGCTATCGGGTATAGTGCAACATCGGCACTTTATTCTCAGGGCCGGTTGTTCCTTGGTCGCTATCTGGATAAATTTGACGTTACTGACAAGGCGACACACTCTACGGCTCGCGCCGCTAAGCAGCAATCAAGATTCCGTAAGCGCTTACGTAAATCTAAATAATAACTATTAGTCCGACTTATAAAAATAATACCCCGTTCATATTGAACGGGGTATTTAGGCGGGTTACGTATTTATGCGTTTTTATCAGTACGAGCGCGGACTTCGCGGCGTACTTCTTGAATAGTCTTGTTGTACTCAAATCCTAAACTGAATCGTTCAAGCTGAGATGTGATAGGTAGGGTCTGTATCTGTTGTTTCTTTACCATAACTACATGTTAGCATAAACAGTATTTATTGTCAATGGTACAGTGGCTATGTGTGTATTCGGCTGGTGATATATGTTGTTATTGGGATGTGTATTTTCCCACGTGGATAACTATTGATATATGTGGGTAAACAAAAACTCACCACTGTTAATGGTGAGTAAAATGAATTTGGTGGGTCCTAGAGGATTCGAACCTCTCACCTCCACAACGTCAATGTGGCGCTCTAGCCAAATGAGCTAAGGACCCGCAGGCTCTATATAGGATAGCAAAATAGGGGTGGAGACGCAAGATTCATGATAAAATAAGGCGTATATGAATGACGAACAACTACATGCAATGCGACACTCGTTGGCGCACATCACGGCAGCCGCAGTCCAGCGTTTGTGGCCAGAGGCCAAATTTGGCGTCGGTCCAGTGGTCGATAACGGTTTTTATTATGACATTGATTTAGGTGAGACCAAGATATCTGATGTGAATTTTGGCAAGATAGAAAAAGAAATGCGTGGCATTATTAGTTATGGCGATGATTTCGAACGATTTGAGATGCCAATTGATCAGGCTATTGACTGGGCTCGTCAGAATAAACAGCCGTACAAAGAAGAGTTGCTGAATGACCTAAAGCGATCCGGTACGACCGTGGCTAGTGATTTAGATGTTGATGAGCTTGGGCTAGCTAGCGATGGCGTGTCTGCCGTCGAAAATGTCTCGTTCTATAAAAACGGTAACTTTGTTGATCTTTGTCGTGGTCCCCATGTCCATAACACTAAAGACGTTGGTGCTTTTAAGCTACTGCGTGTTGCTGGTGCGTACTGGCGCGGCAAAGAGTCGAATCCTCAGATGCAGCGTTTATATGGTGTTGCGTTTGCGACCCAAGAAGAATTGGATCAGTATCTAGTTAATCTTGAACTTGCTAGGCAGCGTGACCACAGAAAATTAGGTGAAGAGCTTGACCTATTTACGAGTTCGCCGCTGATTGGGGCAGGTCTGCCACTTTTTACTCCGCGCGGAACGGTTCTTCGTGAAAAATTAAATGAGTTGGCACAATCGTATCGAATAGATCGGGGATATAAGAGGGTTTGGATTCCGCATATTGCGAAACTTGATACCTACAAGACTTCTGGGCACTTCGAGAAATTTCCTGAACTATTGCGTTTTACGTCGACTGAATCGGGTGATGAGCTGGCGCTCAAGCCAGTAAATTGTCCTCACCATACCCAGATTTATGCAGGTCGACCACGTAGTTATCGTGATCTACCACTGAAATATCTAGAAACAACTTCGGTATACCGTGACGAGAAGAGCGGTGAACTAGGCGGACTAACACGTGTCCGAGCGATTACACAAGATGATTCACACGTATTTTGCATGGATGATCAGGTCGAAAGTGTGTTTTCTGAGTTGCTTGAGAGCGCCCAGCACATGTATGAATTGTTGGATCTAAAATTATCTCTTCGTTTGTCGTTTAGGGATTCGGCTGATAACTACTTGGGTTCCCCAGAGGTATGGGACCTGGCAGAGTCGTCAATACAATCGTTAGCCGAGAAGTTCGGTCTAGAGTATGAGATTGGTATCGGTGAGGCGGCGATTTATGGTCCCAAGATGGATTTTATGGCGACAGATGCCCTAGGGCGCAAGACGCAGCTAGCTACTGTTCAGCTTGATTATGCTCAACCGGAGAGGTTTGAGTTAGAATATACCGCTGACGATGGCAGTAAAAAACGTCCTGTCATGATCCACTGCGCATTGCTAGGATCAATCGAACGCTTTATGAGCATTTATATAGAGCACACTGGCGGATGGTTCCCATTCTGGGTTGCACCAGAACAGATTCGTATTTTGACAATCAACGATACGGTACTTGACTATGTTGATGAAGTAAAAACGGTATTGCAGGCAGTTGTCTTAATGCAGCCAATAAAATTCAATGAGCTGCGCTTTACGGTCGATGACCGCAATGAATCGTTGGGCAAAAAAATACGCGAGGCTACTAGCTGGAAGATTCCGGTTCAATTAATTGTCGGGCAGCAGGACAAAGATAGTCGCGAGGTAAGCGTGCGAACTCAATCTGGCGAAGAAAAGATTGCATTGGACCAATTGGCTGATTATCTACAAAAGATCTGACATGCAACCCGATAATTTTCGCCAAACAATCGAACATCTGATGTCGCAGGTGCCTTATGGCCGCGTGACAACTTATGGTGATTTGGCGGGACTAGCGGGTCACGCCGGTGCATCGCGCATTGTTGGGGGTATCGCACATTATGGTGATTTGGAATTACCCTGGCATCGCTTGGTTAATAGATTCGGCGGTTTAGCAGCTGGGTTCCACGGCGGTAGGGAGGCCCAGGCTCAGTTATTGGAGCACGAGGGTATTAGTTGTACTAATCATATTGTTGACCGCTTCGAGGATATTAGATGGCATCCAGACCGGTAGATAAGCCACTCGTTGTTATTGTTGGTCCTACGGCTAGTGGCAAAACATCGCTTGCAATCGATATCGCCAATAGGTATGACGGTGAGATTATTTGTGCTGACTCGCGCACTATATATAAGGGTATGGACATTGGCACAGCTAAACCAAGTCAATCAGAACAGCAGATTGTTCCGCACTGGGGATTAGATTTGGTTGAACCCGGCCAGTACTACTCGGCAGCTGATTTTAAACAGTATGCTAATAAAAAAATTGATGAAATTCGGTCGCGCGGACGCATTCCTATATTAGTTGGTGGTACGGGTCTGTATATCGATGCTGTGATCTTTGATTATCAATTTGGTCCACCCATTGATGAGAACTTTAGAGCATTTCTAGATGAGATGTCTTTGGATGAACTGCATGTTTATTGTGACGCACATAAAATTACGCTGCCAGAAAACAAAAACAATAAGCGGTATGTGATCCGAGCAATCGAGAGAAACAACACCTTACCGGGTCGGCGCAGCACACCATTGGAAAATACAATAGTTGTTGGAATTACAACCGATAAGGTGTTATTGCAAAACAGGATAGCCGATAGGGCTGAACAAATATTTGACGATGGTGTCGTTAAAGAGGCAATAAAGTTGGGCAATAATTATGGCTGGAATAATGCTGCGATGACGTCTAATGTCTATCCAATCATTCATCAATATATAAACAAACTAATATCATTAGAGGATGCCAAGTTACGATCTAGGACCTTGGACTGGCAGCTTGCTAAGCGTCAATTGACGTGGCTAAAGCGCAATAAGTTTGTCCAATGGTTCTCGCTGGATGAGGCGTCGGAATACCTGTGTAGTCAACTCGCCATCTTTGGACAACCATGATATCATAATGATACGAAAGTTATTCCGGGGGACAATACATGATTGACGCATTATTTGGTTCAAAAACACGTGTAAAGTTACTACACCTTTTTTTAAATAGTCCTGGACAATCTTTTTATGTACGCGAGATCACGCGTAAAATCGATGAACAAATTAATTCTGTACGACGTGAGTTGTCAAATATGCTAGAAGTGGGGGTGATTACCAGTGACAGTGCTGATAATAAGCTTTACTATCAGGTAAACCAGCGATATGACTACTATTTACCACTGCGCGCTATATTCAGTGACGATGGAACTGATGCCAACGCCGTACCAGTATCTAGTGAGTCTGCCGCCGATGCCTATAGTAGCGCGATACGTGCCATACCTGGTTTGACGTTGGCCCTACTGGCTGGCGTGCTGGTTAGGGGGTCTAAAAGTGGCGTCGATGTAGTTTTAGTCGGTAATTTATCACCCACCAAGGTAAAGACTGCAATTAAGGTTATTGAAAAAGGCGAGGGTCGTGATATCAACTACAGCGTGTTATCATATGATGAGTTTTATTATAGAATAAGCGTCCGAGATAGATTTATCATGGAAATATTGAATGGTAAATACACGATCGTAGTAGACAGAGATAACGTTCTGAGTCAGAAATAGAGGAGAATAGAAATGTTTGAAGTTGAATATAAAGGTGGTAATACTGTAGTAATTACTACAAAAAAAGCCACAGTAGTAGTTGATCCAAAGTTGTCGGTTGTCGGCCTTAAAGACATAGTCATTAAGGATGATGTCGAAATAGCAACAGAATCTCGTTTTGCAACTAATGGTCAAGATGCGAAGTTGCTGATCGAAGGTCCGGGTGAGTACGGTGTGGCAGATTTTGATATTCGTGGTATTCCGGCCCAGCGTCATTTGGATAGTGAAGCCGACGAAAAGATTAGTACGATTTACCGCCTTGAAGTAGGCGATGTGCGAATTGGCTTGCTAGGCAATATATACGAAAAGCTTAATGATGATCAACTTGAGGAATTGGGCGTTATTGACGTTCTGATTGTTCCTGTTGGTGGCAACGGGTACACATTAGATGCAACGGGTGCGTCTAATTTAGTGCGTAAGATTGACCCAAAGGTAGTTATCCCAGTGCATTATGCTGATAGTGCCCTGAAATATGAAGTCACTCAGGATACCTTAGATACATTCGTAAAGGAGCTCGGCGCTCCAGTTGAAGAGACGTCTAAGTACAAGGTGAAATCTATTGCCTCAATTCCATCGACTTTAACTGTCGTTGTAGTCGCCCGTAGTTAAGTGATTAGAATCTAGCTATTAAAATAACCCCAGTAGGGGTTATTTTAATTAGCGGAAAGGTTGGTGGTTACGAAAGGATGCCTTTTTTCTTTAGCGTACGGATCGCTTGGGTGCTTAGAACCATAGTGACTTTCTGGCCATTGAATTCAAAAGTTTTCTTTTGAAGATTTGGCTTGAAGACGCGATTTGTGCGACGTAAAGAGAAGCTCACATTGTGGCCAAATTGCTTGCCTTTTCCGGTTAGTTCACATCGTGCTGCCATTTAGTTATTTCCAGTTATTTTTAACAATCCTTGCCAGTATAGCGTTTTTTTGGTTTATAGTCAAGGGATATAACAGAGATGCGACTAAAGTCGCTATCCAGCTGGTATAATGGGACTAATGGGTTTTGATTTTATCTACATCGCAATTGTCATAGTGGTTATTCTGCTGTCGATGACACTTCATGAAGCGGTTCACGCCTTTGTTGGTTATTGGCTAGGGGATGATACTGCCAAGGCGCAGGGCCGTCTGACTCTTAATCCTCTAAAACACATTGATCCAATATTGACGTTAGTTATTCCGGTAGCACTGGCGATTGCAGGGTTGCCGATATTTGGCGGTGCCAAGCCAGTGCCTTTTAATCCGAATAATGTTAGATGGGGGGACTTTGGGTCTGCGTTAATAGCAATTGCTGGTCCATTAACAAATTTGATTATTGCATTTATAGGTTACGGGGTTTGGGTAATTGTTGGTGCGCCAGCCGAAGGGAGTACGCACCAAATACTTTTGACTATAGTAATGGTTAACCTCGGATTTTTCGTATTTAACATAATTCCAATACCACCGTTGGACGGGTCGCGCGTTTTGTATGCTCTGGCGCCAGAGTTTGTTAGACGCGGCATGGAGGCAATGGAGCGTTACGGTATAATTGTTATTTTTATGATTATTTTATTAGCTGGTCCGTTCATTGGAGTCTTTATGAGCTCTGTTATTGGATTTTTATTGGACGTATTCGCCAATATCTTCGTACGTTAGGAGTGTTATAATAGAAGTGTCCCAGGGCGAGCCCAGGCGTGCATGATTTTCCTGAATATCATATAGATAGGGAACTTAAATGGTTCATTTCCGTGGAAGTGAATTGAGAGTACCCACCTTGCCTTTACAGCCAAGGGAATATCGAGCGTCGAAAGTAGACCCTGGGATTTTTTGTATGTTGCTGGCGCTATTTCAATGATAAACTAGCATTATAAAACGATTCAAAAACAGAAAGTTATAAGATGAAGCAAAGAGTTGTCGTCCAGGCCATTGTCAAGAACGGGGATGCCGTTTTGTTGCTACGCAGGTCCCAGGGTAGACCTGGTTTGATAGGTAAGTATGAGTTACCGGGAGGTACGCTAGATAATGGAGAGCAGCCAGACGACAGCCTAAAAAGGCATCTTAAAGCGAACTTAGGTGTAGGTGTTGATGGACTTAGACTGGCCGATGCTATGTCAATTGTGAGCCGCGAGGAAGGTGATATCCAGCATATCTTTATTATTTATGATGTTGATATATCCCAAGTTCACGGAGAGATTCGACTGGGGCAGAGCTACGACCGATACACGTGGACACATGCAGGAGAGGTAGATCAGATTCCGGTTAGAGATAGTGCTGGCGAGATATTGGGGGTATATGGTCAGGCCGATTTGCCACAGCGAAAACAAGTCAGCAAACCTCACAAAGAGCATACCGCTGCCGATGCACTACATGCGATTATTTATTCCGACGGCGGCTCAAGGGGCAACCCTGGGTTGTCGGCCGCTGCATACGTTATTATGAATTCGAATCAGGTGGTGATTGATCAGGGCAGCTTGTACCTGGGCATTACAACCAACAATCAGGCTGAGTACCACGGTGTGCGTATTGGACTTGAGCGGGCTTTGGCACTTGGCATGCATACTGTCGAGCTGCGAATTGATAGTATGCTAGTCGTGAATCAGCTGAAGGGTGTTTATAAGGTGAAGAATAGAGACTTATGGCCTATAAACGAACGGATTACGACACTACTAAGTCAGTTTGAGCGCGTCAAATTTACCCATGTACCCCGTGAGCTTAACCAGTTGGCCGATTCGTTAGTAAATAAGCAGCTAGATGAATATAAGGGTGAAATCAAGTAGCTTTTTGCTATACTAATAAATAGGCAGTGTATTAGGTGATCGCTTGTGTCCTTGTGATACAAGAGGAAAGTCCGGGCAGCATAGGGTATGGCAGTCGCTAACGGCGACCGGAGGTGACTCTAGGGAAAGTGCCACAGAAACGAAACTACCTCTTCGGAGGCAAAGGTGAAACGAGTGAGGTAAGAGCTCACAGCATTCCATGGTGACATGGCGTGAAGGTAAACCCTGCCAGCTGCAAGGAGGTCCGCATTCAGGGCTACTCGTCCGCGGGCCGATATCCGCTTGACCATATGGGCAACTATTTGGCTAGATAGATGATTACCCTCGACA
>Ga0265297_10002014_pt1 | contig 43571 bp, 35 predicted proteins | sample Munlanlwell13791_FD_192502 | JGI IMG/M metagenome (GOLD analysis project Ga0265297, IMG submission 192502) | Leachate microbial communities from a municipal landfill in Southern Ontario, Canada - Leachate well 137-91 | ecosystem: Engineered > Solid waste > Landfill > Unclassified | place... | reverse complement strand
CGAAGGCAACCAAGCCTGCTGAAGATGTTTTTGCCCCCCTCGGCAGTTCCCATCCGGGCAACCGGCGTCGGTGTCTCGCGATACCGGGCCGTTCCGTGCAAGTATTCCGAAATGTCCCTCGCCTGCCCGGTCGTGAATGAGTAATACGGCATGCCCCGGGTGATTGTCGTACGAGGCTCGGTGGCAATAAGAAGCGACACGAGATACTCGCGCCGCAACTTCTGAACGAGCGTGGTCAGGTCGAGACGGTCCGAGGCCGTATACAGGTCGGGCACCGAATGACACTCCGCGCATCCGAGCCTTGAAACAAGAATGCGCCCCTCGTCCGGTCCGCCCGTCTTCGCGGTGGTGTACCTTTGAGAGTGACACATCGTGCACGAGGAGCGCGCAGCCTCCAGAAGCCCGACTCGGGGAGTGCGGCGGTCGGGAATGAGGTGGGCTTCGGAAACGCGGAGCGACCGCCCGTTTGCGTCATGGCAGATTGTGCAGCCGAAGACGGTTACCGGGTGTGCGCGATGGTATTCGTTCTTTGCTGCCACGTCGGCCAGAAGGTGACAGGTAACACATCGGTCGGCCCTTCCGGCCGTGGACACATAAATCTGCTCGATCGCAGGGCGTACAGAGCTCTTAGGATTCAAGGACCGGAAATCCGCAATCCACCCCGGATTGAGTTCAACCCAAGCCATTGCGGCCGCTGCGGCGCAGCAGGAAACAAGCCCTGCCAGCAGCAGCGCTGTCCATCGCGTCAAGTTCCTGACCGCCGGTTCGTCCTTCACGGATACGATTTTAACCTCCTGAGCCCGCTCGGCAACTAACTCCTTGACAAATGGTCCTCCTCGGGTAATCTCAGTGCCCTCTGTCCTACGAAACTACAAGTCAGGGATATTGTTACGCCTTTCCTTGCGGGGACCGAGACGATGATTCTCGGCTCGTCGAGGGTCAAGGGCTCGACGATACTGAAAACGGCCTTAGAATAGAGCGATAGTTGCGATAATGGACGATTTCGTCTTTGCGCAACACTGTGGCGTTTTTCCCGTCTAATGGGATAGCAGTTGAAGGGACTTCATGGAGCGCGACGAGTGGCTTCGCCGGGTGCTGGCGACGGCAAATAATGTCCTCGACATGTTCGAGGAGTCTATATCCGCCGCCAGAGGGAAGGTTATTTTCCGTGACTTTGTGCTCGACAAGGTCGAGGCTTACATTGCGGAATCGTCCGTTCTGGAGAGCGACTTGGGCGACTACATACGATATTCAGGAGTTTTAGCGAAGGACCCTTCCTGGTGGCGAGACCTGAGTGATTGGGACTCGGTTCAATACTCTGTGTCCTTTCACTGTCTGTCCGAGGATGTAACTGACATGATCTGCTCAATAGTAGAGGGCAATGCCCCGCGGAATAGCTCGCCTCTGAACATCGAGGCCGAAAAGAGCCCGGATGAAGACTGAAGACGAAATCGCGATAGAAAAGACTCTCTCGGGCGAAGCAAGCGCCTTTGGCGACATCGTCACGCGGCACCGCTTCGCCGTGATGCGGCTTTGCCTCTTCGTTTGCGGCGAGCATGACACAGCCAGTAACATGGTGAAGAGAGCCTTTCTTGCTTTCGCGAACAACATTGTCCAGTTCCGGGCAAAGGGCGATATGCATCCCTTCCTGGTTGACGCTGCCGCGCGAGAAATCCTCCTTTGGGCAAAGCGCGGGAGTCCGCCCGTCAGCAGAATCGAGGATAACAAGCAGAAGCTTGTAGATTCCTTCTTCATCCCGGCGGATGGCATGGCCAATCTTGAGGGAAGGAGCGTGCAGGAATTCCGCGACTACTGCATAAGAGTGACCGAGGCCCTGACAAAGATTCCGTCACTGACCAAGCTCGTAGTCGCGCTCAAGTTGTTTGAGACCCGCTCTTTCAATAGCATCGCATTGGTCCTCTCGATTCCGGAGACCGAGGTCCGAGAACACGTGGACCTGTTCCGCAAATCCGTCCTTGGAGCGAACTGATGGCCAAGCAGAGCGAATGCCGAAGGCTTGAGCGTCACATCAGCGACTATGTATTCGGCGAAATGCCGATGCTGTTACGAGCCGAGATGGACGATCATCTCAAGGAATGCCCCGACTGCAGCCGCAAAGTGGCCGATGTGGCGAAACTTCGCGACCGTATTCGCAGTGTCTACTCCTGCTTCGCTCCACCAGACAAGTTGTCTGACGAGATTATCAAGGGACTACCCGACCCCAAGCGACTGCTTTCCATTCCGCGCTTCGGCGAAATAGCCGTCGCTATGGGAATGGCCGAAGAATCACAGATTCAGGAAGCCTTGCGTGCCCAGTCGAAACTGAGATCGACGGGCGAGGAGGAGCAGATCGGTTCCCTTTTGACCAAAGCGGGCGTCATCAGCGAGAAGGGCGTGGCACAAATCCTGAAAGTGCAGGAAGACCAAACCCGGCCTCAGACCCTCGGCGGATTCGAGATACAGGAACAAGTGGGTCGCGGAGGCATGGGCGTTGTATACCGCGCGAAACAGCTCAGCCTGGACCGCAACGCTGCGGTGAAGGTGCTGTTCCCAAGGCTTGCCGCCGACCGGAAATTCGTTGAAACCTTCCTGCGTGAGGCTCATTCAGTTGCACAGCTCAGCCACCCGAACATCATCGGCGGAATCGACTGCGGAGAGCAAGACGGGTACATATATTTCGCCATGGAGTTTGTGGATGGCCCCACACTCCGGCAATGGCTGAAGAAAAACGGGAATATGCCGGAGAATCTGGCGCTCGAGCTTGGGATTCAGATTGCATCCGCGCTCGAGTACGCACGAAAGCAGAACCTGATACATCGAGACATCAAGCCCGACAACATCATGATCGATTCGACCGGCATGGCCAAGGTCTGCGATCTCGGGCTCGCAAGGCGAGGCGAGGAAGACATTCTCGCCGAGCAGGGGCAGGTGTTCGGAACGCCTCATTACCTATCGCCGGAACAAGCGAAGGGCGAGGCGGATCTGGATTGCCGCTCCGACATATACTCGTTCGGTGCGACACTTTATCACCTGGTGACGGGGACCACGCCATTCACTGGCAAGGACTCCCAGGAGATAATGTCAAAGCACGTCAACTCCACGGTCGAGCCACCTCGCACAAGGAACGCTCAAGTTTCTGAAGGTCTGGACGCCATTATCTTGAAGATGATGGCGCGCGACCGCGATCAGCGATATCTGACTCCGTTGGATGTTCAGCGAGACTTTGAGCTCCTCAAAGTTCACAAACGTCCTGCGGCCCTGACAGAAAAGTTCATTCGCGAAGGCAAGCTTGACCCCGCCACTCTATCAAGAAGGGGTCCGTCTGCGTTGGTGATATTCCTCGCTGTGGCGGCGGCCCTTGTAGCAGTACTGGGTGGCGTCGCAGCATTTGGCGGCTTTGGCAGTTCTCCAACTCCTACACCAAAACTGTCACATAAGCCGAGTTTCTCGATTCGACCTTCTCCAACGCCAACTCCAAAAGTCTCACTGCTGCCCGGGGAGTTGACGAGAGCCTATGACGACCTGCTATCGCTTCTCGCTTCCCGGCCGGATGCATACAAAGACATCCTTGACAAGGCTGGGAGAATCAAAGAGAATTTCCCAAATACTCAGCCAGCGTTCGATGCAGCCAGAATTTTCGAGGAAACAAAGGCAAAGCTCGAGAATGCAGCCAACATTGAGGTGGCCAAACGCAAGACTGCCGCGCAAACCGCTGTCACCTCGGGGAACTTCTCTGCTGCGCTCACGGCATTCGATGACTTCCCGGAAGCTCTGAAGCCCGCCCAGGCCTACGCCGATGTGATTGCAGCCAAGAGGCAGGTCTATAAAGATATCGAGGCTGCTCTGGCCGGGATAATCGCGGAGGCTCGGAAGCTGAGCGATTCACGTGATTTCTCGGCTGCCGAGAAGAAATTGTCAGATCTTATTGCGGTATTGCCTGAGGAAATGCGGACTCCCGTCAACCGCGCTCTGGTTGAGATCCGGGACGCACGAAACAAGTATATCTCGCGTGAAGGCAAGCAGATTCTCGCCAAGCTGCTGGACTTGACGCTTGACGGGAATGTCGCTGAAGCCCGGAAGCTGTTGGACAAGACTTTAGGCGACCCGCTGTTCCAGCCCATGAAATCCGACCTCGACGACGTCGGCCGTTACATCCAGCGATTTGAGCGGGCAATCGGTGCCGCCATAGATTATCTTCGCGAACTCAAAGACAAACGCGTCACCATATACACGAAATCCGACTTGCGCGAATCCGACTACAAGGTTATCGATGTCAAGGATGACGGGACCATCGAGGCAATGGAGTATGTTCAAGGCAATCCGAAGCGGACGATCGCGTTCGCAGACATCGCCGCATCATCGGTGGTTGTGTTTGCCCGAAACAGGATCAAGAAGATTCCCGACACCAAGGATAGAGGCGAACGTTACCTGGATCTCGCCATATACAGCCTGTTTTGCGATCTTGGCCGCGACGCGGAGGAAGATTCCAAGGCTGCCGCAAAGCTGGGCGTTTCAATTGATGAGTACAACGAGACCAAGGACCGATTCCGCCCGATGATCCTCAATCGCTTCGCCACCAAAGCTTTGGAGGCCTATGATGCAGCCGCAGCTTCGGGAAACGACCAGGAGATAATGCGTCTGGGACAAGATCTGCTTGCACGATATGGCGAGACAGAAATCGTTGATGCCCGCCGCGCGGAAATTACGGCGCGGGTAGCCCGAGCGAAGATCATGAGTTCAGGTGTGTTCAACCTCTTCAAGGCGAAAATTGACGTCGAGTCGGGCGAGAAAGTCACTTGGCTCTACGACTTCTCCTCCCCTGCCCAGCTTGAGGATTTCTCTTTTGACCCTGATGTATGGTCGGTTGCCGACGGAGCGCTGAGCAGTATCGAAGATCCGACGTATCGCCGGGGAATCAATCACATTGTACCGTTCACCGGCGATGTGGAGTACAACTTCGAATACGGTGTAAAGGCGTCGAATTCGATGTGCGTGCGCATCGGTGGCAACTGGCTGGGCGTAAATTCATTCAACGGAATGGCAGGCCTCGCACCTGTCTACGACATCGTCAAGCAATGGAGCATTTTCTCCGTGAAGAAGACCGATTTCTCCTTCTGGGGCGATGGAAAGTACGAGAAACTCCGGTATATCTGCTCTGCGGGCAATGTCCGATTCCTGGCCAGCGACAAGGAGATACTCTCCGGCGCCGTGCCCGGGACTCCCTGCTCTTTTGAGTTCAGGGACCTTTCGTTTGCTCATTTGAAGAACCTGCGCATCTCGGGCAAAATTGATGCCACATGGCTTGCGGCTGTCGCGGATACCGCCCGAAAAATGGCCGAAGGCAAACTGGTGCGCGGAATGGCCAAGAGTGTTTACAACGACCTCAATTTCGGAAGGCGTGTCGAACGCACAGTCGTCAACTCCTTCAAGGAGTATTTCGAAGTATCCCCGACCCCGAAGATCAAAGGCTCGACCTATTCGCTCAAATACGAAGGCTACCTGCTGGTTCCGGTGACCTCTGACTACGTGTTTACCATTTCAACTGGCGCCAGGACCAGGCTCAAAATCGATGGGCTCCTTGTGCATGACAATATTCAGGCTCGTGACAATCCTCCCCGCAATCTGGAGGTCAAGACGAAGATGGAGGCCGGGCTCCGAAAATTCGAGTTGTTCGTTTCGAACGAGGACCTGCCGCACCAGACTCTGCACGTCTCGTTCGACTTCGGCACACTCGGTAGCGGGTTGATCACGCCCTCGATGATGTTTTCAGACAAGGAGTAGCCGCTCCGTGGTATAGTCTTCTCAGGCACCCGGAGGAACAAAGATGACCGACAAGCCTTTGATGAACGGACATTCCGCCCCCAACTTCTCGCTGGCAAATCAGGATGAGCGTTTGATCTCCCTTTCAGAGCACCACGGCAGGTACGTGGTTCTGTACTTCTATCCGAAGGACGATACTCCCGGCTGCACAACCGAGGCAAAGGACTTCACTTCCCGGATCGACGAGTTCAGGAAGGCCGGAGCGGAAGTAATTGGCGTGAGCCCGGATTCCACCCAAAGCCATCTCCGTTTTTGCATCAGGCACGACTTGAAGCTGAACCTCCTGACAGACCCCGATCACAAAATCTGCGACGCCTACGGCGTATGGCAAATGAAGGAAATGCACGGTCGGCAGTACTATGGAGTTGTCCGGAGCACATTCCTGATTGACCCGCACGGAAAGATAGTCGGAGAATGGCGCAACGTGAGAGTTGATGGACATGTCGAAGAAGTGCTCGCACAACTGAAGGGGCACATTGTCAAGTAGGGCTCGGGGGGCTTTTTCAAACCGGAAACCGCAAGTCGGGTCTAAATAGCGCCCTCTACGGGCTCAAATATGATCGGATTCCAGAAGGCTGTCACCGTGCTTTTTCCGATTACCGTGCTTCTGTGGCTCGGAGCAGGAAGCTGGTTCTTTGCCCGTTACCATTATCAGCAGCAAATGATGGACACGAAACGGCCCTATCGCGCAGCCGTTGGACCAATCAAAGAGCCCTTGCACCAATCGTACATCATCTTCCTCTCCGGACAGCGCTCAGGAAGGGACGAGTTGTCGATAATCCCTATTCCGTCGGGCGGTTACAGGATTGAGAACCGCCTGAAATACCAGATATCACTGGGTGTGTTGAAGACTGACTGCGAGACGGACTTCGACCTGTTGATCACGCCTGCCTACGACCTTGACTCTTTCAAGGTATCCGTGCGCTCCGGCGCAACGGATTTCTCCTTCGATGGCAGGATTGTGCGAAAGCAAGGCGAGGGAGCACTCATCGAGATTGCCTTCATGCTGGGTACAAAGCTCTTGGACAAGATGACCATGCCCGCCCCTGAGGGGTTCAACGTCGCCGACTCCTTTATGATGGTAATGCATCCCGGCCCTCCCAAGCCCGGCACAAAATGGTCGTCGCAGACAATTGACCCCGTTTCCAGGCAGTTCCAAGAGGTGCTCTTTTCCGTCCTCGATCGCGACGAATTGCCGGGCACTCAAGGCCGGGTCTTCGCCTATCCGATCAAGGCCGAGGTCGGCACGCAGATCTTGATGACATACGTGGACGACACAGGGGCTGTCCTCTGGGAAGAGGCTCCGTACGCGATAACCCTGGTTCGTGAGGACATTGTGAACATGCCGCATTTCGCGTTCCCGGGCTCATCTCGCTGATCAGGAAGTGGAGGGACTTTGGAGCCGACAATCCACATCGCAAATGTAACCAAGCGGTTCGGAAATAAGACGGCCGTGGATAACATCACTCTCAAGGTTGAGCCGGGGAGTGTGTATGCTTTTCTTGGCCCCAACGGGGCCGGAAAAACCACGACCATCAAGATGATGACCGGACTTCTGCGACCGGACAGTGGCGCCATCTCCATCTGCGGCCGCGACATCCGTTCGGACGGATATGAAGTCCGCAAGAGGATTTGCCTTATCCCCGACGAGCCCTATCTTTACGACCGCCTGAGCGGAAGGGAATTTCTCCTGTTCGTTGGAAAGCTGCACGGGATGGCTCCTGAGTTGTTGGCGAGACGCATCGGCGAAATGAGCGAGATATTCGGTACGAACGACTTTCTCGACGAACCGGCGGGCAGTTACTCGCACGGAATGAAGCAGCGCGTAGTGGTGATGTCCGGACTGATGCATGACCCCGAGGTGATTATCCTCGATGAACCGATGGTCGGCCTGGATCCGCGGCTTATACGCCGTTTCAAGGACATTCTTATTGAGCGCACGCGCACCGGGGCAACCGTGTTCATGTCCACGCACAATCTGGCCGACGCGACTGAAATGGCGAATCTGGTGGGCATCATACACATGGGCAGCCTGATCAAAGAAGGCACGCTGGACGAAATTGTGCAAGAGCGGGGACACAAGAACCTTGAGGAGGTTTTCCTCTCCTTGACGGGGGATTAGCGCGAAATGGATGAAATTGCGGGACTCCTGAAGATATCGTTCCTCCAAGGTCGCCGGGCAATAACCGACACGGTATTGGCTTCCCCGCGGCGGGCGGCAATCGCCGCAGTCCTGTGGTCATTGTTCTGGGGATTGCTGTTCCTGCTGTTCCAGGGAGGCTGGAATTTCCTGGAGAAATCGGATTTCCGCATCATCCGGGACGAAATCGCCTTCGTAAGCTGGACTCTCTTCTTCTTCCCGCTGCTGGTAATGATTGCCTTTTCGAACTCGATTATTTCTTTCTCCAGCCTCTTTCAGAGCAAGGAGACCGAGTTGCTGTTGACCCGCCCGATTTCTGATGGGGCGGTGTTTGCGCACAAGATGAGAGAGTCTGTGGGGTTTGCCACCTGGGCTACCCTTTTCATCTCCCTCCCGCTGTTAATGACGTACGGAATGCACTACGCCAAATCGTTGTGGTTCTACGTAGCGGCGGTCGCGCTGTTTTGCCCGTTTGTTCTTCTCGCCGCGGCTGCGGGAACGCTTGTTGCCTTACTTGTGGGAGTGTTTCTTCCACGAAGGAGGGCATTCCTGGTCTGGCTGATGGTCTTCGTAACAGGAATTGGCGGATGGAAAGTGGTCGAGTTCTTTGCCACGGGAAAAAAGGCACTCTCATCCAGTGAACAAGGACTGTGGCTGCGTGAAGTGTTCGACAAGGTGTCTTTTCTGCGGTCAGACCTGCTCCCCTCCGGCTGGATGGCCAAGGGAATTACTTCCGCCGCTTCGGGCGTCTGGTCAGAGTACCTGTTCTACCTTGCGATTGTGGGAACAACTGCCCTCTTCCTTACTCACTTGACCCTCTTGCTTGGCGGTCTTCTCCTTCGTTCAGCACGTCAGCGAGTTGAGAGTTCCAATTCTGCTGTCAACTACAATGCGAACGGCTGGTTCACGTCGCTCCTGCGCAAGGCGCTTTTCGGCTTTTCCGCGGTCTCTCGCGAGACAATCGTGAAGGACATGAAGTCCTTCGCCCGGTCACCAGGGCAGTGGACGCAGTTCCTCATCTTCTTCGGTCTGCTGGGCTTCTATGTCATGAACCTGCGGACCTTCAACTATCACGTCCAGAACGACTACTGGAAGATGCTCATTTCCACCACTAACCTTGCGGCAACCGGGCTGGTGCTCGCTTCATTTACTTGTCGTTTCGTGTTCCCGTTGATCAGCCTGGAAGGGAATCGAATCTGGGTCCTTGGCCTCGCACCAATCTCACGCAAGAGCATTGTGATGGGCAAGTTCTGGTTCTCTTTCCTCGGATCATCCGCAGTGTCTCTGCTCCTGATTGTCTCTTCCGACCTGCTGCTGAATCTTGACCTGCAGATCCTCATCATCCACAATGTAACCATGGTTCTGATCTGCTATGGCCTGTCAGGCTTGTCCGTGGGGCTTGGGGCTCTGTTCCCCAATTTCAAGGAGGAGAATCCTTCTCACATTATTTCGGGATTTGGCGGGACGGTCAACCTGGTTTTCTCGCTCGCATACGTACTGGTTACGGTCGCCATGGTTGGAGTACCGTTCCAGTTGGCCGCGCATCGGCACGATGGACACGCATTGTTGATTCTGTTGGGTGGAATGGGAGCAGCCGCGCTTCTTGCCCTTGCAGCGGGATATCTGCCGATGAAATACGGGATCCGGGCGTTCGAAAACGCCGAGTTTTAGCTGCCCTTGGGCGCCTGTTTCTCTTCCATCTCGCGCGCGAAAGTATTGACACTCGCCGTTTTGCCCCCGACCAGCATCGTATCGCCTTCCTCAAACTCGGTGTCTGCAGAAGGCCCCACAATTGTCCGGGTCTTTTTGTCCTTTGCCGACATCCTCTTTATCCCGATGACGTGTACATGGTACTTGCGCCGAATGTCCAGGTTCTTCAAGTCCTTGCCGACAAAGACGCTCGGAACCGTTACCTCGACGATGGCGGAGTCGTCGCTTATCTCGAATCTCTCGAGTAGCCCGGGATACAGCAGGTAATTCGCTAAGCGCTTGGCCGATTCCGCTTCGGGGAAAACCGCCTCGGTCGCGCCAACTTTCTTGATTGCCTCCGCCGCTGCCTCACTGTTGACTTGGGCGATGATCTCTTTCAGGCCGATGTTCTGCAGGTGGCTCACCAAGAGTACAGTCACGTCGAGATGGCGCGCAAGGCCGATGACCGCGACATCGAACTCTCTCACACCGAGTTCGTCCATAACTTCGAAGTCCAGCGCATTCGCGACCACCGCATGAGAGATGGAATCTGCGATCTTCTGAATTATCGATTCACTCTCATCCACGGCCACGACATTGTGGCCAGCTTTCGCAAGCTGGATGGCAGCGCGGAAAGCGAACTCGCTGAGCCCGAAGAAAATGTAGGAACTCATAGGCCCCCTATCCGATCATCACCTTCTCCTCTGGCAGGGAGTAGGCAACTGGCCTTCTCCGCGCCACGAGGGAAGCGGCAATGATCAACGGCCCTACTCGGCCGACAAACATGACAAGAACCAGGATTAATCTGCCCAGATCAGACATAGCAGCAGTGATTCCGGTCGAAAGCCCCACTGTGCCGATTGCCGACGTCACCTCGAACAGATGATCAAGGAACTGCCCTTTGCCCAAACCAGAGGCGATGTCTTTGTGCGGTGTGCTGCCAAATTCAGAGGTTTGAAGAGCAATCACGGCAACCACGACTATGGCAACGTATACAGCCGCCAGAGCGGCCGCCCTGGACATTGTTTCGATACTTATTCGACGGCGCATCAGCTCAGCGTCCTTTCGGCCGCGTATTCGCGACATGACACTGGCCCAGATTACGGCAGCCGTTGTCGTTTTTATTCCGCCTCCTGTCGAACCAGGGGAAGCTCCGATGTACATCAGGATGATCATCCCCAGAAGCGTGGTGTTCGTCAGAGAAGCCATATCGACAGTGTTGTAACCCGCGGTCCTGGCCGTGACCGATTGGAACAGGCATACGATGGGCCATTGATACCAGGGCAATCCGGATAGAACGTTGTTCCACTCGAGGATGAGGAAGAACAGCGCTCCGCCTACGATAAGTATAAGAGTCGTTAGAAGCACCACTCTGCTCTGATACGACAGCTTGGCCCATACATTCCTCAACCGGAATTTCGACATCCCCTCCCATACGTCAGCAACTACCAGGAACCCGATCCCCCCGGCAATAATCAGCGCCATGATCACAGCGTTGACAATGAAGTCGCCACGATATCTGACAAGATTGTCGGGGAAAAGGCTGAAGCCGGCATTGCAGAACGCGGAGACTGAATGGAAAAGACCGCACCACACCGCTTCCCGAAAACCCATATCGAAAAGGAAGCGTATCGTCAAGATCACCGTCCCTATGCCTTCACACACTACGGTGAACATTATCACCCTTCTCAGTATCTGCTGAGGCTCTATTGCCTTCAAGGCGCCGATCGTCTCGCTGACCATGAAACGATCCAAGGGTGAGGCCTTCTTGCGCAAGGAAACCCACATCCAGTTGGACAAAGTGAGAATGCCCAACCCGCCAAGTTGGATCAGGAGCAACAAGGCCAATTGGCCGACGAATGTGAATCTCGTACCGACATCAACGACTGTCAATCCGGTGACGCAGACGGCAGAGGTCGAAGTGAAAAGGGCGTCGATCAGATTGATACCCTGGCCGCCGGTGCAGACAGGTCTGAGAAGAAGCCATGTCCCGGCCAGAACAAGGAATACGAAGGTGAACACCAGCAGGCGGGCGGGAGAGGGCCATCTAACCATCCAGATCATATGGAGACTCTCACTGTGAAAATTCCGCGTTGGGCGCACTGCCTCGTCAAATCAGTGAAAGAAGCAGAAGGAGAGCACTTATGAAAACTACCGTACTTGCCGCTATCGCGTTTCTGGCTGTCCTCGCATATGCGCCCCCGGCAATGGCGGAAACTCATCAAAACTCCGGATCCACTCGGGTTCGAGAAGGCGACAGAGACCGGGATCGCGACCATGATCGCGACAGAGGTGGAAGAGGGGGCGACCATAGAGGGGCTCGCGTCGAAGTCAAGATATGGGTGCCCGGTCATTACGAAATCAGCGTTGAACGAGTCTGGGTTTCCGGTTACTACGTGACTGAAATAATCCCGGCCCGCTATGAGCGCAGAAGGGTGCAGGTGTACGATCCAGAGTCCGGCGAAACCTGGTACGAGGAACGAGTGGTTCTCATCGAGCCCGAACACGTTGTGCGCCGCTGGGTAGAGGGCTACTGGCAGACACGAGAAGTAAGAAACTGGGTTCCCGGTTATTGGAGAATCGAGATTCGTTAGGTGGATTGGGGTGGCCTCCTTGGCCCCTAATATAGCGAAGCGACGCAAAAACGCAATAAGCGAAGGGCTTCCTCGATAGGAAGCCCTTCGCGATTGAGCCGGGGAACAGCCACTTGCCGAGGCGCATTGACCTGCGCGTAACATCTGCTAAAATACGGGCTTATGAATCAGATCGAGCCCAGGCACGAAACAGAAGTCGAGCGGATAATCTCCTTGGTCGCCCACCAGGTGAACCACAGGAATACTTTCTTGTTCCGGCTTCTATCGGAGAGACCGATCCGCGAACTGCGGCTCGCGATCGACCTTTTTAAGGCGCTTCAGTACAAAGACGCCGTCGCCCAGTTCGTTCAGTTGCTTTCGAGGAATATCAGCCCCGACTACTGTCACATGGTTATGTGCTACATCGCCCGTGCATATGCCCACATGGGCCTGCTCCACTCCGCGGAATCCGTATTTGACGAGGCCCGGAAGATACCGCTCCCTCAGCACTATCTCGCGACGAGCGTCTCGATAGAAGATGAGACCCGGAAGGACATCAGCCTTTGTCGGAGTCGCTTCCCGTCCGAGGATATTCCGGCCGCCTGAACCTCCCCGTCTCCCTCAACTGCGACCTGTAATCCTTGACTTCCGGCGGCTCCTTGCCGCTGACAATGCACAGCAGAGCTCCGCCTACTCCGAACAAAATCCCTATCGCGGCAAGTACTACAAACACATCGAAGACAGAGGGGTAGTCGAACGCATAGTACTGCATCACTGATCGGTCGTATGCAACCCGTCCGCGGACGATATCCGAGCCATAGGCCGATGCCACCATTGCGGCAGGATTCGCTGCAAGCAGAACTTCAATCGTAGCCGCTCGGTTGTGCGATTCCTCCTCGATAAGCGAGTTAAACAGCACCAGATCGAACATGAACAGGACCATCAATGCAAGGATTATCAGCCTTCGAATATCGTACAGAAGGCCGAGGCTCTGAAGGAAGGACTCCATGCCCCAAATCAGCACGACCAGCCCAAAGACATACAGCCCGGAAAGCAGCGCGCTGGAACCTACTCCCCCCGCAAAGGCAAATACGCCCTGAGCAAGCATGAGCGGCAGGACGTAAGAGATTCCCGTTTCCAGTAGCGGTCGCACGCTCAAAGGGGGCTCGCGGCGCGGACAAGCATACAGAAAGGCGAATGGCGCAAAGAAGGCGCCAACCTGTGCAAGGAAATAGGCGATATCCTTGGATTGCCGACCTGAAGGAATTGTCAGACCGAGAACAAAGACATCAATCATCTCCCCAATGATCATGAAAGAAATGAACACGGCCACCGGGTACCAGATGCTGGGACGGTATGGGGCGGGGAGAAAGTAGCGGAACAGCTTTCTCACTGTCTCTTGCCTTCTCTGACCAGAGTGAGGAGCACCAGAACGCCTGTCCCATCTGGAGGACAGATGGCGGGATTAGCTACGTACAAATCGTCGCTGTTCCAGTTGTCATCTCCGTTTTGGATGACGCAGGAAGCCTCGAAGAACACGCCCACCAGACTTTTCGAGAAATTCGCCACCCAGATTTCCGACCCGCTATCCGGATCAACGTATGTATGGCTGTTCGTGTAAACCCACAGATTCTCTCCCATGGGTTGGTCGCTCTGTTGATTCAGCACAAATTCCTCTGCCCGGCGATGTACAAGGTCGCCTTTGGCGCCAAGGTGAAAAACCTCTATTCTGAACAGTGGCCAGACGTCGCTACGGCGGGTTTGATCGTTGAATGACCGTGAGTCCATGCTGTCCGGAATGGCCGCCCCTGCACCAATCAAGGCAATGTTGAAGTTCACGGGGGCAACATCGGCCCTGACAAGGCTCTCGTAGTCCTTCCCGCCATGGCCTACAATCAAGTACTCCATCCGGCCTTGTGAACAGGATATCGCTCCTGACATCAGGACTTGCCGCGTTTTCAGATTCACCATGAGGGGAAGCGCCCCGTTTGTCATAGGAGGCGCTATTTCCTTGAAGCCCTCTGCTTCGGGGACAACACGTTTGTAGTCTGGCCGCGGCTGCGGCGTGGGAGTCATCGAAGGAGGAACGCTCAGGGGTGGCGTCATGGTAGAAGCGGAGGCAGGCATCGGAGGCGGAGTGGGAAATAGAATATTCCCGCCAACCACGAACATTATGGCGATGGCTGTTGACAAGATCAAGTAGCCAAGTCGACCTCTCACATCCATATGTTCGCCTGCCTACTCGTCGTGTTCATTTTTTTCCGCGCTTTCACGCGATGCACGTGGGTGACCAAGCCAAACGAAAAGACCGAGAACAATGCTCACGAGCGCATAGGCGGCAAAGACCGATAGCAGTAGATAACCAGGATAGGCGACAAGGGCGAAGACCACCAGGGCGACTACAACCATCCTGGACAGGGTCAATCTCCCGGAAAGCAATTTGTTGCCCAAGTGGGGAAACGGGACGCGTGATACCATCAACAGGCCAATAACAAACGCTGACAACGGGGCGAAGTGCATAATCTGCCTTGCCCAGAAGTCGGACGGCAGGGAAGTCTGGACAAGAATCGCGCCAGCAATCAAACCTGCGGCAGCCGGAGTGGGAAGCCCTGTGAAGAACATCGTCGGTTCGCCGGTCTTCTTGCCTGTACCGACATTGTAACGCGCGAGCCTCAGAGCAGCAAAGACTGCGTATCCCGCGCAGAGCATCATCCTGGCGCGTTCGCCGATGATATACAAGGCGGCATCGTTAAAGGACAGCGCCTCAACAAGGAGCGCGGGAGCGACCCCGAAACTGATCATGTCCGCAAGTGAATCGAGTTCCTTGCCGAAGTGAGAAGTAGTACCCGTAAGCCGCGCAATTTTGCCGTCCAGAACGTCGAAAATCATCGCGATGAAGATCAGCCATGCCGATATGGCAAGGGCGTCGGCTGGCTGCTGACCAAAGCCGGCAATATCCGCTCCGCCTTTCAGGCCAATGGCTTTCGCAGCAAACCATAGCGATCCAAGACCGCAAATCAGGTTGCCCAGCGTGAACATTGCCGGAATGGCGCTGGATCTTCTCATTTCACTCTCGCAAGTGTGTCCGCACCGGCCCGTACGCCTTCGCCGAGCCCTACGGCGGGTTCGTCTCCAAACCCCTCTGGAATGTACACCTCAACCCGGGAACCGAATTTTATCATGCCTATGCGTTGTCCCTTGGCGACCCTGTCGCCTTCTTTCACCCCGCACACTATCCTGCGAGCCACAAGTCCCGCGATCATCTTCACGCAAATCCTACCACATCGTGGGTCATCCGCAACAATCCCTATCGTCACGCGTTCGTTATCACTGAAGGCACGTGGGTCGCGCGCATCGAGGAATTTGCCGCTTGTGTGCCTGACGAACTCGACGACTCCACCTACGGGTGCCCGGTTAACATGAACCGAGAAAACGTTCATGAATATCCCGTACCTGCGAGCACCGCACCGCAAGTACTCCTGCTCCTCATAGCTGGAAATATCAGTCAAGACACCGTCGGCAGGAGAGATGACCGTCCGATCCGGCTCCAGAGGCGTCCTCTCGGGGTCTCTGAAGAATTGGACGACAAAACAAAGAGCAATGATCGGAACAGGTGTCGCATAAGGAAAGAAGATCACAAGCGCCGCCGTTGCGCCAAGCAACAGCACTGAAAGGCCAATCCACTCGCGAGCGCCATAGGGTGACAGCCTCACAGCTTGGGGCTCCGGACCGAATTCGGCCCCTGTCGTTCACAAATGTACTTATAGAGATCTGGCCTGCGCTCGCGGTAGATGTCATTGGTGGAACGGACCTCCCGAAGCAAGTCGAAGTCAATCCGGCCAATCAGGACATCCTCATCGTCGCGCGCGCGCGCAATGAGATCACCTTTTGGTCCCCAAAGCGAGGACATCCCCGCGTAGGAACTCTTCTCTTCGCTGGAATCCCCTTTGCGGTTGGTCAAGGCAACATATACCTGGTTCTCAAAGGCGCGAGCCTTGCCGATGATTTCCATGTAGGTGGGATCGCTCAGAGGAGGCTTGGGCCAACTGCACGGCCACACAATGACATCTGCTCCCTGAAGCGCCATTATGCGTGCGGCCTCAGGGAATCTACCGTCAAAGCACACCATAACGCCTATTTTCAGCCCTGAGATCTCTATCACCCGGAGGTCCGGCCAGGGGGTGAAGGACGAATCGCCGTGCCACCAGCGATGCAGCTTCCCGAAAGCTACTACCCCGATTGCTGATGCAATGACATAGGCGTTGTAAAGAGACCCGTCTCGCTCAAGCACCATCCCGAAGCCAATCGTTATGCCGCGCTCCCGCGCAAACTCACGCATCCGGCCCACGATAGGGCCATCGAGATGTTGGGCAAGTTCCCGAAAACGGGCCTTGGCATAACCGGTTACCGCAAGTTCAGGCGCAAAAACAAACTCGGCGCCCTCGTCAGCGGCCGCTGACGCTGCTGCTACAATTGCGGCCTCATTCACGAGTGCCTCGCCGGACTCGACCTCGATATTGAGAAGCGCGATCGCTTTGCTTCTGCTCATAGCTCCTTCAACGATATCCTGATGGTCTTCATGGTCTTCCCGCCCTTCTCGAATTTGACGGCCTCAGAGACTCGCCACTTAACCACCCAGATGACCTTTTCAGCGTCCGCTATGACAGGCACCTTGTCCCGCATATGCAGGGGGATCTTCGCGTCACGCAGAAAGGAGGCAAGCCTTCGTGGCTTCTGCTGGCCAAGAGGCCAGAATGTATCTTCAGGGCGTGGGTAACGGAACACTATCGGGAGCACGATCTTGTCGCTATCGACGAACTCCTCGAGGTTCGTCTTCTGCTCAACGAACTTGTCCATGAAATCATCATGGAACGGGAGTACTTGTGTTCTGATTGAGCCAACTCCCGGCACAGCAATCGAACCCGGAACAGGTATGACGACTTCCTTCCGGGTGTCAATCTCCTTGCGCTTCTTCTCCTCGACGTTATTCTTCTCCCATTCGGCGCGATGCATAATCTCCAGCAGGAGCCCTCTGCGAACCGCCATGAACCCGTCCGGCAGCATGCATTGAGCTTCAGGCCTCTCACTGTACACAAGAGAGAATATCGCCTGAATGTGCCTGTAGTCGTTGGCTCCGCGAATGCTCAACTGCCCCAGGAGGCGGGACAGAATCTCCTGGGCGATTGCAGGATGCCTCTTGCGCAGTTCGCCGATCTTCAGCGATGCATGGGCTGTGCCTCTCTCTGACACAACTATAGGATAGTTCGTAACGAGTACCTCGGAAAGGTAGCTGTCGAGTGTAAGCATCTGATGGCTGAGTTGGGAAATGACCTTGTCGATGCCGGGGTTGAACTTCTCGCGAATGCTCGGAAGAAGTGAGTTACGCACCCAGTTACGCCTTAGCGCATTGTCATCGTTGGAGGAATCTTTGCGATAGTCGAACTTTCCTTCCACGACATATTCGAGTATCTCAGCCTTCGATATCTCCAGCATCGGGCGGAGGACGTACACGGGAATGCGTCGGGAACCAGCCTCAACAGAGATTGCGCGGGCTGGCTTGATTCCGGCGAGTCCATTCAGGTTAGCCCCCCGCAGGAAGCGCATCAGGACAGTCTCGACATTATCGTCAAAAGTATGGCCAAGCAGAATTGCCCTTGCTCCGATCTGTGAGGCCACACTGAAAAGAAAACGATAGCGCGCCCGGCGAAGGTTGTCCTCGATTCCCCGACCCTTCGCCATTCCCTCGTTGCCAAGGCGCTGATAATGGAAGGGAATGCCGAACTCGCCGGCAAGCGATTTCACGAACGCAGCATCTCCGTCACTTTCGACCCCTCTCATCGCATGGTCAAAGTGCGCAACATGTACTGGCGCGGCAACCTTGTGTCGAACCCAGACGCTCATTATCAGCCTGAGCAACGCCACAGAGTCCGGCCCGCCCGACACGGCAACAATAACCGGTGTTTCCTTTCCAAAGAGGTGCCCGAATTTCTTCAGGTTCCTCCAGACTTTTATCTCGAGCCGGGTCAGCACTTTATCCATCGATCACCTCAGAAATCTCAGTAACGGTGAGCCGGGGCAACAGGCCAAAGCTCTCTTCAGTCGAAGACATGACTCACAACAGCCGCACATTGTCTCTCCGCCCTTGTAGCAGGACCAGACCTCTCCAATGGGGGCACCCAATCGAAGTCCGAGCAGGACAATTTCGTCTTTGCGCATACGCGCCAGTGGTGCCTCGACCCTTACACCGGAAAGAGTTCCCAACGAGAGGAACTCGGTGCCTGCTTGAGCAAACTCGATCGAGTTGTCGGGAAAGGTCCCCGCCTCTTCCGCGTTAAAGCCCATGGCGACTGCCGCATAGCCAACTGATTCCGCAAGACATGCACCTACCGTGAGGAGTAAAGCATTTCTGGCGGGAACCCAGACTGCTCTGGCGCTCTCCCGTGCGGCCTCACCATCCAGACTCGCAGGAGTTGGCGGTTCACCTCCCGGAAACAACGGATTGCGCGACCATCTGGCTACGAAAGGCAAAGAGACCTCTTCAAGTCGGGCTTTATACGCCACGGCTTGACGCCTTGCTGCTTCCCTTTCGGGCATCGCGGCGGCCTGTCCGTAGTCTACAAACAGCGCCGTGACCGGTCCGCAGGCTGCCATAGCTGCGAGGGTAACTGCCGAGTCCAGACCACCCGACAGCAACACGACACGGCCGACCTTCGGCGGAGCGTCCTCAGGTCTCATACCCTAATTATAATCCGCTAAGAGGATGTGCAACAATAAACCGAATGGGACGGCCCCTTCCCCCTCGATAATCGTCCTGTCCGTCTCCTCCAGGAGCGTCGCCCTCGCCATGCCCAGCTTATCGCATATCATGGCCAAGTCTGGAGTGTCGGACTGTGTGACTGTCATCAACGATGCCATAGGCAACAAGTATCTGCCAAGCGCTGTGAGATCGACAAAAACGTGCGCTGTCGCGTTGGCGGGGGCAGGTGTCGAGTCTTGCTCGCTGTTGATGAGGTTGAGGAGGGAGAATTGCGAAGACGAAAGATAGAGACGTCCTCTGCGGGTGGCCCAGAACCTGAAGCGGAAGATGCCCTCACCTATACGCGCCTCTTTGTCTTTGAGATACGTAACCGGTGGGTCAATCTCAGAAGTCCTCACCTCCAACTTGGCCTCCTCGGCAAGCAAGTTCATCTCGGAAATTGCGGCCTTCTCATCATGGACGGGGATGGAGAGCACGAATTCGCCTGGCTGCGAGCCCTTGCCCAGAACGGCCACCGTTTTTCCGGCGGAAAGAAGTGGGGCAAGGACTCTCAAGGGCCGCAGTTGTTCTGCAAGACGAGAGAAAATCTCCCCTTTCTCGCCGTCCAGGAGAAGGGCTTCGATAACTGCGTTGTCAATGCTGAGCCCCGCGTAGCCGTCTCCGAACATGGCTAAACCGGGTTGCGCCGATCCCTCAATTTCCTGCCTTGGGATGATTCGACGCCCAACGTGGATAGACCACTTTTCTCCGTCTTTGCCAAGCGCCCCAATGTAGGAAGAACTCCACGTTCCGTCCTTGCTTTTTCCAAGACCGACGACATCGAATCCAGCCCCTTGCGCCGCCTTTGCCTCTTCCCTTTGCAGTCCCTTATCCTCTCTGTCCTCAAGTGAGAACAAGGACATCCCGCTCGCGGAACTGGACAGGATAAGCACATCGTCAGTTTCTCTGAAGTGAATTGCCGTTCTTGCTTCGCTTCCCTCTATGCGCAGCGTCTCCATATCGCCTTCTTTTTCCAGGTACATTGGCCGCTCAGGTCGGGAGCACACCAATGCCAGCAAGTCCCGAAAGGCCTGTACCCCTTCGGGAGAAATCTCGACAGCGACAGCCCAATCGTCCTCGCTTCCAACAGCGACAGCCATCGATCGAATTGAATCGAGCGTGCGAGTCAGCGCTCCCGTCGCCTTGTCCGGTTCGGTTTCGAAGAGCTTTGCGGCGATGAATCTTGTCAGACCGGAATCGGTAAGGATTGCCCCCAGGGGACCTGCCATCATTCTCTCGCCCGTAGCTCGGAAGTCCGGAATTCGCCAGAACAAGCGAACCGACGAGTCGACACGGGCAGACAAGTTGATTCGCGAGGAAGCCGTTGTTCCGGACAACTCGGGCGAGACGTTATTTGAGCGAAGTTGCCTTGCCAGCAAAAAAATCGCCGCCCCACCGGCAAGGGCGAGGGCGGCCCACATGAGTTTCTTCACTTGTTCTGCTTCCGGCTCTTACACGCCGTATCCGGCGAGCCACTCCCTCAGGTCAACCTCGGAAATCCTGCCAACCTGCTTGGCAACCGGCTTGCCGTCCTTTACCAGAACCAAGTTCGGGATGGACCGGACGCCAAATCGGCTCGCAACCATGGGATCTTCGTCCACATTGATACGGAAAACCTTCAGATTAGTCACTTTCTCGGACGCAATGCACTGAACTACCGGGTCAAGTCTCTTGCAGGGCGCACACCAGGGGGCGGTAAAATCGAGGAGGCTGTAGCCCTCTTCGGTCCTAAGCATGTTGTCCAACTCTTCTCCGCGAGTGCTGATAACCATACGCCTCCTACACGAGGTAAAGTACTGGAAAGAACGCACTGCCTCCCTTAGGATAGCACGAGAAAGTCGTTTGTCAACAAATCGCTCTCAGCGGCCACACTTGAGGCTTTGCGGGCGATTAATCACAGCATCGACATTGGGTTCATGTCAACCGCGACAGAGACATCGCCGGGCGGTCGGGAGAAGTTTCTCAGGACAGAGCAGCATTCCAGCAATGGACGATGCGACGCCGCTTTCAGCAGTATGTGGAATCGGTACTTCCCTTCAGTCCGGGAGACCGGCGCCGCAACCGGCCCAAGTAGTCTGACGTCGAACCGGGAAACCGGTTCTGCCAACAATCCGACAACTGCCTTCAAGTAGTCGCGCGCCGAGCTTTCGCTCTCGCTCCTCGCTACGATCCGACACAGGCGAACATAAGGCGGATAACCGTACTGCAGTCTGCTTTCCAGTTCCCTTTCAGCAAATCCCTTGAAGTCCTGTTTCGCACCGGACTGGATCGCGAAGTTGCCGGGCATCGACGTTTGAATGATGACTCTTCCCTTGAATTCACCGCGGCCAGCCCGCCCTGCAACTTGCGCCAGAAGCTGAAATGTCCTTTCGCTGGCACGGAAATCGGGGTGCATCAGAGAGACATCCGCATCAAGCACGCCGACAGTTGTGATGTTCGGGTAATCCAGCCCTTTTGCCACCATCTGCGTGCCGAGAAGCACTTGGATATCGCCACGTCGGAATGCGCCGAGAATCTCAGCATGTGACCCCCGTGCCGAGGTCGTGTCGGCATCCATCCTGCCGACCCTGACCTCCGGGAAGATCGTCGCAAGAATATCCTCTATCTTCTCTGTTCCCATTCCACCGTAAACAAGGGCCGAAGCTCCACATTCGGGGCATTTAATGGGAGGAGGAGTCCTGTATCCGCAATAGTGGCACACGACAGCGTTCTCCCTGCGATGGTGGGTCATTGACACATCGCAGTGCAGACATGTGAGAACTCCGCCGCACTCCGCACAGCGCCCGAACACGTGATACCCTCTTCTGTTGAGAAAAAGAAGAACCTGGCGGCCGCTGGAGAGCGACTCGATCATTGCGGTTTTCAGGGTGCGCGAGATAGCAACGGCTTTCTTCATCTCGCTACGCTCGGCCTTCATGTCGACAATCTCCGCAACCGGGATCACCCCACCACCAACCCGGTCCGGCAACTCCAGCAATCGATACTTGCCGGTTCTCGCATTATGCCAGCTCTCCAAGGATGGAGTCGCCGACCCCAGCACAACTACCGCCCCCTTCAAGTTCGCCCGCATGACCGCGACTTCTCGGGCTGAGTAGCGGGGGGCATTGTCCTGCTTGTATGAGGGCTCGTGCTCCTCGTCAATGACGATCAACTTGAGATTCGGCAGAGGTGCAAAGACCGCTGAACGGGCGCCAATGACGACATCCGCCTTTCCTTTGAGGCACAATTCCCACTGTGAACTCCGGGTTCCGGCGGCCATCGCCGAATGAAGAACCGCAAGCCGCGGAAACCTGCTCTGAAATCTTGCTATGGTCTGCGGAGTCAGTGAAATCTCCGGAACGAGCACGATTGCCTGCCCCCCGCTCTCGACAACCGCAGAAATGGCACGGAGGTACACTTCGGTCTTCCCGCTCCCTGTCACTCCCCAAAGCAGGAATGTGGAAAACGAACCGGATTCCGTGGCAGCGGTGATCTCCCTGATCGCTTGTTGTTGCGGCTCTGTCGGCTTGGGAAAACGCTTGCCTTCGTCATGCCCGGTGCACCACACCTCCGGCATGGCCTCAGAACCTTCGCAGACAAGTACGCCCTTCTGGACAAGTGCGTTTGCAGCCGCTCGCGCCCCCTTCGATATTTTGGCCATATCCAAGTCTGTCATCGCGGGTTTGTTCGCAAAGAGCCGGAGCAGTTCGGCCTGACGACGCGCTCTGGCGCCCAGCTTCGAAGCCTCCTCTACGGCGCGTTGCGGCGAAACTGCGAGAGCATAGGTGATTCGGGAATGTCCCTTCCGCTTTGCCGCAGGTGGCGACATCGCAGCCAGTACTTCTCCGACTGATGAGGAGTAGAAGTCGCTGATCCACCTCGCCAGAGCTATGAGCTCCGCTGGAAAATGAGCCTCCCGACCGATGATCTCAGCAATCGGGAGAATCCGGCCCAGACCGGCAGGTGGAGCTTGGGACACTTCAACAACAAAGCCTGTTTCAAGGCGACCTCTGAATGAGACCTTGACTCGCATTCCTATGGCAGCATGCCCCAGCAACGCTGTTGGAATGCCGTATGTGAATGCAGTATTGACAGGCATGTTGAGCGCAACTGCTGCATACTGAGGGAATGATTGAGAGCCGTCTGTATGTGCCATGGACTGCCGGATTATACCTTCGGCCGGTTGGTCGGCATGTTTTCGCTAAGCTGTGCTTATTGATAACCTATTCGCATTTAGGCCCATAAACCAATGAGGCCCAGCCTGGGGGGAGCTGGGCCATGGGTTAGAGGAGGGGGATACGGGGTTTTGACTCCCTATATCCAGGATCGCTTGTCAGGTCTCATTGAGACCACAGAATTATAGACCATAAAACGCACCTGTCAAGCGGTTTTTTTCCCACGCTTGAAGGTCGCTCGAACCTACCCTACAGCGAGAAGTACGAAATCCGCAATGTCCGGAGGAAGATCCTCGAACGGGGGAACCGCTTCCTTGTCGGACGGCACGATCTTGATAACGAGGACTTTCAGTCCGGGGTTGAGACGCTTGACGTTCTGGGCCGTGCCAAGGGTATAGTCCGAATGGAAGCACCCGTTGTAGTGGATGACCTTCCGCTTGGACACTGCGATGTGCTCGACAATCGACTCGGCCATCGTGCAATCCTTGCTGCACTGCGCAACATACATCGCTTCGTACATCCCCGCCATGACGGGCATCGCCTTGGGGCTGCCGGATTCGCCCATCTGCTTCATCGTCGCCAGAAACAGTTCTTTGTATCTGTCATCAGGGGCGACAACTTCGCGAGCGCAGAACTTCTTCATCTCTGCGGGGAGGCCATCAACTCCGCCCATTGCGACCATTCTGGCCATCTTGCGGGGGATGTTAGCGGCGACTACTGGAAGAGAATTCGCTTTGGCGAACTCCAGCATCGGCTTGTAGTCAGGTGCGTAGTTCGGCCAGGGACGCGAATCGGCCAGGAATTTTTCCTCAGGGATCTTGCCTGCCAGATAATCATCGAGAGTGGTCTGAACGTCGCGTTCGAACATTTCGAATGAAACTGAGACACCCGGGCAACGAGCATAGAGATCGCGAAGCAGTTTGGCCTCTAACATGTGGCCGATCGTGTGATCGTGATTTTCGCCCACGAAAATCACATCGGCTTCGGTCATTCTCTTGATAAGGTCCTCGTATGGCACCATCTTCTGCGTTTCGGGCGCCAAGACGGCAAATTCCGCAATGGCGGTGTAGCTGGTGCCGGCATTGCCGGACTTGGCATTGCAGCCGATTGCGGCCAGCAGTGAGAGCATTGTGATTAGCAGCAGTATCTTCAATCTACCTCCCTGTGGGTTTTCTGGTTTGCTCATTCTACATCCTTTGCGGCTGGACGTATTATCGCTCTGAGAATCCGGCGCCCGTGAAGCGACTGAACCTCGACCGATAGTCCGGCAAACGACACGTGCTCGCCCGCAACAGGCAGACGCCCAAGAACATGAAGTATGTGCCCACCGATCGACACGGCGGGTGACGAGATATCGAGGCCGAATTCCTCGTTCAGATAGCGTACTGCAACCCGCCCGTCTACGGTGATAGAGCCATCCTCATTGCGCTGCAGAGGCCCGCCTCTTTCGCCGTCCGCGGGCTCGATTTCCCCGAACAGCTCCTCGATAACGTCCTCAAGGGTGACGATCCCGGCAGTCTGGCCAAATTCGTCCACGACAATCAGTAGTTGCGAATGCTCACGCCGGATTGTCTTGAGTAACTGCCTCAGCTTGGAGGAGTCCGGCACAAATCTGGCCGGATAAATGATGTCGTGAAGGATTACGATGTTCTCCAACTCCGCGCACGCGATCAGATCCTTGGAATGAAGAACTCCGACAATGTCATCGAGGTCCCGGCCATAAACAGGGAATCGCGAGTATCTCTGCGTGACCACCCGCATTGCTGCTTCACAGCATGACATTCGCATCGGCAGTGCTACCATATCTGTTCGCGGAACCAATACGTCGCGCGCGGTCAACTCGTCCATCATGGTGATGCGTTCCATCGTCCTGCTGTCTTCGCTCTCTACAAGGCCAGTCGCTCCGGCATTTCGGATAACAGCGCGAACGTCCTCAATCGATGTATTGCCTTGCTCAAATTCGGGCTTCACGCCAAAAAGAGCGCACATTCGATTCGAAAGCCACGTGAAGACCTTTACAGCGGGGAACAGAGCCCATATCAGCATCTGGACAGGATAGGCAGAAAACAGGGCCATCCGTTCCGCCCGAGCTGTTGCCAGCGTCTTTGCAAACACCTCCAGAAGGGAGATGGAGGCAATGCAGACTAGGGATGTAATCGCCTGAATGAGGCGTTCCGAATGACCGTTAAGAGGTCCCTCTGTCGCGAGCCTTATGAACGCCCACGAAATGAGAACTGTGATCAACGTGTTGATTATCGTGTTGGCGACGAGCAGTGTCCCGAACAACATATCCGGGCGACTGCGAATGTAGAGGACGACTCCGGCGGGGCGACTGCCCTTTTCAGCGAGCGTTTTCATTCTGACCGCATTCACTGAGGCAATTGCCAGTTCGGCCAGACTGGTGAAGGTCGTGCAGCCGAATAGGACAATAAGCAGAATTGTCTCGGGAGCGGATATCATGCCCGGGGAACCCCAAATGCGGCATCCGTGAGCACTTGTATGGCGTGAGCCCTGTCAAAGGATGTATCGCGGCAACCCCATTTGGAGAGCATGATCATCTGCGTAGGCACGAGCCCTCCGTCCGAATTATGTGACTCGATGTAAGCTGCCAGTTCGGCATAGCAAGCCACTCCAATAACACCTTTGGCGTGGCTCTTCGCGATCAGACCCCGCACAACAGATCCCCCGGAAACCACAAACATCCTCTCGCGCTGATAGCCAAGGGTCTCCGCATATTCTGTGAGCCACTCGACAGAACATGCCCCGCATCTGGCACACCGGCTGAAAGATGTGAACTCCTCCGCAGAGCATTTCTTCCGGGATTGGAGGCAATGCGGAAGAAAAAGGGCCCTGGCCGCAATCGGCACCAACCTGATAGCGTCGATGTGAAGCCTGTTGAACAGCGAGACCGTCCCGAAATCCATGCTGTAACTCGCCTCGTCCGAGTAGCGATTGTCCTCGTTGGGCAAAGGCCTGGAGCCGTGGATAGTCACAAGATGCTCAGCCAGTTGCGCCTTCAGAGACCGGTAATTGGCGGGCTCGCGATCATGCCTGTCCACGGTCTTCAGAAACTGCGACACTTCCTCGCTTACACGCAGCCTGAGGGTTTCGAAATCCAGAGAGCTTGTCAAATCGTGGTTGTCTTCCATACCGGAGCGACAATATTAGCCGACCGCCTGATATTGTCAAATTGCCGACCGGGCATATCCCCGTATAATTGGGTCATGCGCAGATCCTTTGCGATGCTGCTTGCGGCTTTCGCCCTGATCTACATCGTCGGAATCATGCCGTTGCCATTGCTTGAGCCGGACGAGGGGCGGTACCTCTCAATCCCGGCAGAAATGCTTGATAGCGGCGATTTCGTGCTCCCGACCATCAACGGTATCCCATACCTTGAGAAGCCTCCGCTCCACTATTGGCTCACGGCATCTTCCCTTGCGCTGTTCGGCCGACACCCCTGGGCTGGAAGAGTCTGGCCCATGCTCCTCACTTTTCTCACCGCGCTTCTGATTTTCTACTTTGTCAGGCGCGAGATCTCGATTCTTGCTGCGGAAGTCTCAACGGTTCTGTACTTGTCTTCGCTGTATTCCCTATGCCTGTCACGCATAAACACTATCGACGAAGTGTTCGGGTTCTTCGTCACGGCGACGGTTCTCTGCGGCTATCTGTTTCTCGAGCACAAGGAAAAGCGGTTCCTCTACGGCTTCTGGGCTGCTGCAGCATTGGGCTTTCTGTCGAAAGGCCTTGCAGTCGGTGTACTTGCCGGAGGCGCCCTGCTGGTCTATTCAGTCGCCACAAGGCGGTACTTTCTTTGGACCCGCCTTTTCTCTCTTCTCCCGTTGCTGCTGTTTGTGGTTATCGTCGCGCCGTGGCTCATCGCGGTCGAGTGCAAGCTCCCTGGCTCTCTCCAGTTCTTCATCATCAAGGAGCATTTCGCGAGGTTCCTGACCACTGTCCACAAACGCGACGGCCCTCTGTACTACTTCCTTCCGATCCTTGCAGCAGGAGTGATTCCGTGGCTCGGGGCATTCGTGCCCTTGTTTCGGAAGAAGTTCCTTGAGTTGCTCCGCAATCGGGGCTTTCTGCTGGCATTGTGCTGGTTTGGATTCGTGTTCGTCTTCTTCTCGGTCTCTTCGTCGAAGTTGCCTACCTACCTGACCCCATGCTGGGCAGCGCTGTGCATAGTCTTGGGTACTGCCGTGGCGTCAGCGGAAGAGGGCGGGTTCATTTCCGGCGTCCTTGGGGCGCTGGGCTGCTTCGCGGTGGCCACGGCAATGGTCATGGGACCGACCGAGGAAGTTGCGAAATTCGGCAAGCCCTATGAGGAACTTGCCTCCGGCTTCATCTTCTTCGCGGGAGCAGCCCTGGCCGGTGCCGCCGGGTTCGCTTCGCTTCGCCGGGCTTCCTTTCTAAAGTCACTCGTCCCCACCGCGTTGTTTCTCGCATTGGCTCTCGATGTCTTTTGCTTCGCAATGTCCCCCATCCTCCGCGCTACCCGCTCCTCAGAGCCTATTGGAGAAATCATCAACGGGATATCCTCCGGGCCATTGGAGGACACCGTTATCGCGCGCTACAATGTCGAACTTCAGGGCCTGACTTTTCTGACCGGCAGACGGTTCCTGATTGTGGATACTCCGGGCGAACTGGAGTTTGGTATCGGCAAATTGCCCGAGGAGGAGAAAAAGCGCGTCTACGCTACGCGTGAGGAATTCGGGCTGTTGTGGAAATCTGCGCAGCGGGTGCTGGCGATTATGAAGGTCGAGCGGCAGGAAGAGTTCGAAGCATCCTTCGGAGCCGGAAGGTTGCTTGGAAGGAACGCACGGTACATAGCGCTGCTGAACCGCGGGCCGTCTGTTCCGCGGTCGGAATGAAAACAATGCAATCTGAGGTAGAATAGGGCAATGGAAAAGAGACCGACAATTCTGCCGTTCAGCAGGCCGTGCATCGGCGAAGACGAAATTGCTGCCGTTGCCGATGTTCTTCGGTCCGGCTGGATAACCTCGGGGCCTCGTACTGCCGAGTTCGAGCGTACTTTCGCCAAATTCGCCGGAACGGAGTATGCCCTCTCTGTGACCTCTGCAACGGCGGGCCTGCATCTACTTCTGCTCGCACTTGGCGTGCATCGCGGCGATGAGGTTGTAATGCCTTCGCTGACCTTCGCCTGCGATGCCAATATCGTCGAGTTGCTCGGAGCCATGCCCGTGTTTGCGGACGTGAATCCAAAAACGCTCAACTCAGACCCGGAGCACATAGCTGCAGTCCTCACTCCTCATACGAAAGCTGTGATCGCGGTTCATTTCGCAGGTTTCCCTGTTGACTTGGACGGATATGCGCGGGTAATGCGCAAATCCAAGGCAGTTCTGATCGAAGATGCAGCTCATTGTGTCGGGACCTCCTACAAGGGGCGTCCCATCGGTTCCCATGGCAATACAGCCTTCTGGTCTTTTCACCCCATTAAGAACATCACGACCGGCGAAGGCGGGATGATAACCACGAGTGATGGCGAACTCGCCGCACGAATGAAACTTCTGCGCTTCCACGGAATCGAGAAAGATGCCTGGCAGCGTTACGGCGACCGTTCGTCGCCTGGATACGATGTTCTGGGTCCCGGCCTCAAGCAGAATTTCACAGACATTCAATCGGCCATCGGCCTCGTGCAGATGGCCAAACTTGCCGCAATGAATGCGCGCAGACGCGAAATCGACACCATTTACCGATCCACACTCGCTGGCGTCTCCGGCCTCGCACTTCAAACTCCGCCGTCCTACGACCATGTCCCCTCCTATCATCTGGAGGTGGTCCAGGTGAAGGATCGTGAGGGATTCAGCCGAGCTCTGAGGGACGACTGGAATGTCAGCGTCGCTTTGCACTTCCCGCCACTTCACGGGCTGGCATACTACCGTGCGAAATACGGCGCAGTCTCGCTGCCGGGAGCCCAATTGGCTGGCTCGCGTGTTCTTTCTCTCCCGATGTTCCCGGATATGACCGACGAAGACGCACACTACGTTTGCGGGGCAGTGAAGGAGGTTCTCAGGAAACCATGAGCCAGGAATCAGTTTCGGTGGTAATCCCCGTCTATAACGAAGAGGCCAATATCCCACAGCTCTGGTCGCGCATCTCCGAGGTCATGAACAAGATGGGGTGCGAATGGGAGACGATCTTCGTTGATGACGGTAGCTTTGATCGCAGCCTTGAGATGCTAAGGCTGATTGCGTCTGAGTCAGGAGGCAAGGCAGTCGTGGTCGAATTGGCGCATAACAGTGGCCAGCATCCCGCCGTGTTCGCCGGAATGTCGCAGGCCAAGGGTGACATCGTTGTAACGATCGATGCGGATTTACAGAATCCACCGGAGGAAATCCCCCGTTTGATTGAGGCTCTGCGAGTGAATAACTGGGAGGTCTGCGGCTCGATACGCGTGTCGCGGCAGGACTCTCTATTCAGAAAACTCGCATCATCGATCGTAGCGCGGATGGCGCAGAAGATGACAAAGACGAATCTGACCGACTGGGGCTCGATGCTCAGAGCATTTCGCAGGCCTGTCATCCAGAGGATGCTCGACCATCCCGAGCACTCAACTTACATACCAGCGCTGGCGACGCTTTACAGCAAACGCGTTGGCGAGATACCGACCTCTCACGAAGAGCGCGCGGCCGGGAAGTCCAATTACTCCCTGAAAAAGCTGCTCGACCTCTACTTCGATCTTCTTACTTCCTTCTCGGATGCCCCGCTCAAGGTGATGTTCTATGTCGGCGTGTTCCTGGCCTTCGCAGGAATCATGCTTGCCGGCGTGCTGATGTTCGGGCGACTGATCCTCGGCGATCAATGGGCAGCAGAAGGCGTGTTTACCCTTTTCTCCTTGTTGTTCTTCTTCATCGGTTCGCAGTTCTTTGCGTTGGGCTTGCTCGGGCAGTACATATCGCGCATCTACAGGGAAGTTCGGAAGCGTCCATCTTACGTCATCCGAGAGGTCTTTCGAGGCAAGTGATGCCAGGACCCTCCTGCATTTTCTTCGGATATTCACAGATTGGGGTGGTAACACTCGAGGCCCTCGCCCGGTGCGGGTATCACATACAACTTGTCGTCACCCATCCTGATGACCCTTCTGAGAAGAAATGGTACGCAACTCCTGCCGAATGGGCTGCCGCTAATGGGGTGCCCCTTATCGTCAGCGAGGGTGTGCCTTCGAATATCGCTCAGCTCGCCTCGGCGCGCAAACCCGATTTCATTTTCAGCGCATTCTACCGATGCCTTCTGCCCGGTGATCTGCTGCTGGCCGCGCTTAGAGGAGCCTACAACCTGCATCCTTCGCTTCTCCCCCGCTACCGGGGCCGGGCACCCATCAACTGGGTGCTGGTCAATGGCGAAACCGAAACCGGTCTTACCCTTCACCGCATGACCCGGCGGGCCGACGCTGGCGAAATCGCCGCGCAGGCACGAGTGCCTATCGCCCCCGACGACACTGCGCTGAAGCTGTACCGCAAACTTGAGGTAAAAGCGGCCACTTTGCTTGACGAAGTACTCCCCGCTCTCGCCGCAGGTACAGCACAGTTGGTTCCACAGGACATCTCAAACGGATCCTGTTTCGGCAGACGCACTCCCGAAGACGGGCGAATTGACTGGGCTCTGCCAGCCGCAAAGGTCTTCAACTTGATTCGCGCCGTCACCAGGCCTTGGCCGGGAGCGTTCGCCCTTCTTCCCGATGGTCAAAAGTTCTTCCTTTGGTGGGCCCGCCCTCTCGCCGGAGTCTATGGCACACCGGGCTCCTGGCGCTCGAAGGGGCGTCTGGCCGTGGTGTCATGCGGCGAAGGTGGCTTGGAGCTTCAGGAAGTATCCTTCAAAGAAGAAACTGCATCGGGAGTCGAGATCCCCGACTTCCTTATCCGTCACGGAATGGAGAGACTACAATGACCAAGCGGATTCTCATCCTCGGAGTCAACGGATTCATCGGTCATCATCTATCGCGTGCCATTCTCGACCGCACAGATTGGGAGGTCTTCGGAATGGACCTCGGCGTGGAAAGGATCGAGAAGTTCCTCGACGCGCCCCGCTTCCACTTCGTCGAGGGCGATATCACCATCAATCGTGAGTGGATCGAGTACCACATAAAGAAGTGCGACATCGTGCTTCCTCTCGTCGCCATCGCCACGCCGAAAACCTACGTTGAGCGCCCTCTCGATGTCTTTGAGCTCGATTTCGAGGCAAACCTCAATATCGTCCGTCGCTGCGCTCACCATAGGCGGCGGATCGTCTTTCCCTCGACCTCCGAAGTCTATGGAATGTGCCCTGAGGAGCGCTTCAAGGAGGATGAAAGCGTTCTCGTAACCGGGCCCATCTGCAAGGAACGCTGGATCTATTCGAGCGCCAAGCAACTCCTCGACCGAGTCATCTGGGCTTATGGAAAACACAAAGGGTTGCGATTCACCCTCTTCAGGCCTTTCAACTGGATTGGCCCGCGACTTGACTCGCTTGAGGCCGCGAAAGAAGGCAGTTCCCGGGTCGTCACACAGTTCATCGCCAGCCTCCTCGACGCCAAGCCGATCTATCTTGTTGACGGGGGCCTTCAGCGGCGCTCGTTCACCGATATTCGCGATGGCACGGATGCTCTCCTTGCCATCCTTGAAGACAAGAATGACCGCTGTAACGGACAGATTCTCAATATCGGCAATCCGTCCAACGATTGCTCGATCAAGGACTTGGCGTCCATTCTACTTGAAATGTTCAAGCAGCATCCGGCTCACAAAAAGGACGCGAAATATTCCACTATCGTGGAGGCGCGTTCCGAGGAGTTCTACGGTTCCGGCTACCAGGACATACTTACGCGGACACCTGACATTTCCAAGGCCCGCGACCTGCTCGGCTGGGAGCCAAGAATTCCTCTGCGTGAAGCATTGAAGTACTCGCTGGACGCATTCCTTGAGGAGGCAGAATCGAGAACATGAGAATCTGGCCGGAGCGCGTATTCGCCCTGAAAGTTGACATCGACACGCGCGAAGGATTGAACAACGGCGTACCCTCTCTGCTCGATGACTTCAGCGCTCTGGGCTTGCGTGCAAGTTTCTTCATGAGTTGGGGCCCCGACAATTCGGGTCGCGCCCTGCTCAAGCTGTTCACTTCCCCCAGGTTCTTTCTGAAAATGCTGCGCACCCGGGCAACAAGAACATATGGCTGGCGCACTGCAGTCTCCGGCGTCCTCCTTCCGGCAAGGATGATCGGCTCCGCCAGACCCGATATCGTGCGCGAGATAATTTCCCAGGGCTCGGAAGTCGAACTCCACGCCTGGGACCATCGACTCTGGCAGGACACTCTGTCCCGCAGATCGAAGGAGTGGATAGCGGATTGGTTCAACAGAGCGATCTCGGCTCACGCCAATGCCACTCACAACCGCCCACAGGCATTTGCAGCGCCTGCATGGATGATTGATGCAATTGCTTTGGAGGAAGTCTCCAGACGCGGTTTCCGCTATCTAAGTTGCACTCGTGCAGTCGAACCGTTTCTTCTCGCCCCCACAGGACTTCCCGAGATCCCCGGTAATATCCCCTGCACAGAGGAAGTTGGCGGCATGGAAGAGGTCGCTGCCGCTGCTCGTGCCGCAGGCGGCGGAGTCCTGACCTTGCACGCTGAGGTCGAAGGGGGCCCGTGGAAAGTGCAGATGCGGGAGAAACTGCTGCTGCCACTGATGAACGAGGGCTATAAGTTTGTCACGACGGGGGAAATGGCGGCAAGAATCGGCAAGACCGGGCTGAAAGAGCGTCGTCACGAGATGCGACTTCTGCGCGGCAGGTCCGAGCCCTGCGCGGTCTGACTCCTATTTACAGCAGCGAAATCCGATGTGAATCTGGTAGTACTGGGGCTGGTAGCCGGAGCCCGCCTTGTAACAGGTGGCACCTCTGCCTTCGCCAAATGCTCCGCCAATGGTGTAAAGCCGACTGCCTTCAGCAGGGACAACCCACTCATAGACGTTCCCGACCATATCGTAGACACCCCACGCGCTACGGCAGTTGGGGTAGTTGCCTGACACCACCGGCACGGTATTCTGCACATTGCAGTTGTTCTCAATAAAGACGTCTCCGTAGGAGTATCTCCGCAGCGCCCCTCCCTTGGGGTCTCCGTCGCAGGCCCGGACCCACTCGAACTCCGTGCACAATCTCTTCCCGAGCTTAGTACATTCAGCCTGGGCGGTATACCAGTTGACATAATTCCTGGGCAGGACGCCCTTCTGGTTGGGAAACTCGTACTGGTCTATGCAGAAGTTGTCAATCTTTGCCATCCCCGGGGGGCACTCAAGGGTCGGGTTGACCGTGGGTCTCGGAGCGTCTGTCGGGATAGTCGTAATCTCCGGATAGGGCGATAGCGGACGAAAAGAAGGCATCGGCATGGAGCGCATCGGGTTGGTGGAAGGAGAGAATGGAGAAAAGCGCAGTCGTACGCTCAACGACCATGCGCCGAATACCACTGCAAGGATGATGACGATCCTGAACGCTTGTTTCATTCAATTGCCAGGGTCAGCACTAACGGAACTTTGGCCTTGAACAGAGGCTCGTACTCGCTCCAGCGACGCCGGAGCGTCTCGACTTGCGTGGACGACTTGTCCGGCTCGTCCCAAGGATTATAGTCATTCTCGCCAAGATATGCTGCAAGAAAAGACGCTGCATCGTACCGAACGAACAGATCCGTTGACACAAGGTCATCAAGAGAACGGGATGCCCGCGCTTTCAGCCAATCGAAGCGTGTCTTCGATCCCGACTCAAAAAACCATGCTGCTATCTTCTTGCGGATCTCATCCTGCTGAGACGGGTATCCTGAGTGCGGAAACCCAAAGCTCTGTAGTGAAACCGCGTCAATAGCTGTGGAAGCCTGTGCTCTTACAACCGCATCCGAGTCAGTCAGAGCGTCAATCAAGTACTTCAAGGATCGCTCCTGCAATGCAAAGGCTGCCGCATACAAGGCGGCTGTGCGCACCACGGGATCCGCGTGCTTCACAAGATCATCGATCTTCTGCCCAAGCCGCACGTCGCCCGAGCGCGCCTCGACCTTCAGGGCCGCAATCACCACGCTGCTGTCCGGGTTGTCGAGTAGACCTACCGCAATGTCGGAAGCGTCCGCAGGGCTTATCTGCACAAGTGCATCGAGAGCATCGACCTTCTCCGCCGAACTCCCTCTTTGCGCAAGACCTTTCAGCGCCTCAATGGCTGGTTTGCCAAGCGCAACCGCCTGATTGATGTTCGCCCTGGTGGCCGCAACATCGTCGAGCCCAAGGGGAGGAAGGGAGACAGCGGCAGTACTTCTGTCAGTCAGCGGTGATGCGCCGGGGGAAGCGGAGGGAACGGGAAAGACCACCCCGCCACCTGAAACAAGCATGAAGGCTGCATATGCAACCCCAGCCAGTGCCAGAAGAAGAAACGCAAACAGTACCCGCTTCACTTTACCTTCTCGTTGTCCTTTTCGTCCTTGCCATCCCTGCTATAGGCGCCGGAATCCTGTCGGTCATGGTTGACCTTGTTCTTCAGAGTATACAACCTGTGCACGTCGTCCGCGTCCATTCCGGCGACCATGGCAAGTGAGAGCCAGAAATGAAGAGCATCAACGATCTCCACTCTCGCGTTCTGGATATCAACGGTGCGGTCCTTGCTCCACCACTTCCACGGCGTGCTGTCAACAAGCTCGCAGGTCTCCTGCGCCAACGCGCGCGCGTAGTTCTGCAGCCATAAATCCACAATGCCGCCCTTTTCGAATTGGCCCGCCTCCACGGCGCAACGGAAGTCCGCCATGGTCAGCGGCCTGCCTGTCCCGGGGTTGCACAGGTCATTCTTCGCGAAGGTCTTTTCGTTCAACTCCGCCTGCATGCGGAAAAGACTGTCGAGCTTATCCATGGCCGCCATCTTCCGAATTCGATGATTCACAAGGTTAGGGAGCGATGGGCCTATTTTCGCCTGTTTCACCGTAATTCAAGGCCTAATCGGCATAGGCATTTTTTCACGGCTCTACCCGCCTTCAAGCGGTAGCTTCCGAGCGGACTGGACAATCTACCACGAAACACGTGAAGCCGACTTCAACAAGGCCGAGACGTACGAGGTCCACATTAGGAGTATCTGCCCGGCTGCTGGCTGCTAAAGTACATGATGCGTCTCGCTTCGTGTTTGTGGCAAGCAAAGAACGCGCCGGGACGGTCGCGTTTACTTTCCGCGCATCGCGCGGGGATCGAAGGCTGCCCCGACAACCGACGGACGACGGACGACAGCCGACGGACTGGTTTTCTGCCCTACATTCCTTCAGGCAACGGCGTCAGCTTCTCGCTGTTGTTCTCGTTGTCCGGGTACGTCTCCAATACCCACGAGCCCCATAGTTCATCTACCTGGTCGGGCGTCTTGTCCAAAACCGCCTTGAACAAGGTCTCTTGGGCAACCTTGGGATACCCCTTTTTGCACTGTGCAACCAGCGGCCCCACGACCTTCTTGCTGTAGCCGTTCAGCATCCAGTCCAGGACGCAGATCCCCTTGATGCGGTGCCAGCCGGTCATATCGGCTACCCTGTTGTCGATAAAGGCAGAAAGGGGCGGATTGTCCTTGCTTTTTCCCTTGACCTGCATCTTCATCCCGGACTTGATTCTGCGCTTCGGACAGCCGACATTTTTGTCGAAGTCCCCCACGCAGACCATGGCCAATTCGCCGCAAACCTCGTACTCGACCCATTGCGCAAAGGCCTCACGCAGCCATGGCGGGAACGACATCACTATCCCGCCGTAGTCATCGCAGACCAAGTGCGCGATGGCATGCACCAATTTGTGATGCAGATACATGTCGTCATTTGCGTCGTGTGTGGAATACAGAAGGCCGTCAACCGATGCACCGGCAGGCTGTGCAGAATGGCAGAAGGCTTGCGATGCTGCGTTCTGTTCGCCAACCGACTGCCACACCATCAGGAGGAACTTGTCGGTGACGGTCGGCTTGTAGTCACCTGTGAAGTCAAGCAACTTCATGCATGCCGCGAAAGCCTCTTCGATGCGTTGCGCATACAGGTGCATTGCCTGATGGGAATCGAAGGTCAGCGTCTTTGCCGCCCCGTTGGACAAGAGCCTGACCTTGCGGGGCTTTATGGTCGAGGCAAAACGGAAGTGGGCCGTTTCCACATGCCACGCCTTCATGCCAGCAGTTTTGCCGTTGTCGGTAAATACTTTCGCCTCAACCGCCGCGCGGCGCGAATCCACCCAGGCTTTTCTCTCGGCGAGGAGCCGATTGAACTGCTCCGCCAATTCGACCTTGTGCGGTGAGATGCAGTCCTTGTTCGAACAGGGCATCCATCCGAGCCCCCAGCAGCCCTTGGGACACTCATAGCAGCACGAGCACTGGAACGCAGGCACCTTCGCGTCTTTATGTATCCGGCATTCAACCTTGCCCGTGTTGCCGCATGTCGGGCAGACGGGCTCTTCACCCAGCGCAGGATAACAGGCTGCGAGCAGAAGGCTGACAGCCAGCACAGCCACTGCCATCGCGCTCAGCGGAAATCGGCTAAATGCTCTACCGACAGGCATGTCTTCCTTTCTGGGGCTCGCGGAATTGTAGCGCAATGCCTTGATGGGTCAACACTGACGAGAAAGCGAGTCAGGCAAAGCTACGCTTCAGGCGAAGACGGCGGACGACTGCCAAATTGACGATGCGTCTCGCTTCGTGTTTGTAGTATCGGCCTTCCAGGCCGCTGGCCGCTCTCCTATTCCTCATTGTGCATTCTCGCCGCGCCTCCTATCTTCTTGCCCGGCGCCACTTCGTTCTGATCCACTGTTCGAAGCGCCCCAAGGGACCGTCTTCAGCCGTCAACTCGTGGAATTCGAAGAACGGTGAAAGAGCCCGATCAATGAGCAATCGCAGTATAACAGGAACCGCGAAGAACGCCAGAAATGCCGCTGCGTGATAAAAATTACCAGCGACACAGGAATGGGCGAATCCGAGCGCTGCGAAAAGCAACCCGATGAGAGCCTTTGCACAACCAAGGCTCGACATATCGTGCCAAACGAGCAGACGCGCCCTTGCGTGTGTCAGCGAGGAATACGATACAGGTAGATTTGACTCGTCTCAAATTGTCCATGCCCGTTGTACGCACGAGACGGACAATAGGAGAATACTTCGCCCCCCTGAGGAGGATCATCCAACCTCACCAGAGGCCAACGGTAATGCGATTCCAGTATTACCCTCTTAAGGGACTGCAGACGTGAAGATAAAGTGATATGCTCAGGACTCCGATCATTTATCCGCAGTGTCAATTCCTCGATTTGAGGGAAAACGACCCCGAGCATTGCGAGGGGAATGCCATCTACTTGGGAGCCATCGCTAATGCCTCGAAAAAACTTCACGTTCGGGAAAGGCTCTTCTGCAGGGATCTCGCCGGGCCAACCACAACTGTATATTTCGCTCGCTCTTCTGAGCATCTGGCCGTAGAATGTCCGTGATGCCTGAACATCCGCGATACCTTCGTCACGTCCGGGCGTGAACCACACTCTTCGAGGGGAGAATGCGATAGCCTTGGCATCCTTGCAGGCTAGCCATGTGTCTATCAGCGCCAAGTCGTGTATGCCGGATCCTTTCAGGGAGTCAAGGAGCAGTCTGCCGCCCTGCATTTCCAGTACTGTCACGCTGCCCAAATCTCCTGATAGAACAACATCAGGATGCGCAAAGAGCCCCGTAGGTAAGCACGCTGAGGAGGGGCTCCCCATGTCGATCACGGTCGAGGAATCGAATCCCAATAAGAGCCTCTCTTGGCCAGTCAAGGAGAATCTGAAGCTCCCACTTGCATCCTTGGGCATTCGAGCAAAAGTAATTCCGAGGCTCAGGATCCTATTTTTGGTGCTAAGAATCGTAGCGACCTCGTCACGAAAATCCCAACAATTGCTCAGTCGAACCTCCAGAAACCTCAACGTGTCGGGGAGTTGCCGAAGAACAGACAGCACCTTCTCCTTCCCCATCTTCGGGGCGGACAGGTCCAGCATTAGAGACGTGGGGAGTGCGACATTGCATATGTTATCCCATTCCACTTCGCTGGCGTACCGGTAATCAATATGATATGTTGACTTCTGCGTCCCTTTCCAGCTTCCTCTCACGTATTGTCCATCTGCAAAAGGCCAAACGTAGTCCAGCGTTGCACCTACAAGAATTGTTGTCTCAAAAAGCCCCTCAGAGATACCCCCCGGACAGGCAAGATATCGCACCCCAGGAATCATAGTCAGCCAAGTCGCCATCACCTCATCAATCCACACGTAGACAGACAGAGAAGGTATCTCCATGTCCTCATCAGCAAGGTTCCTCATCCCCGAAAGACTGAAGACAGCAGCGCCCAGCAGCCTGCTGTCCATACGTATCAGCCAGTATCCTCCTTTTCTCTCGATCTGGACATCATGTCGGCCAGCGACATAGGGCATCACCAATAGCGTCTGAAAGGTCTCTCGTCGGCCAAGCAGGTCATGGTCCTCCAAGCCAGGGGTATCTGAGATCGGGGCCTTTGGGAACGCATCAATGGATACTAAGGACTCTTCGGACTCCAAGTAGAAGGGACCACTGATGTTGCTGCCTTGGATCCCGTTCAATTGAAGATAGAACGAGTCGCAGATCAGTAACATTGGTTCTGATTTCGCCAAGATCCCTTCCGAAGGCATTGCCGCAAGCAGCAAAAGCAGAATCACAAGAACAGTACTTGCGCTTCTCATAGCACCTTCCTTCGTGGGCTGCCGCGACTCAGACAATGCTGGCTCATGTGCAATGCAGCCATAGCCTTCGATACGGTGATGATGACGAACGCTCCTGGGACACAGGCAAGCGAGCTAACAAGAAAGCTCCTCACTTCTACCGCATGTTAGGAGTAACATTGTCGCTCCCGCCCGGGTTGACAGCATTGGAGCCTCGCGGACTCGGCGGAACGTGGTTGTCAGCAGGGCAGGCAGGATAGCCAGGGGCGTTCGGATTGGTCTCAGTTCCCCCAGTTGCTGTGGGTGTTTGGTTCGCTTCGAATTTCCGGTCGCCATCAAGATCAAAACTGATCATCTCAAACTCGACCCACCACCGATCAACTCCGGTACGGATGGCACCGCGGAGGCTTGACACCCACCAGTATTCAGTCACAAAGAATGCTGTGACCGTGGTCTTTCTCTGGAGTGGATGCCCTGGCGATTGCGCAGAAGCTACGTCCATCGCTTGTTCAGCAGCGGTTGGGTTACTATTATAGCACGCATCAGCGAAGGCATTCAGCGATTCTACGCTTTGAGCTGGCTGGTCAAAACCGACACCTGTAGCGCGCCCGTTCTCAAGCTCTCTGCTGTCAAACACGTAGCCCGAGGCAGTGCCGTTATCGTTGAAGGGCCCTCCCGTAGTCTTTGGCCCGGGCGTCCAGTCAGTACCATTAGTAGAGTAGCTAACTTGGGCAACCACATTGAATGTTTGGATAATCACATAATAGTAGTACTCATAGAGTATCCACATTATAGGATCGTCTGGCATGTCGTATTCATGCAGATATCCTCCAAACAGAACCCCATTACGAGGGAAAACTGAGTCCCAGAGCGCTCGTGAAGATAGGTATATCGTTTTGATGATAGTGTTCTCTAGACGCAAGACGAATCTTCTAATGTATCTAGCCGCTGTCTCAAGGAAGTTGCCTCCGTCTAGTAGCTCCTCAAGCGCACTGCCAATGTCCTCTCCGGTCTGTCTGCCTCCGAAGAACCCTCCGATCGCACCTCCGATCGCACCTCCGATATCCTTGATCCAACCGCATTGAATCCACACGTTCGGTCCAAAGGTTCCATGAAGAGTCAGCGACTGGGCGTCCTCGGGAATGTGTGATGTCGCCCCTCCATCCCCGGAGAGGATGTTCGGGCTTTCGGAATTTCGCTCCCCAAACATCCCGCCCTTGAGATCTGCCCCGCCGTTCCAGTTGCTCTCGACCAAGAACGAATCGTACTCCGCATTGAGCACGCAGGTTTCTGCCGAGTCGTACATCACGCGGTTGTTGCCCCATTGGTCAACTGTGCAACTGTAGATGTCAACGGGGAAGCCCGTGCGCGCGGTCTGGACGTTCTCGATGAAGCCGACACCGCTTGTGTTGTCAAGCGTGTACTGCGCGGTCCACCACCAGTTGGCGCCGTCGGTTTCGGACTCGGCGTACAGCCACCGGTCGCCTGCGGTTTTGTGGAAGAAGTGCTTCCAGCCGGAAATGTCGGCGCACACATCGTATGTGCCGCCGCCCTCTTCGGGCCGCGCCTTGATTATGCGGGTGCTGCCGATGTCGTAGCCGTAGAACATGTCCTCGGCGGTATCCGAATTCTGGTAGCGGACCAGATTGTTCTTCCAGTCAAAGGCGTAGGACTCAACTATCAGGCCGGTTGTCTTTGCGGTCAGGTTGCCGTTGTCATCGTAGACGCATGTGAACGCGGTGCCGCCCGTGGCCGCGGTGATGCGGCCAAGGTCGTTGTACGTATAATTGGTGGCGGTTCCGCCGACGGTCTTCTGCGTCCTGCAGTACATACCGTCGTAAGTATAACCTTTGCTATACGAGTTTGTACCCGTTCGCACCTCAGCGGTCAGAAGCCGCCTGGAATCGTACGTGTAAGCCGTGCTGTACGATCCGAACGACCCGGTTGTGACATCGCTGTCCACCTGCGAGTTGTCATCAAAAGTGTAGCCCTGGTAACCCAACACGGTGTTGCCGGAATCCACAACCTCTTGGTAGTACATCCGGTTGTCGGTGTCGTAGTAGTAGTCCTCGTACATCCCGGAATCTACCGTCTTGCAGGTCAGGTTGCCCGCGGCATCGTATTGGAACGTATTGACCCGAGCGGGGTTCCCGTTCTGCGGGTTCTCGGTAACCGTCTTCGTCAGGGCAGCGTCGTCATAGGTATAATCCGTAATCAGGTTGCCTGTGCCGGGCTCGAAATCGCTGATCTGCGTGGTGCGGCCCATCCCGTCATAGGTAAAGGTCGCGGTCAGGGTTGTCGCCGTGGGCCACGATGGCATAACCTGATCTTCCTGGATCTTGCGGCCCAACACGTCGTACGTGAATTCCTTGTCGATTTCGGGGCTCGTGTAAGTCAGCATGCGGCCGCAGAGGTCATATGTCATCACCGTCTGCATCGAGGTCAAAGGATCGAGAGGCGCGGGATGGTCGATTTGTGTGACTCTGCCACAAGAGTCATAGGTGAAATCCACCGGATTTCCAGCCCTGTCTATGTAGTTCGTCAGCCTTCCGGCCGTATCGTACCAATTCAGGTGGGCATGGTTCAGCGCATCCGTCATCGAGGTCATCTTGTACAGGCTGTCATACACGTATGTAGTCGTGTACAACGTGGTTCCGCCGTCGGGGCTCACAACTTCGGTGAGCACGTTGCCCATTTCATCGAATGTCTTGTCGAAGTTATTGCTCTGCGCGTCCGTTGTCCGCCAGCAGCGGTTCATTGAGTCAACGCTGTACACGGTCGTATTCGATTCTCCGTCTGTTTCGGTGTCCACATTGCCATTGGCATCGAACGTTTTGCTGTACGTCGCGCCGGACGGCTTTACAGTCTCGTACTGGCGGTTCATATCGTCATAATAGAGGGTTGTGGTGTTGGAAAGGGCGTCCGTGACGCTGGTGCAGTTTCCCTGCACATCGTAGCCGTACGATGTTGTGCTGTGCGTCGAGCCCGCTGTCGGGCTGTAGTAGTCGGTCTCCAGCGTCAGGCTGCGCGGATCGTAGGTCGTGTCGGTGTAATTGCCTACGCCATCCTCAAAGCGGCTCGTGCGCCCGTTTGCATCGTATGTTGTGGTCGTGGTGAAGGCATACGCCGTGCCGTAGGCGTGGGTAACCTGGTAGACCCTATTCATGACATCGTAATTAGTGCGCGTTTCGCCGCCTTCTTCATCGACCGTGCGGGTCACGTTTCCGCACCTGTCGTACTCGTACGTGATTACGCCCGTATCGGGCTTGGTGACCGTCAGAACGCGGTCTTGCCTGCTGTAGGTGCAATCGGTGTAATAGAGCCACGCGTCAGTGACGCGGGTCTTGTTGCCGTTGGCGTCGTACTGGTACCTTACGGTGCAGCAGAGCTGGTCATTTGTTACGCTATGCAGCCGGTTAAGGTCGTCAAAGTCGCAAGTTGTCACGTGGCCGAGGCGGTCGGTAACCGTCAGGACATTACCATTATAGTCGTAGCCCCATGTAGTCGTGTTGTTGGGAGCGGCCAGTGGAGCCACTTCAGTGACCTTTCTGTTCAGGGCGTCATAGGTGTATGACCAGGCGTTTCCGTTCTTATCCGTGTACGACAATAGGTTGCCATTGTAGTCGTACGTGTGGTCATCGGCATTGGTGTACGGATCCGTCTCGTAATCCAGACGGTTCAGGGAATCGTACACCCACGTTGTCACGTTGCCGAGGTAATCGGCATAATACACCCGATTCCCATCGGCGCTGAAGCGGGTCTCGTCGTAATTGGTCACGAAGGCCGGAGCGCCACCTACAGGGTTGATGCGCAGGCGCCCGGTCTGCCAGCAGCGGTTCCACGTGTCGTAAACATACTGCTCCGTGCAGAAACTCGTCGCGTTCGCGATATTGTAATCGAAAGTCACTGAGTCCTGATGCCAGATGGTGTTGCCATTCTCGTCAAAGCCCCATTGCTCAAAATTGCCGTCCGCGTGCTCGACCTCGTAGCGGCGGCCGAGGCTGTCATAGCTGAACTCGGTGACGTTGGTCAGGGGATCGGTGACGGTAGCGACGCTCCCGCTTGCGTTATGAGTGTAGATCGTCTCGCTGTACACACCCGCTGAATACTCGACCTTCACCTTGGTGTTGTAGTGGCGGGTGTCGTACTCGTACATCGTGGTGTAGCCGCGGGGATTGACGATGTTCGTCGGCATGCCCCATGCGTTGTTGGTGTAGGAGGTCGTGTAACTTGTGATGCCGCCGTCAGGCGAATTGACTACTGACGCGTAATTGCCATACGCGTCGTAGGTGTACGTTTCCACGCTCCCGTTAGGATCTGTCTTCGTACTGACCTGGGAATTCAGGTCATACGTATAGATAATGGCATGAGTGGGCGTGACGAGATTGTCGTCGGGTAGGATTATCTTCCAGAGACGGTTGGAACCGTCGTAGATGTAGTTTGTGACATTGCTGTTCGGATCGGTCGCAGTGGACAACAGATTTCCGGCCGTATAGGTCCAGACCCAGTTGGAACTGAGAGGACCGGACTTCGTGAGCAGATTGCCCACGGAGTCATAAGTGAAAGTGTACACTTCCCCCGCGCGAGTCGTGTAGGACGTCACGTTTCTCGTAGAATTGTAGACCCAATATTCTGAACAGGCACTGCCCCACGTTCCGGTCGGGGCTGGCCAGTCAATTTGGGTGATGCGAGGCGGAACAGCCGCGTTATAGTGGTAAGTGAATGAGTT
>Ga0265297_10002013_pt1 | contig 43572 bp, 37 predicted proteins | sample Munlanlwell13791_FD_192502 | JGI IMG/M metagenome (GOLD analysis project Ga0265297, IMG submission 192502) | Leachate microbial communities from a municipal landfill in Southern Ontario, Canada - Leachate well 137-91 | ecosystem: Engineered > Solid waste > Landfill > Unclassified | place... | reverse complement strand
AAGGCGGCAAAAGCTATTCTCGAATACCTGAATACACTCTAGTTCAAGGAAGTGCGATCTTATATAGTGTGCCGGAAAAATCGGTGACATAAAGATATTCCTTTCCCGAATCGGACAGGAGAAGGGCTTTGCTCAGGACAGGCGCTCCCAGGTTGATGCTCCATAAAAAGGTTCCTGTTTTCTCGGCCACTGCATAAAAAAGGCCGTCTCCCGCTCCAAAGTATACCACACCGTCTTTTACAAGGGGCGATGCCTCTACCGTTTCCTGTGAGTCTTTGGAATAAGCCCCCGTATAAAGCAATGTGGGCCTGGTCCTGAAATTCCATTTCTGTTTTAGCGTAAGCCTGTTCCAGGCCATGACACCCCGGTCGTATGTTCCGACAATAATAAGGCTGTCAGATATATATGGCCTTGAGGCAGATCCTGCCAGCGCCGAACTCGCCGATTGGGATTCAAGCAGTTCCCCGGTCGCGGGATTTAGAACAGACAAATGTGTATGTGAGCAAAAATACAGTTTCCCATCAAAAAGCACGGGGGCCGAATCGTTATAGCTCAGGTCGTTGATACCAATAGGTCCCCAGACTTTTTCGCCGTTGTCTTTACGTAATGCCAGCCGGCCGCTCCACTGGGACCCCGAGATAAGCAGACTGTCTGTTACCATCAGTTGCGTGATATTGGTTATTCCCGTGAGCTTAAAGTTATTGTTCCACAAGACTTCGCCTGTATGAAGGTCAAGCGCGCAACCGTTTGCCCCATTGCTCAGATAGACTCGTCCGTTCTCCGCAACAACGCCCATCTGGTAAGCCGTACTGAAACGTTCCGGGAAAAGGGCGTGTTTCCACCTGAGAGTTCCTGTTTTACTATCGAGACAGTACACTGTTCCGGTGACATCTGCTGCGACGAGCAGCCCGTCCGACAGGTCCATATGTCCTTTTACGGCATTTTCTGTTTGAAAACGCCAGACGATCCGTCCGTCGGAAGGATTGACGGCGGTAATTCTGTTATCCGGGCCCATCCGGTTGTCGTAGGTGGCAATATAGATATTTTTTTCGTCCGTAACCGGCGGACCGGGTGAGCAAAAACCGCCCAGAGGCAGGGCCCAGGACAGATCTGGGGCAGATTGGCGGTCAATCACGTGCTGCAGCCCGTCAACCAGGTGTTGCACAAAAAGGCTTCCATCGGTACAGTAAGCACGTACCGTACGCGGATCTTCTGCCGTTCCGTCCCATCCCCATGAAGAAGTCCGGTAAAGGGATGTAAGTTCCCCCTTCCCGTTTTCAACGGTGACCTGTATAACAGAAGCAGATGAATGCCACGTGTTTACATGAATATGAGAGACTCCGTCTTTAGTGAAAACATTTGCCTGCAATTGCCTGTTAACCGTTGTGAAATGGTCATAAGTGTCTATGGTGCCGTCCGGAAGAATGGTAAACACCCGGTACAGCGAAGGCGTATGATCAATAGCCCCTTTGTGGGCACATCCGGTCCCGTAGGCAGTAATACCGTCCGGAAACCGTTGGGTGATCTGGGTGTGCCGGTGCCCGTATATATAAGCCTCCACATCGTATTTAGAAATATCCAGCGTGTCTGATTTATAAGAAAGTACGGAATGTCCGTTTTCGTCTGATAACATTAGATCATGTGAAAAGAAAACCACTTTTTGCCCCGGCCGGAGCGTGGCCAGATCTTTTGAAGCCCAGCTGAAAGCCTGAGCCGCTGTGTAGGAGGGTTTTACATCGCCTGCCATCATGGGTAATACAATAAAGTGTACGTCGGCCAGATCGAATGAGTACCAGACGGGACCGAAAAGTTCCCGGTACAGGTCATCGCCGTGTTGCCCATAGTGAACCAGATCGTGGTTGCCCAGTGTATAAAAAACAAGCGTGCCCATGGTGCGGGAGTTGAATTCCCGGGCATGCATATAAAGTCCGTTTGTATAGCAAATATCACCTGTCACTATGACAAAGCCAACCGGTTCGTTACGCAGCCACTGTTTCATGTCGTCTATCCATTCCCTGTAAATAGACTCTTCGTTATCGGCCATTTGTACAAAACGCGCAGGAACATCGGGGAACGGGACGAGTCCGAAGTCATAACCCCCGGTCTTTTCGGGCACATAGGCAATATAAAAATCGCCGGAGGAGCGGTATTTGTCGGGAACACGAAGGTAGATGTGAACACATTCGGGATGGGTTTCAAGAGTAAAGTTTCCTTTCCAATCTGTACAGGCCATTGAAAAACCGTCGGTTACCCAGACACCGGATAACGGTTTTTCGCCAGGATCTTCTGACTGGTTTTTGTTGCTGTCTTCGAAGACCCTGCCTGTTACGGCGGTTTGTGCTCCCAGGGGCAGGGCTGTTACCATGAAGGCCAGGGCAATTATTTTCAGTTTCAAGGTTTTCATGTATTTTTGCATGTACAAAACTAATAAACATAATGGCACAGAAACCCTCCATACCCAAAGGAACACGTGATTTTAACCCTGTTGAGGCTGCCCGCAGGAATTATATATTCGACACCATCCGCAGTGTTTTTAAACAATTCGGCTATGCCCCCATTGAAACGCCGGCTATGGAGAACCTGTCGACTTTGTTGGGAAAGTACGGTGAAGAAGGGGATAAGCTCCTGTTTAAAATATTGAATTCAGGGAACAGCTTTGCCCCGGTGTCCGGCCTTGTCCCGGACAACCCCGACGAAAAAGACTCCGCTGCATTGTCTTTGAAGGTATGTGAAAAAGGTCTTCGTTATGACCTGACGGTGCCTTTTGCCCGTTTTGTGGTTCAGCATCAGAATGAGCTCGTTTTTCCTTTCAAACGCTATCAGTTGCAACCCGTCTGGCGGGCCGACAGACCGCAGAAGGGCCGTTACCGTGAATTTTACCAGTGCGATGCCGATGTCATTGGATCCGACTCCATGTATAACGAACTGGAAATGGCTCAGCTGGTGGACAGCGTGTTTTCCAAATTCGGGATAAGGGTGCTGCTCAAGATTAACAACCGTAAGGTCCTGAGCGGAATTGCCGGGATCATGGGTTGTCCCGGGCAGATTATTGATATTACCGTTGCCATTGATAAACTGGATAAGACGAGTCTGGAAGCCGTAAAAGAAGAATTGTATGAAAAAGGTATTTCCGCCCAGGCCGTTGCCGTATTGGAACCGTTATTGCTCTTTCAGGGAAATTCCGGCCAGAAGATAGCATTTTTACGCTCGCTTTTTGAAGGAGGCGCATCGGAAATCGGGATGGAAGGCGTTCGGGAGCTTGAAACGCTGTTTGAGTTGATAGATAAGACGGGCGTTTCACAGGAAGTCGAGCTGGATCTTAGCCTGGCCCGCGGACTGAACTACTATACGGGAGCTATTTTTGAAGTGAAATCGCTCGATTTCTCAATAGGAAGTATATGCGGCGGGGGGCGTTACGATGACCTGACGGGTATTTTTGGCCTGAAAGATATGTCTGGTGTTGGTATATCCTTTGGGGCCGACCGGATTTACGATGTGTTGCTGGGACTGGACCGGTTCCCACCCGAAGTACAGGATGCGCCGGTCGTATTATTCTTTAATATGGGGGAATCCGAATCGGTTCGGGCATTACGCTATATTAAATCACTGCGCGATTCCGGCATTGCGGCAGAGCTGTACCCCGATCCGGCCAAGATGAAGAAACAGTTCGATTATGCATCGCGTAGAGGTATAGCCTTTGCGGCCATCATTGGTGAAACCGAACTGGCAGAGGGAACCGTTACGGTCAAGAACCTGGTTACGGGTGAACAGGAAACGATAGGTTCCGGACAATTATTAAATAAATTTGGTATGTAAACATATTATTGCTACTTTTGTGGTTCAATATCGCGGAGTGGAGCAGTTGGTAGCTCGTTGGGCTCATAACCCAAAGGTCGGAGGTTCGAGTCCTTCCTCCGCTACAAAAGAAAAAAAGCCAGTCAATCGACTGGCTTTTCTGCATTCTGCAACTAATAGGTCAGTGCAAACTTGAGCCCGACGGCTTCGGATATCAGTATGAAGGTAGAGAGTTGCATGTCTGTCTCGCCTTTTTCAAGAGAAGCAACATACTCTCGCTTCTTGCCAATTTTATTGGCGAGTTCTTGTTGAGTCATACCAACTGCCTTACGGGCATCCCTGAGAACTTCTGCGTAATACCAGGCTTTAGCTTTGGCTTCGAAGGCATCCCTTGTTGAAGTTCCCGTCTTGCCATACTTTTGATCCAGCATTTCGTTTGCTGACGAAAGACTGGCAATTTTATTTTTATCTATTGTCGGTCTCATTCTGATAATCCTTTAATCATTTCCTCTGCTTTCTTTAACTGCGGTTTGTAATCTTTTGTTGACTTCTTCAAAAATCCATTCAAAAGAAGTATCTCATTTGCCTCAATGAAGTTTTCCTCGTCTATCGTAAAAATGATTACCCTGTACTCATTTTCAACAGACACTCTCATTTCAAAGAAATCAGTGCCTTCCAGTTTCTTGACAAATTTTGCGCTCACAACCTTAATCTGAGCAATCAATGTGAGAGCATAGTCTATCTTCTCCTGCACTCTCTTGTTTACCGAATTGTAAAACTCATCAAACGCCTCAGTCTTTCTAATATTTCTCACACGACAAATGTAAGGAATATATTACAATAATCAAGTAATAAAGTTTATGAAAGTTCTCTATTAGATCCCGTCTTATAGGACAACTCCGCGCTATCTCTATCTAGTAGATGATTGTTATTTCAAACAAAAGGTTTATATTTGTCTGAAATATCAATCATATATTTGGTGGATAGTATGAGTATGAAAAAACAAATCATTTTTCCAAAGCATAATCAGCTATTGGAAACAATGGGGGAAAATATAAAACTTGCGCGAAAACGTAGAAAACTTACCACAGTACAGGTTGCAGAGCGGGCAGGCATTGCACGTTCCACATTGTATCTGATTGAAAAGGGGGATTCAAGTGTAACCATAGGAGCCTATTTCAATGTGCTAAGGGTTTTAGGATTGCAGAACGACATTCTCAAACTGGGCGCTGATGATGATTTTGGAAGAAAACTGCAGGATTTGGAATTATTGAAATAAAATGGCACAAGGTAAAATCGACATATACGTTTATGCACATTGGAAAGGACTGCAACACCCAAAAATCATCGGAGTCCTTTCTGCACATTTTGCTAAAGGGAGAAAAGCATTCAGCTTTGAATACAATAAAGAATGGCTAAAATCGGAACAACAACGATTGCTTGATCCCGATATTCAATTTTTCCAGGGATCCCAATTCCCTGACAATAAGGCAAACTTCGGCATTTTCTTAGACAGTATGCCGGACTCATGGGGAAGAACCCTGATGGAAAGACGGACACTCCGGCAAGCTATCTCGATATGGCCGAATTTATCTCTAATTACGGAGCAAACGTAGATGAAAACCTTCACCAATTATGGAGAAGAATTGTTTTTAATATTGCTATTTCAAATACGGATGATCATTTGCGTAATCACGGTTTTATTTTAACTGATGAGGGCTGGGTGCTATCTCCGGCTTTTGATTTGAATCCTTCGACAGATAAATACAGATTGGCCCTGAATATAGACATGAAAAGCAATGCTTTGGATTTTGATTTAGCCAGAAGCGTAGGAGTCTTTTTCAGATTAACCAAAAAACAGATGAACGTTATTATTGATGATGTTTTACAAAGTGTACACAAATGGCAGAATATTGCTGATACCATCGGAATTCCACGAACAGAGCAAAAATTAATGGAAAGTGTTTTCAATATGTCAGAGCGAACTTAAGGTCTGCCGCGTTTGAAAGATTCGGCTTGTTTTTGGAGATAAATTCTATATTTGCAGAGACTTAATAATACTTATACTTATGATATTGGTTTCTGATGAAAAAAGCAGTCCGGGAACGCTTAAAGCGGTTTTCCCGGGAAAGTATATTCAGGGAGAAAAAGCGCTGACCGAATTACCTTTTCTCGTGGAACTGCTTGGTAGCAGGGGACTTATTCTATCCTCGCCCACAACACGCTCAAACGTACTTCCCAAATATTGTCTTAAAGAAAGAGAAGATTGGATAGAGATTGAGACTTTCAGAGGAGAATGTTGTATGTCCGAGGTGGAACGCCTGGAAAAGATAGTGCATCACAAGAAAATAGATGTACTGGTGGGTATGGGAGGCGGCAAAACCATAGATACGGCCAAAATAGTGGCTGACAGAACAAATATCCCCGTTATTGTGGTGCCAACCATTGCCTCGACCGATGCTCCCTGCAGCGGTTGTGCCGTAGTGTATTCAGAAGAAGGTGTTTTCCAGTCTGTCTATTATCTGAAGATGAATCCTCAGGTAGTACTGGTAGATTTGGATATCATTGCCTCGGCCCCAACAAGGTTCCTGGTGGCCGGGATGGGCGATGCACTGGCTACCTGGTTTGAAGCCCGCTCCTGCAAAAAGAGCGGCTCGGCCAATGAATGCGGCGGATACAGCACCCTGACGGCATTAAGTATTGCCAGGCTTTGTTATGATACGCTGCTGCGTTTTGGTCCGGCTGCTAAAGAAGCCTGTGACCAGTATTTGGTGACCCCGCAGCTGAGCTGCATTGTAGAAGCAAATACCCTGATGAGCGGGCTCGGCTTTGAAAGTTCCGGTCTAGCCGCTGCCCATTCCATCCATAACGGAATGACTGTGCTGGAAGAAACACATGCCTATTACCATGGTGAAAAAGTCGCCTTTGGGGTACTTGCCGGACTTTTTCTGACTCATGCTCCCGAGGCAGAGAAAAAAACGGTTTATGGGTTCTGTGAACAGATTGGATTGCCTACAACGCTTGCCGATATTGGCATTCACGAAATTGACAGAGAACGGCTGATGGCTGTGGCAGTAAAGGCCTGTGTGCCGCAGGAAGGAATCCATCACGAACGGGTAAAGATTACCCCAAAGAAAGTGTTAAACGCTATTTTAGCGGCGGACGAATACGGACGGAACAGAAAACAGCTACCTTTACAATATAAATTTTAACTATGAAAAATTCTTTTTTATCCTGCCCATTATTGTTTATGGGTTTTTTTGTTGTTGCATTCACCGGATGTGACAAGCATGACAGTTTGTTGGACAGACTTTGGCCCAAAGCCTATACTACAGTAGAAAGAACTATTCAGGCAGATCCTCTGCCCGGGGGTGAAGCTCCGGACATTACCGACCCGGCTTCATTTGAAAGCAAAGGATACGGAAAGTGGCATTACGGAGACGGCCTTCCTTTTGATAAAAAAACTGATTTAATGCCGGCGGGTTATAACTCTTCGCTTGCAGAAAATGAAGAGTCATTATTGAGTTTCTTTGCCTTTACCGATATCCATATTACCGACGAAGAATCTCCCGCTCAGGCTATTTATTTTCGCAGGTACTTGGGAATGAATGCGGTATCTGTTTACGCGCCGTTAATGCTTTATACGACCCAGGTGCTCGATGCTGCCGTGAATACCGTAAACAAGATACATAAACGCCACCCCCTGGATTTTGGCATTATGCTGGGTGACTTGTCCAATAACGGACAACATAATGAGTTGAGGTGGTTTATTGATATTATGGACGGTAAAACCGTTCATCCCGATTCGGGGGCAGATGACGATCCTGTTCCCGGCCCGGGGAATGACCATCAGGACCCCTTTAATGCGGTCGGGCTCGATCCCGCGATTCCATGGTATGCTGTTGTGGGCAATCATGACCATTTCTTTATTGGATCAAAGCCTTATTCCGAACGTTTGCGGAGAGTCCTTGTCGGAGACCAGATACTGCATATTGGGAACATCCTGTCTGACGATCCGGCAGAGATGGATAAAGAAACTATTTCGACCGGCTCTATAGCGGGAAATTCTGTTAACTGTGAAATCATTGGAGAAGGCATTGTAGCCCAGATGACAGATTTTCCTACAATCCCCGCGGATCAGGACAGGTATGCCATTACTGTGGATGACTATATTGCAGAGATGAGCAATACAACCTCCCTTCCTGCAGGCCACGGGTTTGAACAGGCAAATCCTGAAAACCGTTTCAAAGGGTGTTATTCTTATATTCCCAAAATGGGTTTGCCGCTTAAAGTGATTGTGCTCGATAATACCCAGGAAGATTCCGATGTCAGCCGGATTTACGGGCACGGTTCATTAAAGAACGGGCGGTACGAATGGCTCATAAAACAATTGCAGACAGGACAGAAAGAAGGTAAGCTCATGATCATTGCCGCTCACGTACCCATTGGCGTTGCCTTTGGAGAAGAAGTGGGCTGGTTTGACGAGGCGTATGAACGTGCTCTTATTAAGGAGTTGAAGACGTATCCAAACCTGATCCTGTGGATATCGGGACACCGTCACCTGAATACCGTTAAAGCGTTCCCTTCTGACGATCCCGCTCATCCCGAAAATAGTTTCTGGGCGGTTGAAACCAAGTCGCTCAGAGAATTTCCACAGCAATTCCGCGTTTTTGATATCGTATTGAACAAAGATAAGACTTTGTCGATTTTTGCTACTAACGTAGATCCGGACATAGAGGAAAATCCCCTTGCAGCTGTGTCCCGCTCTCTGGCATTGGCTTCCCAACAAATATACAATCTAATGGAGCCTTTTCCCGGTTCAGGCCCCATATCACACAATGTGGAACTGATTATTCCCCTGAGCCCCGAAATGCAGAAAAAGCTGGCAAAATAATTTTGTTGTAAACGGCCTTTATTTCAGAGGCCGTTTCTGATGAAGGCTTCCATTCGGTAATGCTTGCACAGTGGACCATCGCGTGAACGATGTCCGGACTGAATGAGATCTTGCCGGCTACCTGAATGTTATTTTCAAGGCACCAGTTCTCAATGTCCCGGGTAAAGCCTTTGTTAAGAGTGAATTTGTTAATGATTACACATGAAGGAATCCTGAATTGATGTACCAATTCCAGGATTCTTTTCATATCGTGGAATCCCGAACGGGATGGCTCGGTGACCACAATTACTTTATCTGTTCCGGTCATTGAAGCGATGGCGGAACAGCCGGTCCCGGGAGGCCCGTCAATAATTATTCTTTGCCACCCGGTCTCTTTAGCCGTTTGCCGTGCTTTTTCCCTGACAAGGCTTACTAATTTTCCGGAATTTTCTTCTCCCGGAGCCAGCCGGGCATGTACCATTTTTCCATTTCGGAAATTCCCGGCAAACCATAGACTTTTGTCGCTGGGGATCATCGAAATGGCTTGAATGGGGCAGATTCGGGCACATAATTTACAACCATCGCAGGCAGTATGGGAAATGGTAATTTTCCCTTTAGGGTATGCAGGATCGGTTATAACGGAAATAGCACCAAAACGGCAATATTCCTGACATAGTCCGCATTGGGTGCAGCTGTTATAATCAATACGGGCTTTGTATCCGGATATAAACGGTTCGTAGATATAGTCCCGGGGTTGAAGTACAAGATACAGATTGGCTGCATCTACATCGCAATCGGCCACCACAAGATTTTTTCCCAATGTGGCGAAAGCGGCTGCCAGGCTCGTCTTGCCTGTCCCTCCCTTACCGCTGAGAAGAACAATTTCCGGCATGGTTTCGTATTTTTCGATAAAGATTAGTAAAAAAATATCTGTAACCGGGATTTACTTCTGCTATGAGTCGGCCCTCAGAATAAACTCGTGCGATTTCTTTGTCAAAGGGTATTTCTGCCAATATCGGGATGCCTTTCTCTTCCAGCCATTCATAGATGCTGTTATCTCCCAGGCCCGACCGGTTAATGACCACTCCATACGATTTTTGCAGCGTGTCCAATGTCTGGACAGACAGTTTCAGGTCGTTGAGCCCAAATGGAGTAGGCTCTGTAACGAGTACAATATAATCGGCTTTATCTGCAGTGGCAATGAAAGGGCATGATATCCCCGGAGGGGCATCGAACAGGGTAATCCCGTCCGGATGGGTATGATGCATTGCCCCCTTAATAACCGGAACCGGGGAATATACCCCGATGGACGAACGGCCCTCCACAATCAAAGCCCCTGAAGGAAGCCGATAAATAGAGACGTGCCCCAGTGTTTTTTCTTTTTCTGTGATGGCATTGTATTGGCAGGCGGCAAGGCAGGCTCCGCAATCGTGACAAAGATCTTCCAGTACCTGGATATGCTTTGCCTGAGGGAGACAAATGATGGCATTGTAATTACAATACTCCCGGCATTTGTCGCAATAGGTACACGAATCTTCATGTATTACAGGAATCTTTTGAATAATTGGAATTTGTTCCGTCAGGATTCCGGAGAAAAATTCCATTACGTTGGGTTCCTCGGCATCACAATCGACAAGTGTTACAGGGATTCCTTCCTTTTGGATTGAAAAGAACAGGTTAGTGGATACAAATGTTTTTCCGGTGCCTCCCTTACCACTGGCAATGGTGATTTTCATATTGCGGTATTAATGATCACAAACGTTTGCTCCTGTTTGAAGGGTTTTATTTATCCATTCTTTAACCAGATCGGCCGGGTTTTTGGGTTGTGCTCCTACGTTTACATGTATTTGCTGGGCGGCAAACAAGTCGAGTGCCCGCTGTCCCATTCCACCGGCAATTACATCGGTAACCCCTTTTTGGGCGAGCCAGGCAGGTAAAAGACCCGGCTCGTGGGGCGGGGGAGTAAGGAGTTCCTCTCCTGTAATGGTGTTGTTTTCAACATCAATAATGGCAAACTGTTCGCAATGGCCGAAGTGGGAACACAAACGGCCGTTTTCCAGTGGGATGGCAATTCTTTTCATAATAAATCTAATATCTCTTTTATTGTTTTTTCCTGATCTTTAATAACGATCAGTTGAATCTGAAGGCGGTCAAAAACCGATTTGACCTTTGCCCCGAATTCTCCGGAAATGACTTTTTCTACTCCTTTAGAGGCAACTAACTGAACGGATGCCGGGCCGGCTCCTTCCAGACTGTCTTTATTGGGATTGGGAATGTACTCAATTGACTTGCTTTGAGTGTCGTATATTACAAAATAGGCACAGCGGCCAAAACGACTGTCAAGAAAGGATACGGGGGTGTTCCCCGTAGAGGTGATGGCTATTTTCATTACGATGGATTTTTATATTGTTCAATATTTTCCGAACCGCACAGGGCGCACCTTATGACGGTCGTTTGGTTATGCAGGATATTAAACGAACAACCGCACCGGTGGCAGGTAAACCATTTACTGTCAAAATAAATCTTTCCGCCTTCAAAGACTATGGGCCTTCCCTTTACAAAAGCCAGTGCTACCTTGCGCCGGGCGCTTTCATAAATGCGGGTAAATGTCGGGCGGGAAACGTTCATTGCCTTTGCACTTTCTTCCTGAGCCAGGAACTCAAAATCGCTCAGGCGGATGGCCTCATATTCTTCTAAATTCAGAAATACGGGCGGTTCTTCGGGTTGATCCCCAATGGGCTTAAAGCCTTTGAAATGTGGAATGCCATTGATCTTGCGCAATTTTTTTGGCCTGGGCATATTAATTTTAATCAAATGTTCAATACAAAGTTAAGAACATTCGCTTAAAAAACAAGAAGAAAGGTCTTTTAATTTAGAGAGTCTTAAATTTGTGAAAAAATCAAAATAAACATACCTTTATTCCGAAAAACAAATTATGAAACTTAGACCTAATATAAGATTGCGTGAAATTGCCGGGGAGAAAATGCTGGTTATTGGCAGCGCTACCGAGGTAGACCTTACTAAAGTCGTAGCTTTTAACACTACCGCGGAATACCTGTGGAAGGCCCTTGAGGGGAAGGAATTTAGCGTTGATGATGTGGCGGAACTCCTTACCCGTGCTTACGGAATTGACCGCCACAAGGCGTATAACGATGCCTGCGCCTGGACCGAATCTGTGGTTAAAGCCGGATTATGTATCTGACACAGGAACATCATATACTTTTTTCATGTTTGCAGGTAGCTTTATGGCCTCTTGCTAAACATGAGGTGTTGCCGGTAGCGGAATATAATGCAAATCCCGAAAAGTTATACCGGTTGGCTGCTTCGCAGGGAGTTCTGGGATTGACGCTTGACGGTATGCCCCGTGAGTTTCCTGTGACAGACAGGGCACTGCGGTTGCGCTGGGAATTAAGCGTTCAGCAGATGGAATTCCGCTATAAAAGGCAGTGTGAAGTGCTGAAAGAATTGGTTTTATTGTTCCGTTCCCAAGGCGTGGAACTGATGCTGCTCAAAGGAACAGGTATTAGTATGCTTTACCCGAGGCCCGAACACCGGGAATGCGGTGATATTGATATATACCTTATGGGTGACTATGATAAGGGAAACCGCATAATAGAATCTTTGGGTATAGAAGTGGATACAAAGAGTTCCAAGCATTCCAATTTTTTTTATAAAGGAGTCCCTGTTGAAAACCACAAGACATTTCTAAATGTGTCCGATTCCCGGACAGACAGTAATTTGGAACAGGGGTTGCACCGGATACTTAGCGAACAGGGGACCGATACCATCATGTTGGATGATGTCCCGGTGCGCATTCCAAAACCTGATTTTTCAGCCGTTTTTCTTACGCGGCATGCCATAGTCCATTTTCTTGCTTCGGGACTTGTTCTAAGGCATTTTTGCGATCTTGCACTATTCTTTGAGACAAATAAAGAGCGCATAAATACCGGTTTTATTGAGAAGATGATGATATGTGAAAACCAGTTTCTGCTCCTGAATTCATTTCTGGCCATAGGCAGAAAATACCTTGGCCAGCCCGACGGATTTTTTTCCGTTTCGAAGGCCGATAGCGAGCTAGCCGAAAAGTGGGCGGAAAGGGTGCTGGAAGATACATTTTGTCCCCGAATAAATAGAAAGGAGAGAGATGAGCTGTCCAAAATGAGTGTTTTGCGCAGAAAGTGGACAGGACTGAAGTATTTTGCAGCTTCCAAATGGAAATACGATACCATACGGAAAGGCCTGTTTGAGCAGGTATTGTTTTACAAATCGGTTCGCTACCTGAGGATCTCAAACTGGCGTTAGCATGAAACGGATTTCTTTGGTTTTGCTCACTATATCGGCGGTATTGCTGGAACTTGCCGGACTGGCATTGGTTGTACCGCTGCTCTTACTTTTGCTGGAGGAAGGAGGAATAAGCGGCAATGAATACCTTAACCGTTTTTACACCCTGCTGAATGTGAGTGATTACGGAACATTCCTTCTTATCGTATGCGGGTTGGTAGTGTTGTTTACCGTTGTTAAAAATTACTTATTGTATATGATTGGTATCTATAAGAACAGATCTCTTCTGGCGGTTTATACCCGCTATTCCGGCCTGCTTTTTAAGTACTACTACGATAAAGGACTTCTTTTCATTAAGGAAAGCAGGGCTTCCGTTCTTTCGCACAATACGAACGCGGTATGTTATGCGTATGTATTTAATGTGTTGTCTCCTGCCTTGACGATCACCGGTGAGATATTGCTCTCTGTACTTATTCTGGGCGTTCTTGCCTGTATGAATGTATACGTGGCGATTACAGAAATACTTCTTTTTGTGCCGCTTGTCATCTTATATCAGATGAAAGTGGGCGGAAAATTGCAAAAAGCCGGAAGAGAGGACAATGAAGCTAAGCGAAACCAATGGCGAATAACCATGGAGACGTTCCGGGGATATGCCGAGGTGGCAGTCAATAATGCTTTTCCAGGGATGTATGCCCTGTTTGGTGACGGATTAAAAACCATTGCTGATTCCAGAATCAGGACAGACCGTATAAAAAGTGCCGCATCGGGAATGATAGAAATAGGTGTAATGGTTGTCATAACAGGAGTGATCGCAGCCAGTTTTTATTTATACGACGGAAAAGGCAATCTTTTGGTGGAAGTAGGACTGTTTGCCTTAGCTACATTAAAATTACTCCCGGCCGCAAAGTCTGTGGTTTCCAATTATGCCGTTATACGCGCCAACCGTTATACTAAAGACGTAATTAACGAAATTAGCGTAAAAAAGATCAGGTCTGAAAAGAACAGACAGACTGAAGTACGGAGTGTAGATGGCCCCTTGCCTTTTGACAAAACGTTCTCCTTTAGAAATGTGAGCTTCGGTTATGGAGACAGAGCGCAGATCATTAGGGATCTGTCCTTTACTATTCGCAAAGGCGAAAAGATTGGCATTAAAGGCATCTCGGGAATTGGCAAAAGCACGCTGTTTTATCTTATGCTGGGCCTATGTGATCCCGCATCGGGTGAAATATTCATAGACAATACCAGGCTTTCCCCGCAAAACAGGGCGCGTTGGCATAAACGGGCAGGGTATGTATCGCAGGATATTTTTATTATGGACGCAACGCTTGCCCAAAACATTGTACTGGCTCAGGAGGTAGATGAGCAAAGGTTGTTTATGGCTATTGAAAGGGCATCGCTTAAAGGATTGGTGGAAAGTTTGCCTCTGGGTGTTCAAAGCCGTATTGGTGATGCGGGATGCCTGCTTTCGGGCGGTGAGAAACAAAGGGTTGCCATAGCAAGGGCACTATATAAAGATGCCGATGTTTTTTTTCTGGATGAACCCACCTCATCGCTCGACAAGAACACAGAAAAAGAGGTAGCGGCCACCATAATGAATCCCGATTTTTATAAACAGAACGTAACTGTTATTATTATTTCGCATGATGACAATTTGTTAAGCATTTGCGACAGAGTCATTACTTTAGGCTAATGGAACAAAAGTTACCGTATTGGATTGCAGGGCATACTGTTTGTCTTATTACAGAAAAACCCGATGCCGTCTCGAGATTACTTCCGGGCTTTGGATTGTTTACCCAAATACTGGCAGATCATAGTCCCGATCTTAATATAGACATCAGGCTGGATATCGGAAATTTACATATTGTCAGGGATCCTGAGGACAGTATTCAGATCCATACCTTTGAAATAGACGGAGGGGTGTGCCGGTTCCGCAGAAAGGAAAATAACTATTTTTTTACGATAGAGGAACCCGGCGGACAGTACATTATTGAATGTATCATGCAGCTTGGATCTCCGGGTTTTCATTGCTATGTTGAACAGAAGCTGGTTCGGCCTCATCATCTGAAATTTACAATATGGATGTGTGTGGCCTTTTGGGGTATTCCCCGCCACTTTTCTCCCGTTCATTCTTCTGTTATTGTATATAACGGAAGTGCTGTATTGTTTTTGGGCGAATCCGGCACAGGAAAAAGTACCCATACCGGCCTCTGGCTGCAGCATATACCCGACAGTTTTTTATTAAACGACGACAGTCCTGTTCTTAGCGTGAGAGACCCGGTTCCTTTTGTTTACGGATCTCCGTGGAGTGGGAAAGGTAATAAGTACGTAAATGAAAAATACCCTGTAGCAGCGGTGGTTCGCATTAAACAACATCAAGTGAATTCTATTGATAAACTTTCAAAAATCAGGGCTTTTGGCGCTCTCTATCCTTCGTTTCCCCCCGCTTTTCTAAAAGATGTATTTTTTGAAGATCATCTGTGCCAAATGATTTCCCGGATTCTTACGACCGTTCCGGTTTATTTGCTTGCCTGCCTGCCCGATAAAGCGGCGGCCATTTTGGTAAAAAATACTGTTTACGAGCCTGTTAAATGCAATCAATGAAAACTTTGGTACTTAACCGCGAAGTATTGGTAATAATTGAGGAAAGTATCCGTGAAGGCAAGTCGGTATCTCTCACGGTCAGGGGAAACAGTATGAGCCCGTTGCTTTTGGACGGAAGAGATACGGTTAAGCTTATTTCTTTCAGACCCGAAGAGCTAAAGGAAGGAGACGTAATTCTGTTCCGTTACGGTCCTGATTTTCTGATGCACAGGATTGTCAGGATAGATAGAAACAATTCGGATGACCCTCCCATTATTACTAAGGGAGATGCTCTTTCAGGCACTGAAAAGACAACTATGTCACATGTAGTGGCTTTGGCCTTATTGCCGGAACACGGACTGCTCACCTTATGGATTCGCAAAGGTCTGATTTTATTACGTTCAATCCGCCTTCGTTTCCGGCGGATTCTCAATATGATCAATCGCTCAGAAGATTGATCAGTTCCCTGTTTACCCGGTTGTTTCTTTTTACCGCTTTCATGTCCCGGAGTGAAAGCAGAGAATGGTCACTTTCTCCGCATATATCCACTCCGATTATCCTGTTTTTCTGCTTAATAACAGAGAGGTATGCGGCCAGCTCCCTAAGTGACATGTTTCCCTGATCCCAATTGATGCTCACGGTTTGCGGGTTCAGTACGTCTTTATCGATGGAAATGTAAACAGGTTCGGTCGTCGTAAGGTTTGCCAAAGTCTGCAGGCTGTCCGGTATGACCACTCTGGGTAAATAGTCCGGACTGATCTGGGAAATAAAAAGATCCGAAACGCCTATAAGTATAACCTTTTTTACATTTGAGTTGCCATCAAGAACTTCTTTTACCCAACTGCCGCAGGAAAGAATATCACCGAAAGCCGGGGGAAGCATATCGGTGTGGTGATCAATCAGTACAAGGGAAAAAGGCTCCCTGATTTTATCTGTCCAAAATTTACTTATATAATGATAACTGCCTGAATCTAAGAAATGGATCCCTGAAAGTGGAAGACCAGCCATTCGGAATTGTATGGTTTTTTGCGCACCGGAGTCGCAGTAGCAGTACGTTCCGGGGATATCACGGCAGTCCAGCCAGATAAAGGATGTGTCTCTGTAGAAGGTTTCGTATTCGTAAACCTTCGTAAAATTCATAATCACCACAGAAGGTTTCATAAAAAAATGTAAATTCGGGCATAAAATTATATAAAATACTGAAAATGAAAACATCTGTTAGTCCTGATTTTGAATGCTGTCCGCGTTTCAATCCCAAACCCTGGGATGACGTGGTGCTTGAATGGAATGATAAACAATTCGTCAAGGCATCGGTATGTACCATTGCATTTATGCCATTGAATTTTGGAATGGTAATAAGAAAATTGTTCAAGGCAATAGAAAAAGCCGGAGCCACGGCACAGGATTATCTGTGCCTGTCAGACCATACATCCAAATGGAATATGGACATCTATATAGCCGTAGATAAGAGTGTGCCCGGAGTGGAAAACAAGCTGCTGTCGGGGACATTCTACAGTCGTGTTTACGAGGGGCCTTTCCGTGACACGGATAAATGGTGCAGGGATTTTCAGGCAAAAGCTGCGGAAAAGGAATTACATGTTGACAAATGGTATATGTGGTATACAACTTGTCCCAAATGCGCCAAAAAGTACGGAGAGAATTATGTGGCAGTTATTGCCAAAGTTGACAGGAAAGACTAATGCAGCCACTCTTCCTGCAGTATCTCTCCTTTGATGCTTACAATAACCAGTTTTACCGGAACATTTCGTGATGCTTCTGAGGCTGCATTGCGGACTACCTGAAGCAATCCCCTGCAACAGGCTACTTCCATGATTATGACGGTTATAGTATTTACTTTTGCGATGTCTATCAGTTGTCGGATTTTTTCTTTATATATATCCAAACCCTCGTCCAGTTTTGGACAGGCAATGACGAGGGTTTGGCCTTTCAGGTATTTTCCGTGAAAATTTCCATAGGTGAATGCGGTACAGTCTGCGGCAATTACCAGGTTGCTCTCTCTGAAATGTCCTCCTGACGGGTTTATAAGATGAAGCTGAATTGGCCAGTGACTTAATTCTGAAGGTAATTCCCCCGAATAAGCAACAGCAGGTTTTCTGACAGCAAAAACATGTTCTGCCGGGCCCGGGCAACCGCCGGAGTGACATTCTCCATGTGAAGGCGTTTCGTTATAGGGTGCCGCCTCGCGCTGTATAATGGATATGGCTCCCTGAGGACAATGACCTATGCATGCGCCCAGACCGTCGCACATTGGATCACTTACCAGTCTTGCTTTTCCGTCTATGATTGCCAGAGCTCCTTCATGACAGTTGGGGATACATGCACCACAACCGTTGCAAAGCTCTTCATTAATGACTACTATATCTCTTTTCATTGAACCGGTGTATTAAATAAATCTCCGGCAAACGTAAGTGTTTACCGGAGATTAAAATGTAACATCAGTTACAAACCGGGCTTTTACCTGGATCCTGCAGCTTCTTTTTGTGCCTCTTCAATCATTTTGGCATTTGGGAGAATGAAAATTTCCACCCTGCGGTTCTGGAGCCGTCCTGCAATGGTATTGTTATCGGCCACGGGTTCGTGTATACCTTTGCCGATAGTGGTCATTCGGGCACCGTCCACGTTTTGTAGCATCAGGTAATCTCTGACACTCCTGGCGCGTTTTTCAGATAATCCCTGGTTGTACTCAACCGTTCCGGTGATATCCGTATGTCCAACAATCTGAAGGTCGGTATCGGGATTCTGATTCAGGTTTGCAGCGAAATTTCTGAGTGCTGTTTTGGCCGATTCCCCTATAGCGGTAGAATTTGTAGCAAAAAGAATACCCGACTCCAGGGTTACCTTAATGGCTTCTCCGTCGTTTACGGTCTCTATAGAGGCTGCTTCGGGAAGGATTTCTTCCAGCTCCTGTCTCTGTTTGTCCATATGACGACCAATAAGTCCACCGGCTACACCGCCGACTACTGCTCCAATGGCTGTTCCAAGAGCTGTATTACCGGTGGCAATACCTATTCCCGCACCAGCCGCTGCTCCGGCCGCAGTCCCAATACCCACACCCATTGCGGTTCGGCTTACGTTCCCGCAACTTGTCAGTACAAGAGATGCACATAGCATCAGGGTAATACCTGTTTTAAAATACTTCATAATACAAAGAATTAGTTAAATTGCAACTTATTGTCCATTAAGTAAAGATACAAAATTTATGAGAACACTCATGTGCTTATTACTGGCGTTGTTTGCCGGCTCACGGGAGCATTCCGTTCGTGTTAATCAATTGGGATATTATTTGTTACAGGAAAAGGTAGCTGTCATGGAAGGAGTGTATGCGGGAGCCTTTGAATTAGTAGACACCCAAACGGGAAAGCCCGTTTATTCCGCACCGGCCGGAGAAATCCGAAATTCGCCGTTTTCGGAAAAACAAAGAACGATCCTGGATTTTTCTTCCTTCAGGGAACCGGGAAATTATGTCATTTGCGTGAATGGTACAGAAGTATCTCCCCACTTCGTGATTGGACAGGGTGTGTTGAACCATCTGGCAGACGCGGCTCTTGATGCCTTTATCCTCCAGCGTTCGACTTCGGGGCATCCCGATACGCATGTGCTGGTGCATGCTTCGGCTGCTACGGAATCCAGACCGGAAGGAACGGTTATTTCTTCTCCCGGAGGATGGTACGATGCGGGCGATTATAACAAGTATATCGTTAACTCGGCCTTTACCACGGGACTTGTTCTGGCTGCCTGTGAACAATATCCCGGAAATAAAAGGAATAAGGCCATTCTGGACGAGATGCTCTATAACCTTAAATGGAGCATGACTATGCAGGATCCGAACGATGGCGGTGTATACCACAAGCTGACAACACCAAATTTCGAGGGCTTTATCAAACCCTCCGAATGCCGCCAAACACGTTATGTGGTACAAAAATCGGTGACCGCTTCGCTTGATTTTGCCGCTTCAATGGCTCAGGCATCCAGAATATACCGCACGATGGGAGGCGAATACTTCCGCCTGGCGGCCAAGATGCTCGAAGCTTCAAAAAAAGCATATACCTGGTCATTGAATAATCCAAATGCGCTTTACAATCAGTTTGCATTAAACGGCCGGTATAAACCCGGGATAAATACCGGCGCCTACGGTGATTTTTCTGCTGCAGATGAATGGTTCTGGGCTGCATGTGAATTATTTATAACTACCGGTGAGCCGCTTTATTATGATAAAATATTGGAATGCAAACCGGATTCATTCAGGCTGCCTGTCTGGGGCAATGTGGCGGCACTGGGATCCTTTGCCCTGTTTACAAATAATAAGGCTTTATCCGGGATGAAAGAAGAGTTGCTTTCTTTCTGTGACAGTATTGCTGCTGCTGCATCGGGGTCTGTTTTTGCCTGTGGTTTTGGCAATAAAACAAGGGATTTTTACTGGGGGTGTTTGTCTGAAAGTTGCTGCGGACAGGGTATTGCATTGCTCTACGCGTACCGTCTTTCAGGTAATGAATCCTACAGGACGGCTGCGCATCAGAATATGGACTATATCCTGGGCAGGAATTCTACCGGTTATTGCTATGTTACCGGTATGGGCTCAAAAAGTCCGGTTAATCCCCATCACAGACTGGCCGCAACGGACGACATTCCGGGACCGCTTAAGGGTTTTCTTATAGGAGGACCCAATCCGGCAAGGCAGGACGGGTGTGAATATCCGTCACTTTTACCCGACGAATCATATGCAGACATTATTGAATCCTATGCTTCGAATGAAATAGCCATTAATTGGAATGCTTCTCTTCTTCATTTGGCATTGGGACTCTCTTATTTACAGGACCCGGGGACTTGAAACGCCATAACTGCCAACTGTTCCAAAGATTTTGCCACAGAACATACGATGCGGGGACTACAGAGGCCAGCGGGTTAAGATACATTTGTGTCATCCACGCAGCCAAAACTCCGTTTTTCTGGCCTATTGCCTGACCGCCTGCAATGGTATCGTCGTATTTTTTACCTATCCATCTTCCGAAAGCGAACTGAACGATACACTGGACCAGTGAAATGGCTACCATAACAATAATAATCGGGGTTTTTGAGCGATCCTGCATCATAATGAAGTCGATAGTCTGTCCTATCACAAAAGTGAGCGCAGCGGCCCAAAGATAAAACGAGATCATTTTGTGATTTACTATTTTGGCAGTGATGCGGGGCAGAAATCGCCGGCACAGCACAGCCGATACGAGGGGCAGAATTATTAGCGGAACTACCTTACGGATGATAATCCAGCAGGAGGCCCAGAATGAGAGACCGGTATGGTATCCAATAAGAGAAAAACAGAACGGGGCAAAAAATGCAAGGAATACATTATATAGAATCGTATAGGTTACCATGGTAGCCATGTCCGCCCCGAGTATTACGGCTACAACTGTAGCAGAAACGGCAACAGGGGCCAGCATTCCCATCATGGCTCCCTGGGCAAGGATATCGTTGAAGGGGAGAAACAGGAAATAGCACCCTATACCTGTGATCAGCTGAAAAAGCAGGAGCCAGATATGAAGCCTGCTTATCCTGATCTGGCGTATGTCCATATCACATAACGTCAGGAATAAAATGAGAAAAATCAGGTAAGGCGTAAGGTAGTTAAGCGATACGAGAGTTCTGTGGAAGAGGAAACCAAGCAAAATGGCAAAGGGAAGGACAAATGGTCTCATGAATTGATTTTTTTCTGGCTGTTCCTTTCCCGGTTCCGGAATTGGACAGTCAGTTTGCGTACTATCTTGAAGTTATACAGAAATTCACTGGCAAAAACACGTATGACCGTATAGGAAGGAATGGCAATGAGCATACCCGTGAGACCGGCAATACTGCCTCCTGCCAGAATAACAATAAAGATTTCCAGTGGGTGTGCCTTAACACTTTTGGAATAAATATTGGGCTGAAAGGCAAAATAATCTATGAGAAAAGTAACGACGTACACCAGAACGATCAGTGCCAGAAACAGTTCCACAGAATAAGGTGACGTGCCGCTAATATAGTAACCTAATAATCCTGCAAGCAAAGCACCAAGCAGGCCGCAAACAGGTCCTATGTAGGGAATAACGTACATGATACCGGATAAAAATGCAAGTATCAGGGATAACCTGAACGATACCCTGCAGATTAAAAAAAGCCCCGAAGTTAACATAATGGTTACGGCAGTGATCTCCAGCAGTATCCCAATAAAATAGCGCATCAGCAGGTTATTGGACTCCTTCAGAGCCCTTCGGGCACTTTGCTCCTGTTTATCTGAAAAGAGGCTTGCCACCATATTGGTGAACATATCCTGTTCTTTTAAAAAAAAGAACAGGATAAAAAGAACTACAAAAAAACCTATGAAGAAATCAATGGTGTACCCGGCTACCGAAGTCAGAAATAATTCGAATCTTTTCACATCTATTAAAGAGGACACAATACCTGAAAGAAGATTTTCAAGAGTGATTTCTCTGGAAAATCCCGGGATCAGACGTATAAGAAAATAGTTGAAGTCCTCAATGGGGCCTTCCAGTTTGACAGATAGTTGTGCCAGGTCTATACGGTATATGGCGCTTAATAAATCTGCGGCAACAGGAACCAAAAACAAAAGAATGACGGAGAAAACCAGGACCAGGCATAACAAGGTCAAAAGAGCAGCTATCCAGGAAGGTGTCTTGTGTTTTCCTATATGCAGTTTCCTGAAAAAACAAACAAGAGGTTTACCTACAATAGAAAGAACGGCGGCAATAAGAATATAGGCTACTATGTTGCTGAAGTACCAACACAGAAAGCAGGCAATCGCAGCTGCAATACCTATAATCACATACCTGGATAGTTTGTTCATTATTCATTGAAACGCTGTTCTATCACTTTCCAGTCCAGAATGCTCCAGAAGGCTTTAACGTAATCTGCTCGTCTGTTCTGATAATCAAGATAATAAGCGTGTTCCCAAACGTCGCAGGTAAGCAGGGGTTTCTGTTTTTTAGCCAGCGGACAGCCTGCGTTGGATTCCTGAGTAATGGTAAGCTGGCCGGAGTTTTCACGCACAAGCCATACCCATCCCGACCCGAACAAAGAGACGGCCGCACTGGTGAACGCCTCAACAAATTTATCGAAAGAACCGAAGTCTTTGTCGATGGCACGCAGGAGACCTTCCTCGGGTTTCTTTCTGGCTGTTTCCTGAGATTTGAATTGTCCGAAGTAGAAAGTATGATTGAAAACCTGCGCGGCATTGTTAAACAACGGCCCCGTCGGTGCTTTTGCAATAATGGTCTCCAGAGAGGACTCAGCAAAAGGAGAACCCTGAATCAAATTATTAAGATTTGTCAGGTAGGTCTGATGGTGCTTACCGTAATGAAAGCCGATTGTCACTGCACTTATGGCCGGAGCCAAATCATTGGCAGAGAATGATAATGGGGGTATTTGATGTGTCATATCAAAAGCATTTATAGGCAAATATACCTAAAATATATTACATTTGTTTTATGGAAATTATCAAATTAGGAAAAAAGACAGAGGCGCAATATAATCAGATGGTTACAGAGCAGAGGGATGCTTTTCTGAAGAATGCAGCCGTTGGCCGTTTGCCCGAAGATCTGGAGCGGATAAAAACGGCGTACGAATACGCGTACAAAGCACATGACAAGCAAACAAGACAGGCAGGAGAGCCTTATATTCTGCATCCGATAGCGGTTGCGCGTATAGTGAACGAAGAAATTGGACTTGGCACGAATCCTATAATCGCTTCTTTATTGCACGATGTGGTAGAGGATACCCCACACACGCTGGAAGAAATCAAAGATCTTTTTGGCGACGACATAGCATTTCTGGTACAGGGTCTGACCAAGGAAAAGAAAGAGCAATATGAACTTTCCATGCAGGTGGATAATATCCGGAAAATGCTTATGACCATACAGTACGATATCCGGGCCCTGCTCATAAAACTGGCAGACAGGCTTCACAATATGCGTACTCTGGGCAGTATGCCTCTGCACAAACAAATGAAGATAACCGGAGAGACGGATTTCTTTTTTGCTCCGTTGGCTAATCGTTTGGGACTTTATAAGGTTAAGACCGAGTTGGAGAATCTGAGTTTTAAATTCCGTTCTCCCGAGGAATTCAACAAGATACAGCGAATTCTGGATAAATATGCAGAAGATACCAGGGGCGTCCGGGCCCGTTTTGTGGCACCGATTGAGGAAATGCTGAAAAATAACGGTATTGATTCTGTTATAACCCAGGATATAAGAAGTGTATACTCTATATGGAGGCACATGAAACAGAAACAGGTCCCGTTCAACAGGCTGGAGAGTATTTATGTGTTCAATATTGTCTTTAAGTCCGGTTCCGGCTCATTGTGCAATGCTTCTGAAAAAAACCAGTGCCTTCAGATCTATTCCCTGCTAACAGATCTTTATACCGAGAAAGTCGGCAGTTTTCACAATTATGTGGACAATCCCAAAGCCAACGGTTACGAGGCACTTCACTGTATGTTCATGACCGAGCACGGTTCGTGGGCTGACGTGCACATTAAAAGCGAGCGGATGGAAGAAGCGGCCATACACGGATGTATTGTTAAAAGACACAAACACGTAGGCATTGGGGGCGTGGACGCCTGGGTGGAAGAATTCCGGGGTACGCTCAAGGATATGGTTTATCACGACGGGTTTAACAATAAGGACGGATTCTTCCTGGAAGGAGTAAAAGCCAATCTTTATAATGATGACATACGCGTTTTTACACCCAAAGGACAACAAATTCTGTTGCCGTCCAATTCCTCTGCGCTGGATTTTGCGTACGTGATTCACTCGGAAATAGGAGATCATGCCCAGTTTGCCCGGGTGAACGGTATGCTGTGTTCCATCAAAACGGTCCTCAAACGGGGAGATCGGGTGGAAATAGGGACAGATCCCAGTATGATGCCCCAGAAAGACTGGCTGGAAGCTGTTATTACCTATAAAGCTAAATCCTGTATCAGGAATGCCCTCCGCAGGCAGAATATATCCACAAAGCCCACACGTTACAGGCTCGCCAAATGTTGCTCTCCTTTACCCGGTGACGAGCTGCTGGGTTTTGAGGTACAGGACGGGAGTGGACGGATATTCGTCCATACACGTAACTGCGACAGGGCCATTATGCTTTCTACCGAACATGGAGAGACCATTGTGAATGTAGATATTGAACCCGATGATACTGCGTATTACCCGGCAGGAATCCATATTTTTGGTGTAGACAGAAGAGGGGTCACATTCGAGATATCTCAGATCATTTCTGAGGAATGGGGATTGAATATCAATAATATGTCTGTGACCACAAAGGATTCGCTTTTTGAATGCAAAATACAGTTACAGGTCCGTTCTGCCCGTGAGCTGAGCAATATAATTGCGCGGCTTGAGGCCGTTCTGGGTGTAGAGGAAGTGCGCCGGGTTCCGGTTACCTCATAATGAGCTCCCGGTGCGTTATCTTTTCCGGTACACGCCCGTTTATCTTTAGTTGGGGGGACGATTCTTCACTGGGTGTTATAACAATCGTCTTTCCGTTTTCAAGATGTAGTCTGATCTTGTTGAAAAGCGGAAATCCCGGCTCGTAACGGTCACTCCCCGGACATACGGGATAGAAACCAATGGCCGAAAAAACATACCAGGCCGAGGTCTGACCGTTGTCTTCATCGCCGCAGTATCCGTCCGGCGCAGGACTGTAGAAACGATCCATTACCCAATGAGCCAGTTCTCCCGTTCTCCGGGGTTTGTCCGTCAGGTTGTACAGATAGATCATATGCTGTGCAGGCTGATTTCCGTGGGCATAATTTCCCATGTTCATTACCTGCATTTCCCTGATCTCGTGAATGACCCCTCCGTAATAACTGCAATCAAAGACGGGAGGAACAACAAAAACGGAGTCGAGCATACGGGTAAACGCATCTTTTCCGCCCATGAGTCCAATAAGACCTTCCATGTCGTGGAAGACGCTCCACGTATAATGCCAGGCATTTCCTTCCGTGAAAGCGTCTCCCCATTTATACGGATTATAGGGCGTTTGAAATGATCCGTCCAGATTCCTGCCTCTCATTAAAAGGTGTTCTTTGTCAAATACATTACGGTAGTTACCTGCTCTCTTTGAAAAGGTTTCTATCTGATCCTGCGGGGCTCCCAGGCTCTCTCCCAGCCGGGCGTTGCACCAGTCGTTGTATGCATATTCAAGTGTGCGGGCCACAGACTCATCTATTCCCACGTCATAAGGGATATATCCGATAGAATTATAATATTCATGGCCTAATCTTCCTGTGGAAGATACTGTGGGATGCACCTGTTCCGAAGCTTTGAGCAAGGCCTTGTATAATTCGTCTATACGGTAGCCTGTCAATTCTTTGTCCCGGGGCCATTCCGGCCTGTATCCCAGACTGTCTTCCAGCCAGTTCAAACGTTTCAGAAAGCCGTCCGTCACCACCGAGGCCGAGTTGTTCCCTACCATGCATCCTCTGTGTCCCGGACTGGCCCATTCTGGTAAAAACCCGCTTTCCAGCCAGGCATTTACCAGTCCTTCCTGCATTTTTAGATTTTCAGAAGGATAGAGCAGGTTCAGCAACGGGAAAAGGCAGCGGAACGTATCCCAGAATCCTGTATCGGTAAACATATAACCCCGGGCAATCTTTCCGTTGTACGGATTGTAATGAATACGGGTGCCCAGGCTGTCGTATTCGTACAGGCTTCTGGGAAACAGCAGGGAACGGTACAGACAGGAATAGAATGTTTCCTGCCGGCGCCTGGTGCCGCCTGCAATTTCTATGCGTGAAAGCGCTTTATTCCAGGTTGCTTTGCCTTCCCGGCAAACGGTTTCGTAATCTTTCCCGTCCAGTTCTCCGGACAAGTTCAGAGCGGCCTGCTCCGGGCTGATAAACGATGAGGCCACCCGAATTTCCACAGTCCGGTATGGTTTGTCTGCCGATAAAAGAAAAGTAATCCGGCACGTCCCGTCATCGAACAATTTATAATCTTTGATATCGCAGTCGGGACAGATGATAAAGTAATTTTTGAAATTATCCGGTGTACCCCCATGCTCGTGAACTGAATAGCCGGTTATAATTCCGCTAACCGTATCTACCCGGATATGACCCTTTCGGGTTTGCCCGTCCCTGTCCATAACATCGACAATAAGGCTTGCCGGAGCGCCCGACGGATACCTGATTCTAAATATACAGGCTCTGGAAGTGGGCGAAAAGGAAGCCTCAATATCGTATTCTGCCAGGTAAACACTGTATTCATACGGGGTAGCTCTTTCGGCTTTATGCGAAAACCAGCTGGCCCGTTCTTCTTCTGTATAACCCGGGCGTTCTCCGGAAACCGGAAAAAGGGAAAAACATCCGTAGTCGTTTATCCAGGGACTGGGCTGGTGGGTTTGTTTGAAACCCACCAGTTTGTGTGCATCGTAGGTATAGGTCCAGCCGTCGCCGTTCCGGCCTGTCTGGGGCGTCCAGGTGTGCATTCCCCAGGGGACGCCTATGGCAGGATATGTATTCCCGGCTGAAAATTCGTACGACGAGGCCGTACCCATGAGCGGATTTACAAGAGTGACAGGGTCTTTGATCCAATCTTCAGTGCCCTGGCAGGCATATAAAAGGAGAATGGCAGGCAGTAAAAGCAAGTATGACTTTTTCATTTTTTTTCTTGTTTTTTCATGGCGCGGGCCATCTCCAGTTCTTCCGGGACATCAATCCCCGGACCGAAATGGGATACTTCTATCATTTTGATCTTCATGCCGTATTCGAGGAAACGCAGGTTTTCCAGTTTTTCTGCCTTTTCCAGCGGGCCCGCCTGCAGCGACGCAAACCTGAGCAGTGCGGGACGTCTGAATGCATAGACTCCTATGTGCCTGTAAAAGGGTACGTCCACTGTTTCGTTATCTCTGATAAATGGAATAGGGGCGCGCGAAAAAAGCAGGGCGTATCCGTCGTGGTTTGTTACTACTTTTACTACATTGGGATTGTTTATCAGGTTCTTATCCTGTATGGGGCACATAAGTGAGGCAAGGTCTGTGTCTTCCCCTGCCGGGCCTTTGAAAGCGTCTATGAGGGCGGCAAGTGGAGCGGCCGAAATAAAAGGTTCGTCCCCCTGAACGTTCACAATAAGTTCGGCCTCGGGATAAAAGGCTGCTGCCTCGGCAATTCTGTCGCTGCCGCAGGAATGCTCTTTCAGACTCATTCTGGCAGAGCCGCCGTGCGAGACAATCTCCCGGAAGATTTCGGAGCTGTCGGTTACAACTACTACCTGACGGAAGAGACCCGTGTTGACGGCAGCCTGGTAAGTGCTCAGTATAACTGTTTTATCTTCAAGCATCTGCATTAATTTTCCCGGAAAACGGGATGAATTGTAGCGTGCGGGAATCAGGGCAATTGTGTACATATTATTCAAAACTGTATTGGGTGAAATGTCCGGTAATGATATCACGAAGATTCAGACGGACACTGTCTATTTTATAGGAAAAACTGGGAATATTCTCGTTTGTATAAAGGCATTTGCCAATCTTTATGCGGTAGTCATCCAGAGTACCCGTAACATCTACGCCCAGCCGGAATGGAATGGGGGAACGGAGTACAGATATATGGTAATTAAAATTCATGTCTAATTTGTGGGTTCCGCTTACGGCCGCTTTGTAACGGTCCATTTCCATAATAAAGGGATAGATATCTATGCGTGAATCCTCCACGGTGATGTCTACGGAAATCCGGTCAATTTTGTTACGCGCTTTCTTCCGGAACAACAGTTTCTGTGATATTTCCGTAAATGTTTCACCGTCCAGCAGAACAAGATCTTTTCCGCGAAGACGACAGGCCGCCTTCAGCTCAGAAAGGACAATGTTCATGTTCGTGTCCAGGGCCGAGGCGGCGGTTACCTGCACGTTGGCCAGGCCTTCAAAGGATTTGAGCATGGGGAAAATAGTATCCATGGGAGGCAGCATTTTAACTACTTCTTCCAGGCGCATGTCTTCCAGTTCCATATCGAGGCCCACCCGGATGTTGTTTTTATCGGGGGTGGCGTATAATGCATCTAAGGTAATGTTCCCTGCGTTGGAAAGTCCTTTGAGCTGGTCTATCTGGAGCACCCTGTCTGCAGCACGTAGCATACCGTGCAGATTGGTCATGCTCAGGTTCCTGAAATAGGCGTTCGAGACAGCCAGAACAATCTGCAGATTGACATTGCCCGGAACAATAATCAATTGGTTGTCGCTATCGTGCATTTCAAGCTGACGAGTCAGCAGGGAATCTATGACTGCCTCTGATTCTGAGAAAAACAGACTGTCTTTCATAAATGCACTGCCCGCATTGGCTGCCATGATGATCTGATTGCAGTCGAGTGTGTCGCTTTGAAGGTCCAGGAACATTCCCAGTTTGCCTCTGCCGGCAAGGACTCTTCTCAGATTGGTAACGTAGCCGTTAAGGAGCAGGTCCGAATATCCGGAGGAAACGCTGGTGTTCAGGATATCAATACGGTCCGGTCCGAATTTAAGGTTAACATCCTGCAAACCGATCCTCAGTGGATAAAAGGGTGTTCTTACGCTCAGATGTGATGCTTTAAGGTGCCCTTCCATGCTCCATTGGCGGATAAGGCGTCTGGTATCGCGGTCAAGATCAAAGTCAATATCGGCACGCGAGAAGTCATCCAGTTGGGTCCTTACGCCCCCAGTCCTGTTAGAAGAGCTGCGGGTACGGCTACGAATGTTTTTTGTCAGAACCAGGTTGATATCGGCCTGGTTTATCCTGGCGCGGTGCACCCCGTAACGTCCCGAAATGCTCCGCGTATCCAGAGTAAGGTCAATTACGGGTATGGACGGCTCCATTTCCCGGGGATTTACAGAGAATGAAGCGTTGCACATACCCAGGCGCAGGCTTGCCGAATCGGGCAGAGTAAGGATAAGACTGCGACTGATAAGCTGTCCGGAAAGCGGTTGTACCCTGGACGTGTCCTTTGTAAACATGCCCGGGACACTCTGGGCACTTACCTGTGTTTCTGAAAGTCGGGCCGAGAACAACTGTTTGTACGACACATTAAGCGTATCGGAAACCATTGTAGCATATAACTTCTCACCGGGGTCAATTCCCAGGTTGATCTGGGTTGGCCCGGCCATACAGAAAATACTGTCTGCAGGCCTGTTTATAGTTAGTCCCTGTGTGGCCAGATAACCGGTCAGCGAAGCGTTCCCAATACCGAGCAGGTCAAGATGGCTGAGTTTGCAGCGGGCCTGAACATCCAGTTCGAGATCTCCGGTGGCCTTAAGAGGCAGGTGGTCAAGAACCACTAATCCGGCCACTGAAAGATCAAAAACCGGATCTTCAAAGAGAGACACAACGGTTCCTTTAATGCGGGCTGTGACGGCAGGGCTGTCAACAAACAGATCCCGGATGGCAATAAACCCGTAATTATTTATCCGGGGATCGTACGATATACTCATATCGGCATTGAACCCCCTGAAACTAAGATCTTCTTCCGGCAGATAAGTTAGTGTGCCCGATCCGGCAGCCAATGCCGCAGAAAAAGCCGGGATATTTCCCTGTCCGTAATAATATGCTCCGTCTAAAACTATATCCAGTGTAAGCGGCATATCTGCCACCAATTCCGTTTTCAAAGGAACAAGGTCGCCCGGTATCACGTTCAGCAGGTCGCTCATGTTGCAGGAATCGACCCGGCAGCGGGCTCTCAGGTCAAGACTATCATCCCTCAAACCCATAAAGCCGTCAATGAATACCGGCACGTTTCCCAGAATTGTATGGCATTCATCAAAAAGGTATTCCTCAAAATCGAGAGAGACATTCCCTTTTTGCGGCTTTATCCCAAAACCGGTGCGTCCGTAAACGTTAAAGGGGATGTCGTTAAAAAAAGAAGTTTGTCCGACAACAAGCGTATTTGAAGTGGTTTCCAGACGGGTGTCAAAAAGTGAACTAAAATGCCGGGCAGTTAGCATCATGTCCGTAATCCGGGTATTATAATACACCGTATCGGCTGCGTTGTGGAAGGTGAACTCAGACCCGTCATTTATGTGTAATTTTTTGATATCCAGCCAGAAATCGATAGAAGATGTGTCGTCGGGATTGGAATTGAACAGGTTCCAATTGCTCAGGGAGTCTCTGGATCTGAAAAGATTTAAAGAGGCATGGGAAAGTATAAGATACGAAATGCTCACCGATCCTTTCAATAACGGAATGGGTAGAAGAGCGGCTTCGAGTCTGTCGAAAACAAATAAAGAATCGGCTCCGGGATATATATCACGGAACGACGGTACGATGACTTCTCCGGAATCGAGCACTATGGTTGCATGGGGAAAGTGCCTGAAAAGACTTACCGAGGCCCGGGAAACCCGGATATCAGCACCGGGAATCCGTCCGGCATAGTTGTTAATGATTGGTGTAAGACGTTTTGGAGACAGGATAACAGGCACAATTATTGAAAGAGCAGTAAGCAAAAAAAGGATAGTGCATGTAGTCCACAGAATGATACGTCCTGCCGTTTTCATAAATGCGAAAATACGTTTTTTTTGCATCTGTGCGCAACATTTATGTTCTTTTGCGCATCTTTGCGAATACAATAAGGATCACACCCTATGAAGAGATTAATTGCCGGGATCATCCCCGTTTGTATACTTCTTTTTCTGTTTGCCTCGTGTAAGAAAGAAGAAACAGTATATTACATAAAATGCAATCCGGAAACCTTACAAATTGGTAAGGAGGGAGGAACATTCTCAGTGGCTGTTTCCTCCAATTCGGGCTGGAATGTTTCTATCCCCTCGGATTGGGCGACATCCAGCCTTACATCGGTTAATACGTCCGTTACTACGGTTTATCTTCGGTTTTCTTTTACAGAAAATACGGGGAAGGATCAAAGAGTTCAGGATATTTCCATTGTATCTAAATACGATGCCAGTGTAAAAGCGACCCTCCGGGTGGAGCAGGCCGGTACCGGAGAAGGGCCTGTCGATCCCGACCCCGATCCGGATGCTATTACCCTTTCTGTCGCTGCCATGGAGATTCCCTGTTCGGGCGGAACCTATTCTTTTGATATTACCTCTACCAATGAGTGGCGTTTTGTCGGTTCTACAGCTTCCTGGTGCACCATGCTGGCTGCAGAAACTTCCGGTGTGGCCGGTTCTTTTAACATTCATTTCGTCGCCGATACTTCAAAGCAAAATAGTAGCAGGACAGCTGAGTTATTGTTTAAAACCATTACCGATTCATCTGCCGTTATCCGGGTGACCCAGAGACCTCTGGGCATATCTGTTCTCGAAGACCTTATTGCTTTCCGTGACGACGTAAATTATTTCAGGGAACTGGATAAATGGATGGACAAAGACAGTGTGATTCATTTGCTTGCAGACATTGATATGTCAACTGTTTCTAACTGGACACCCATTGGGTTTCAGAGTAATGTGACGTTATATACCACTACAAACAGCAGCATCAAAGGCACTTTCAACGGAAATAACCATACTGTTAAAAATCTCAAATTGACCAGTACCGGGTCCAAATCGGCGGGTTTATTCGGATGCGTGATTGATGCGTCTATCAAAAACCTTATCCTCGATGCCGGATGCCTGATAAAAATAAAAGGGAGTTCCAGTTATACGCTTGCCGCGGGAGGTGTTTGCGGCACTTTAATGGGCGGTACTATTGATAATTGCCATTTTAACGGGACCGTGGAAATTACCGATGCTAATAATGTGTTTACAGGCGGAATAGCCGGAAACCTGGTTAAGAGTTCTACTGAAAGCAATCCAACAACTTTGAGCGGATGCAGTAATTCGGGTAACATCACAGGAAATTCTTCTACCGGCGGCATTGCGGGAAAAAGTACCGGAAGTTTTATTACCTCCTGTCAGAATACTTCATCTGCTTTAATCAAAGGAACTACATTAACCGGCGGGATATGCGGACAAGTCCTTTTGAAATGCGGGATTACTAAATCAGATAACTACGGCCGCGTACAGGGCACACAGAAGGTGGGCGGCATAAGCGGCGAAATGTATGATAATGCCTATATAACCCAATGCAACAATTCCGCGCAGATCTCCGGGACCTCTTCGGTCGGAGGCCTGTGTGGATCTTCTTTGCAATATTCTTATATTCAGAATGGTATTAATTCAGGACGTATATCCGCAAAATCCGAAATGGGAGGGATCTGCGGAAAACAGTATAAATCGTGCTTTATAGGCAACTGCACGAACCGGGGTACAGTAATTTCGTCCGGGACCGAAGCGGAGTCATCCAGTTGGATAGGAGGGATCACAGGTTATTCCGACGATTCGGATGTGACTGACTGTTCCAATTCCGGTGAGGTCAGCGGACCTTTTTCCGTTGGCGGAATATGCGGCCATATGGGTTATGTAAACGGGCCATTCTTTGTGATTCGTAATTGTACCAATACAGCTCCCGTATCGGGTGTTTCGGCCGTGGGTGGCGTTTGTGGTTTTGCCTCGGGAACGGGCATATATATTAAAGGATCAACAAACAATGCCAATGTTACCGGTTATACCGGGGTAGGAGGAATCTGTGGCCGGCTTACATCGGGGGCCATTATTTCGGAAAGCTGTGTGAATGAGTCCGGTTGGACCGTTGAGGCTACCGGCGGAATAGCAGGAGGTATTTGCGGATCGGTTACTGCATCGAACAGTTCCATTTCAGATGCTGAGAACGGTGCTGCCGTAAAGTCGGTACTTTATGCCGGCGGTATTGTCGGATATTCCATGGGACGGATCTCGGACAGTAAAAATACCGGTGCCGTTCAGACCCCAATGAACGAAACAAACGGTGACGAAAGCGATGTGTCCGGTTTCGAGGATGTTACCATTGAAGATATAACCGTAAGCGGAGGCATTGCTGCGGTTTCCGAAACCGGGATGACAGGATGTGTGAATGAAGGTCCTGTTTCCGGGTTCTCCGCGGCCGGAGTGGTGGCAAGATTTGCCTCTTCAAGTACGGAAAGGATATATGATTGTTCCAATAGCGCCACTGTTGAGGGCACCAGTAATGCCGCCGGGATAGCAGGCTCCAATACAGGAGGGGGGACAGTACAAAGCTGCACCAATACGGGAAATATTACCGGATCTACGTATGTAGGCGGAATAGTGGCAGCTAATCATGGCGGGGCAATAACCGAAAGCAACAATTCCGGGGCTATTGCCGGGACCGCATCTGAAGCCAGCGACAGTTTCTTTGCCATTGGCGGAATTTGCGCCTATAATAAAAAGGGAAATATCACCAACTGTGCCAACACAGGATCGGTCACCCGTATATGTCAGACGGGGACCTATAAATTTGTGGGTGGCGTGTGTGGTTATACGACATCGGAAAATACCAGCAGTGCAGGAAAACTGACCGGTTGTTCCAATGCGGGTACCGTGATCGGCTATGTGACTCAGGACGAAAATGATACAAATAAATACTGTTATGTTGGCGGTTTCTGCGGATTTTTTCATTCAGGAACGGTTGACGAAACATGCACCCATACCGGAACGGTAAACGGAGCGGTTGCTTCAGATACCAACATGTACGGAGGTACCAATTAATCGTAAATACGAATCCATTATGAAAAACACACTCCTGCTCCCGGGAATAGTACTGCTTGTGCTGGCTGCCGTTCTGTGCAACTCTTGTTCGGCACAGCGGGAAATAAGGGTGATGTCATATAATATTCGCCTTTCCCTGGTGGATGACGGTGAAAACAACTGGAATATACGCAGGCATGCCTCACCGGAGATGATTCGCACCCTGGCTCCGGATATTATCGGGTTGCAGGAATCTGTTAACGAACAGGTCGTTTACCTGCTTGAACAACTTCCCGAATATGCAAAAGTGGGTGTGGCGCGGGAGGACGGAGCGGCTCGCGGTGAATACTCTGCCGTATTGTTCCTAAAAGATAAATACGAGGCGTTAGCCGACGGCACCTTCTGGCTGAGTGAAACGCCTCAGGAACCTTCGTTTGGCTGGGATGCCGCCTGCATGCGCATAGTGACCTGGGTGCATTTGAGGGACCGTGAATCCGATAAAGAATTATATGTGTTTAATACACATTTTGACCATATTGGAAAGATCGCCCGTAAAGAATCGGCCCGTTTGCTGGTTTCAAAAACAGGTGAAATTGTCGGAGATGTTCCCTGCGTATTTATTACAGGTGATTTTAATGCTCCAATTGATGATGAACTCTTTAAACCTCTGAAAGAACATTTCCTGCAGGCCCGGGCCGAAGCTCCCCTTACAGACAGCCTGACCACCTATAACGGATGGGGCACATTCCAGGGCAAACCCATAGACCATATTTTCTATAAAGGAGCCAAAGCGCTTATTTACCATACGGTTACCGAAAATTTTGGAGTTCCATACGTGTCCGATCATTATCCGGCAATCGCAACATTTAAATATTAGTATATAAATATGTTTTCCAAAATGAGAAAAGAAACAGGAATCCGTTTTTTTACAGGGATATTGGCAGTTTCCCTTTTATTGCTTACAACTGCTTCGTGTGAAAAAGATAAGTATACCAAAGAAGACCTTCTGGGAACATGGGCATATGATGCCAATACCCAGTATACGGTGACTTTTAAAACAGACGGAACTATGGGCTATACGGCTCCCGAGTCATCTCCTGCTTATACTCCCACCTATACGCTCGACGGTATTTATATTTATATCAGGGTTGTAGTAGGAAGCGCCACCGTAAGCGATGTAGTTGAGATCCGTTCACTGTCAGATACCAAACTGATCATCTATTACGATGGCGATCTTCTTTTTGACGGTCAGTCTCTTAACGGAGAATATTCTCTGACCAAAAAATAAACATTACAGTTCTTTTATCCGGATATTACGGAGCCACAGTTCCGATCCGTGACCCAAAAAACCGATCTTCCCGGATTTGTTCTTCAGACCCGGGTGTTCGCGTTTATCTATGGGCCCGGTTGAAATATCCCCTTCGGTAACAACTATGCCATTGACCGTGACCCGGATATAGTTGCCTTTTGCATAAATCTCTTCCTGATTCCACTCTCCAACGGGTTTGAGGGCATTACGGTTCCTGGCGGGAATTACACCGTAAACAGATCCGTGGTGTTGGTAATCGAGCAGCCAGGGCTGGTAGATCTCATTAAAATGATCGAGTATTTGGATTTCCATACCCACGTAGGCGGCGTCGCCTTCTCCGGGGGTACGAATGCCCACTCCGTTGTTGGCGCCGGGGGTGAGCTTGAATTCAAAGCGAAAAATAAAATCGCCATATTCCTTAGCCGTATAAAGGTCTCCAAAACCCTGGTCGGTGGGATGGACGGCTATGGTTCCGTTTTCCGTTATATAGTCTGTGGTGTTCCCTGTCCATTTGTGCAGGGTGGTCCCGTCAAAGAGGACCTCGAACCCTTCGGCTTCTTCCTGGGCAGACAATCTGAAAGGTTCCGGGCGTTCCAGCTCACGAACGTAGAGATCGCGATAGGCCACCTTGCTGCCGTGTGCCTGAAGTTCAATAGCTCCGGAAGGGAATATTGGCTGGTTCCTGTCCCAATAATTTTCCATTATCACGTTATCTACTACAAGTTGGCCGTTTAGGTAAACGGTTACCCGTTCTCCGGTCATGCGGATAAAGAAACTGTTCCATTCACCCAGCCGGTTATCGGCCACAACCAAAGGGACAGACTTGTTTTTCTGATTATTGTACAGGCCTCCGGATCCTACCTGGGCTCCTACGTTCACGCGGGAGGTATCCCAGATCTGCACCTGGGGCGTTCCCCTGAGATAAATACCGGCATCGGCCTCGGGGCCCTCGGGAAATAAAAGCCAGTCTACATACAACTCAAAGTCACCAAAATCCTTTTTTGTACAGAGGTTGTCCCCTTTACCCAGAAACACCAGTTTTCCGTCTTCCACAACCCATTGGCTGAAGGCCAGCTTATCGGCTTCTTTCTGTGCTTTTTCCAGATCGCGGGGCTTCATTTGGCTTCGCGACAAGGGATTACCCACAAGGCCTTTCCAGCCTTCAAGGTCTTTTCCGTTGAATAATGGGGTAAATCCGTCGTTGGGGTTAACCTCATTCAGGTATTTGCGAATATTCTGAATATCATAGACACTGTCGGGATATCCGGCTTTTTCAAGTATTGGGATGGCCTGTTCCATGAAGGCGCTTACCCCGGGACCGTAAAAATGTTTGTTCCGGCTGGCCAGCTGATATACGCTTAATGCGGCAGCCAGTGCCACCTCATTGTGAGGCGATTCCATGTAGGTTCCCGAAACCATAATACCCTGGAATGTGTTGGTGGCGGATATCTCCCTGAGCAAAGCGGCTGTGGATTGGGGATCTTTGGCCAGATCGAGGGCTTTTCTCAGGTACAGCAGCTTTTGTTCTCCGGGTGCATTCCACTGGTTAATAAGGGCCATGTATGAGGTAAAGTCTTCCATCCCGAGGTATCTTCCGGCAAGGAGCTCAACAGCAGGGTAAGTTCCGGTTTGTGCCAGAAGTCCGTAATAGCGTTGTTGTACCGATGGGGCTGATTTTTGAAGTTGCTCCGTAAGTACGGTACACTGTTCTTCCGGACCGAGGCCGTAAAGGGAAGCCATAACGGCACTTTGAATAGCCGGAATGTCTTCTGCCGGTGCGTTTTCCAGCAGGTTAAAATAGAGAGCACGGTTCTCCGGACGTGCGGTACCGGCCAGCGCCAGAAGAGCGGCGTTACGTACCGTGGTGTCGCTGTCCTGGATATGATCGAGGACAAGGGCTTCGTGGGCCCTGGCTTTCCGGGCGGCCAGCAGTTGAAGAATCATTGCCTTGCCCTGCGGTGATGCCTTGGAAAATACAGAGGCAAGGGTACCGGCTACGTCTCCCTTACAGGAGAGTAATGCCTGTCCGGCTATTGTAATTCTGACAGGATCTGCTCCCGTCATCTGTGAGGCCAGTCTTTGATTTACTTCCTCACCTCCTGTCAGAACCATTGCTCCGGCAGAAACCCGTGCAACTTCTGTATCGGGATGGTCCAGACAGGCCCAAATATAAGGCAGAAGGGCCGGATCCCGTTGTTCACCCAGCCAGAAAAGCACATCGGCAAGTGCCTCATTGTTCAGCTTTTCCATTTTTTTGATTATAGGCGTATTTACCAGAGGTGAAACAAAGCGGGATGTTTCTTCCAGTGCTCTCCGGCGGTATGCCCTGTCGGGATCATCGAGAGCAGCCAGAATGGTTTTGATCTCCAGTTCGCCCCGGACGCGGAGCAATAAGCCCAGCGCATCGCAGCGGGTTTGCGAATCATTGGCATTTTTCAAAATCTTGCGGGCTGCTTTGGCAATTTGCTTGTCGGCGCCGTTTTCTATGTTATTACGCAGGAATGTGAGATAATCTTCCACCGGGCCTTCCTGCATTACCTGCATAGAGGCCATTGTTCCGCATTGAGCCAGCGCATTATAGGCGACTGACCCCAGATTCGGACTCCCGTACAGGGCCGTTTGCGCCAGTGTTTTTTCTGCAAGCGCAGATCCCAGACGTCCCAGACCCGAGATGCTTTGTTCGGATTGTGGTGCACTCAGCAGAATCGTAACGGCATCTGTCCCTCCAATAGCGGTAACCGCCTCGATAGCCGGTACGGAAAGCTCAGCAGAAAATACATAAGGAGCCAGGGTCTCAAGGCTCGAGGACCTTCCCAGAAACTGTAACTCGCGTATGAAGAAAGCTTTATTATAAGTCTCCGGCACGCGTTCAAGAGCCGCTGCACAGGCACGGGCAACCATTTCCCGTATCTCTTCTTTGGTGTCGGGCCTGGTAACGTACTGGACTATGCCATCCAGCGCATATTCTACAGAAGGAGGTGTTTCTCCGGCAGGTTTCATTTTGTCTGCCAGCAGGAGAATGCCTTCTTCTCCGGTAGAGAGCAGGTCTTCCATAAGGCGGACAAAAAGAGCTTCATTCTGCGCCGGTAATTGGTTTAAGGCATCGCCTATCTTGGTGGCGGCGGTTCTGCCGGCGTCCTGCCCGTTAAGGGATAAGGAGAGGAGAAGGGCCAACCCGGTAATACATGTAAATATAATTCGTTTCATACTATTAATCTTAAATTTTCCACGGTCCGCGCATGGGTTGATCCAAAAGGCGGTTGGCAGCCGGGTCGTTAATGAATTCGAGTTTATCTGAGTCAAAATACAGTGTACGGTTAAGTCGGAGAGCTACTGCGCCCATGTTTACCAGCGTACAACTGCGGAACCCGTTTGTTTCGTTCAGGGCGAACGGTTGGCGTGTACGGATGCATTCTATAAAATCGGTGTTCTGAGGTGCAGGATCGGGCAGATCGGCCAGCTTAAGCTGCCAGTCGGGAATGTCACACACGAATTCGCGGTACACGTTCCCTTTGGGACCTGCTATGTAAGGTGTTTTGGGATCTCCGAAATCATCTCCCCACAGGACAATCTGACAACCGTCTGCATAGGTGTAGGTTATGCTTCGCCAGGTTCCCACGGCATCGTGATGCTGTTGCGGAGCGTCAATCTCGACCTTTACCGGGCTTTCGTTGTCTTTGTCCAGGAAGTACTGAACCGGGTCCATATAATGCTGTCCCATATCACACAGGCCTCCTCCGTCGTAATCCCAGTATCCGCGGAACGTCTGGTGTACCCGGTGCGGGTTATAGGGTTTGTACGGGGCCGGTCCAAGCCACATATCGTAATTCAAATGGGCCGGAACGGGTTCGGGAATCAGAGTTTCTTTTCCGGTCCAGTAAAATTTCCAGTCGAACCCCGTATGCTTAGAAATGGTGACTTTCAGAGGCCAGCCCAGCATCCCGCTTTGTACGAGCTTTTTAAGCGGTTCCACGGTAGTTCCCAGACCATAAAAAGTATCGGTAAAGCGGAACCAGGTATTCAGGCGAAATATCCTGCCGTTTCTTTTGACGGCTTCCATTACTTTTTTCCCCTCGCCAATTGTACGTGTCATGGGTTTCTCACACCAGATGTCTTTACCGGCACGTGCCGCTTCTGCTGCCATAATGCCATGCCAGTGCGGCGGAGTGGCAATGTGTACCACGTCTACATTGGGATCGTGGATCAGGTCCATAAAGTTTTCACAGGATTTCACTTTATCGGGAGCCGCTTTTACGGCAGCTTCCAGGTGGAGTTTATCTACATCGCATACGGCAACAAGACGTGCACCCGCGTATTTGTAATGTCCACGGCCCATAGATCCCACTCCAATGATCCCTTTCGTGAGCTGGTCACTGGGTGCGATAAATCTGTTTCCGCCGAGAACCCGGCGGGGAACAATGGTTAATGCAGCAAGCCCGCCTGCTGCTTTCAGAAAATTTCTTCTGTTCAGGCTCATTTTATTATTGATTATCTGAGTTTATTGTTGGTGTATTTTACAAAAAGAGTGTTTCTAAGGTCCCGGTATGTTGTCATAATCCGGCCGGCACACCGGGCTGCATAGTCGTCCAGCAGGGCGGCTGCCTTTTCCGGTTGTTTCCGGTACAGTTGCAGGTATTCCTGTTCAATAACCTCGTTCTGTCTGAAAAAATCTTCTTCCATGGGTGCTCTGAATGCCACCAGGTCTTTTTTTGCCTCCTGGTAACACATGTTCAGCAAGTTATCAATGACATCGACGGCCCAGCGAACCGATGTGTCTGAGTATTCATTGGGGTTGTAATCCATATATACGTCGGGTGTTTTTGTCATGCCCGTGAAGAACGGAATATAGGGCGATGTATAGGCGTTGTCAACGAATACCCAATAGATACCGCCTATCCCGTTAGGGAGCCAGCCGCGCAGCTGGGCACAAAATCCGTATTCTCCGTCTACACGTGATACCAGGCGCCTTCTGTTCGTTTTGAGCAATTTCTGAAGATCGGCATTCGGGAAAGGAGTGGCCAGCCTGCTTTTTTCAAGGGTCCCTTCCGGCCCGATTATATACCATACCGCATCGTTTTCCTTATCGTATATAGTACCGGTGAACGTGCTGCGCTGGAATTCCATGATATCTTTTATGGTAAATAGTTTATTGGGTTTGAAGGAGAAAGGATACATGCCAATGGGTTCCACCGTCTGACCGTACTGGTTCAGGTTTTGGTAAGGATTGGTCGTCCAGCGCTGGGGCAGTTCAGGCAGACCGGGGTTATAGAGCGCATTGAACAACCATTGCCGGTGTGTATGGGCTTCACGAGGGGTAATGCCGGCGTAGGCGTTACTCCAGATAAACGGCATGGTGCCGTTGGGATCGTACCAGCCGTTTTCAACGGCAATGCTCATATAGTTTGAAGAGGCTTTATATTCGTCCGGTTTGGACAGGTCAATTTCCTCTATTACGCTCCAATTGGAAATGACGGCTACGTGGTCGTCGGGCAATCTTCGGGCGGCCCAGATACAGCCCGGTTTACCGCTGTCTTTTTTCCAGCCCTTTCCTACGGAAAAAAACTCAAGTACCCAGACTTCATTGGGATCGGCCAGGGTAACGAGTTCGGGATCTTCGCCGCAGGAAGGCAGAAATCCGTATTCTTCCATAAGCCCGGTAATGAATTCGAGTGCCTGGCGGGCAGTCTTGCAACGTTGCAGGGCAAACGCCTGCGCCTGCTCTATGGTCATGATCTGATCACCTTCTCCTTTGGTGAGTTGGAGCTCAGGTCTCTGATTTGTGGTACTTTCTCCTATACACAGCTGGTGTTCATTTATTTGCGAATAGGCAGAATGGAAATACGTAAAGGTTTTTTCAACCTGAGGTATATATCCCAGAATCTCCCCAAAATCATTAACGGGGCGGATATTGTCAAGCAGACCCCAATATACGGGCGCAAGACTTCCTTTGGGGAAGGTACGTCCCGGGATGATCCGTATGCGGTTATCGGGTCCGCAATCTGTATGTGAATTTAGTACGCTGCCGTCTGCCGTGGCTTTTTTACCGGCAATGATAACGGTGCAGGCAGAACTGTTTTGCCACAGTCCGGCTGCAAGAAGAAAAGAAAGGAAAAGAATGTTTTTTTTCATAACAAGGATTCTGTCTGTCAACAAAATTAATAATAACTTTGTTTTATGCGCAGAATTGGTCCGGTGATTTTGGGGATAGCCGTGTTTTTGTTTTTTCTTTTATGCTATCCGTTTCATATTCATTTCCATGAACAGTACCAACTGTTCCTGTTTTCTTTTGACTATTTTCTGGAACTGGCGGTACGCCCCGGAGGTATTGCGGTCTGGCTGGCGCGGTTTTTAACACAATTCTTTTATTATTCGTGGGCGGGAGCCGCTGTCATTGCTTTACTCCTTGTTGCCGTTCAACAGGTTTTTCAAAAAATTCTTCTTTCTCTGGAGAATAAACCGGCATGGATCCCTTTATCTTACCTGTTGTCCGTTTCGCTTTGGATACTGCTGCTGAATGAGAATTATATGATAGCGGCCGTTGTCTCTGTCCTGATCACTCTTATTGCGGTAACGCTGTATCCCGTCAACGGCACATCTCAACGGCGTACGCTCTGTTATTTTCTTACTCTTCCTTTTCTGTACTGGATTGCGGGAGGCGTTTCCATTCTTTATGCCGTCCTGCTGGTTATCATCAAGTGGTCCCTGGACCGGGACAAGATCAGAAAAATTAACCTGCTGCTGCATGTACTGGCAGCTTTGGCCCTGGCGTTTTCATATCCTCTGCTTACAAGTTGTTTTATACAATATCCCCTGCCAAAACTAATCCTGGGTATTGATTATTACAGGTATTATTATTATCCGTTTTACTTTCAGTATGTTGCCTGGGCAGTACCTGTCGTCGTACTATTGATATATCTTATATTTCCAGCCGGAAGAGAGAAAAGAACCCGCCTGCTTGTCTCTGTTTTGGGAGCAGCCCTGACCGGTGCAGTGGCTTTTGCCGGATTATACTTTTTTACCGACCGGGATAAAGAGAGAGCATTTGCTTATGATTATCATGTGAGAATAGAAAACTGGCAAAAGGTATTGGAACTGGCAGGACGCAAAGCGCCCGCTTCGGACCTGGAGCTATCGGCTGTTAATCTGGCCCTGGCAAAAACCGGGAAAATGGGAGCGGACCTTTTCAGTTATCCTCAGGCAGGTGTGGAAGGCCTGTTTCCTCCATTCCGGAGGGACTTTGTTTCGCCGCTCATAACCTCGGAAGTGTTTTTCCATCTGGGGATGGTCAACTCGGCGCAACGCTATACGTTCGATGCCATGGAAGCCATTCCCGATTTTCAAAAAAGTGCCCGGTGCTATAAACGTTTGGCCGAAACAAACCTCATTAACGGGCATTACCGGGTGGCCGGCCTTTATCTGAAGTTTCTCAGGCAGACTTTGTTTTATGCTCAATGGGCCGGAAAGACTCAGAACTTCGCGGGCAACGAGGAGCTGATAGATGCACATCCCGTTTGGGGTCAGACCAGACGGTTCAGGTACCGCGATGAAATGCTGTTCAGCCCGGAAGGAATGCATTCAATGCTCGGGATCCTTTGCAGTCAAAACAGAAAGAACCTGATGGCCCGGGATTATCTGTTCTCATACCTTTTACTGGCCCGCGATCTCGAAAGCTTTGTTGCTGCATTTGACAATTTTTCAGACTCTTTGAGCGGTCCCATCCCCGTGTTATATCAGCAGGCCCTGGCTTTATACTGGGTACAGCATAACGAAAATTTTGAACAGGTTCCGTGGAACATATCGGAAGAAATACAAACGCAGATTGGTAAATTTGCCGCATCCTATGCACAGAATGCGTCGTCTAATCCGGCTAAGCTCCTCAGAAAAGAATACGGTAATACGTATTGGTATTATGTCTTTTTTACAAAAAGTCCCAGGCTATGAGAAGATGTTTTAAAGGCTTTGTTGTATTATTTCTGGCCCTTTCCTGCAAACCCGCCCAGGAGAACGACCCGGTTCCCTGCGGGGATCCCGCTATTTTCCCCGATTATATTGGGGTGACGGTTCCGGTTAATGTAGCTCCTCTGAATTTTGATGTTACCCAGCCCGGGGCAGACAGGGTTATGGCTGTCGTTGCCGGGACCAACGGCGATACGTTGCGTTGTTCTTCGGGGGACAGGACGGTACGTTTCCCTTT
>Ga0265297_10002012_pt1 | contig 43598 bp, 38 predicted proteins | sample Munlanlwell13791_FD_192502 | JGI IMG/M metagenome (GOLD analysis project Ga0265297, IMG submission 192502) | Leachate microbial communities from a municipal landfill in Southern Ontario, Canada - Leachate well 137-91 | ecosystem: Engineered > Solid waste > Landfill > Unclassified | place... | reverse complement strand
TGTAAGTCAGAGCCATCCGTTTTAGATTTACAAAAGCGCGCATAATCTGAATATTTACCAATACAGCGCGTCTGCTACGTAGAACGCTTGAAAGCATAGCCACGCCCTGCTCGGTAAAAGCAAAAGGTAAATAACCGCCTAAACTCTGCCTTGATGGTATCACATTTTGTGATACCATGATTTTTACTCCTCACCTTGATTTTGTCCTGCCTCTAAAGTAAGTGGTCTTTCTGTGATATGCCAAGAGTCTTTTGGGGACAGGTGCAAGATTAGCTTTAGGGCAGGTGTCTTCTTGTAATCAGCTCAGGTGCCCGATTGGATTGGCAAACGGTGCTACTTGCTACAGATGCATTCAGGGTAGTAACAGATTTAATGTCCTGATGGCAAGCCGAAACACGATGAATTATCGTCCCCGTAGTAACAAAACCAGTTGCTATTTCGACCGTCTAAATAGTACTGGTAATATAAGTAATAGGCCCGAGATGTGTTCGGTGGTTTCCCCCACCAGAACACCGACCTGAATGTATGTAAATTCACGATCCACCGTTTCCACCAAGCCAGTAACTGTAGTAGAAAGAAGTATTACAAGAATTAGGGACAACTGATCCTATACCTACGTCGGCACTAGTAATGTTAGCCAGAGAACCATACTTAAAGTAATATTCCCAAACAAGCTTGCTCATTAGGACTAAATTGGTCTTGGCTTCGGCAAGACGACTCCTTTCAACGGTAGTGCTGTATTGGACAAAACCTAAGGTAGCAAGGGCACCTATAATAACAATCGTTATTATCAGCTCAAGTAAGGTAAAGGCTTTCTTCATTACTCCTTATACGCATAAAAAAATCCCAAGCGCCCCGCATTATACGGGAGGCTTGGGAGTAAATTACCGAAGAGATCAAGTAGGCGCTTTAGGCTATCTGGTATTACCTTAGGCCGTTTTTCCTCTCTCTCTAAGAAATAGTGCCATCTTCACAGGTAGATTTGGATTATGGTATAGCTATATTTAGGATAGAGTTTTATTATATCATTGGTTTTGAGGATAAACAAAGGAATTTTGCAAATAGTAGTTAGGTGAGGAAAAAAGGAAGCGCTTTCTGAAAAATCCAGGCAGCCCTTGATTTTAAGTTTCTATATGGCATACTCTATAGTAGATTGAGTAACTAAAAATAGGAGGGGTGACGATAGCGAAAGCCATCGAGGTTTATCGCCTCCGAAGAGAGCTCTCTAAGAAGAAAGCTCTCTTTGTTTTTTTAGGAGGCATTCTTCTGGGCGATATCTCCTATTACCGGCAATTTAAAATACTCCCCGTTATAGGCCTTGAACATAAGAATGATCCACAGCATTGTGCTGATAACCCAGCAAACTGGGACCATGAGAACCCCTATAAACGGTATGAAAGAAACAATCACCCCGAAGCCAAACAGAAAACCAAAGGAGAGGATAGACTGCATGGCGTGAAAACGCACAAATTTGTTTTCTTTCTCCAGGACATATATAATAAATCCGGAAATAAACCAGAACAGGTAACTTAAAAGCGCCGCTAAATTGGCATCCATCCCGAGGCTGGTCCTGCCTAAATCATGCTTTTCCATGCGCGCCCCTCCTTTATTCTTTCTTTATTTCGTTGATTATCTTTGTAAGCAAGTCGGCAATCTTGGCAATGAGGTAAAAAAAGAAAAACATAAAGGTGTACATCGCCAGGACTACCAGGCCCATCCAGCGCGGGCTGCCCGCCACTAAACCCCTCAATACAGACACCCCCCCGATAATACCCAATAACAAAAAAATCCAGGCGGCTATTTTTACTACTATGCTTGAAACCCGCAAGAAACCTAAATGTTCGCGCATCTTTTCCTCCCTCTTTATCCCTTGGCTCTTATCACTTACCTCCGGACCCCTGCCCCTATATTAGCTCTTCTCTCTTATATCACTGGCCAGTATAATTGCCTCGGCTATCTGGCGCATTGACTTACGCTTATCCATACTCTGTTTCTGGATCAAACGGTAAGCCTCAGAAGGCAATATATTCGCCTCCTGAGAAAGTATATCCTTTGCCCGTTCAATAAGCTTACGTATAGTCAGGGCCTCTTCTGCGCTGCGTGCCCTCATATCAAGCTCGGCGTTCTCTATGGCAATAGCCGCCTGATCAGCCAGGGCAGTTAATACCTTCAGTTCCGCCTTGCTGAATTCGCGGCGCCGAGAGGTATAGCAATTAAGCACGCCTATGACCCTGCCCTTAACGGAAAGCGGAACGCTGGCCAAAGAACAAAGCCCTTCTTTCCTGGCAATATCCTGATTTAGATACCGGCTATCCTTACGCACATCCGGCACACAGATGATTTTATTCTCCCTGGCCGCCCTGCCGATTATACCTTCTCCTAATTTTATATTAGGTTTCTTATTGTAGGCCTCGGAAACAGACTGTGTAGCCCGGATAACCAGCTCTTCCTTATCGAGGTCAAGCAGCATAAGAGAAGATATCTTGGAATTCATCAATTCCGCGGTTACCTGCACCACCAGGCGCAATATCTCATCCAGGTAAAGCCCTGAAGTAATTAAATTGGCTATCTTAGAAATCGCCTCTATCTGTCTGAGGTAAATCTTATAGCCTGCCTTATCGGCCCTTTCTTTCCCCATCTTTATAATATAGGCAGGTACTTGTCTACTTCATACTGAGTGACCTGAGAGCGGTATTCATTCCATTCCATCTTCTTGTTACGGATAAAATACTCAAATACCTTTGCGCCCAGGCATTCCTTGATCAGTTTACTGGACTCTGTGATCTTAATAGCCTCCAGGAGATCATCGGGTAGAGACTTAATGCCTGTCTTTGCCCTTTCTTCTTCTGTCATGTTATAGATATTGTCGTTAGAGGGTTCGGGCAATTTATAGCCTTTCTCAATCCCTTCTAAGCCCGCTGCCAGCATAACAGAAAAAGCCAAATAAGGATTGCATGCCGGATCAGGAGAGCGGTATTCAATACGGGTCGCCTTTTCTTTTCCGGGCTTATACATCGGCACACGAATAAGGGCAGAACGGTTCATCTGAGCCCAGCAGATATAAACCGGCGCCTCATAGCCTGGAACCAGGCGCTTATAAGAATTGACCCACTGGCTGGTGACCGAGGTAATCTCGGGGGCATGCCGCAATAGGCCGGCGGTATAAGCCTTGCCTATAGGAGAAAGGTGGTATTTATCCTTTGGTTCGAAAAAGGCGTTCCTCTCACCCTTAAACAACGACTGGTGCACATGCATACCCGAGCCGTTAATGCCAAAAGTCGGCTTAGGCATAAAAGTGGCGTATACCCCGTGTTTACGGGCAGTTTCTTTTACCACCAGCCGGTAAGTCATAACGTTGTCGGCCATACTCAAGGCATCGCTGTAACGCAGGTCTATCTCATGCTGGCTTGCCGCTACTTCATGATGGCTGTACTCGACCGCAATGCCTAAGGCCTGCATGGTCAAAATGGTATCGCGCCTTAAATCCTGGGCCACATCTAAGGGGACCAGGTCAAAATAACCTCCCTCATCAAGCGGCTGGGGCGTCTTGGAATTAGTGAAATAAAAATATTCTAACTCCGGGCCCACGCAATAAGTAAAGCCCTTTTCTTTGGCCTCGGCAAGATTACGTTTAAGGACAAACCTGGGGTCGCCCTCAAATGGCTTACCGCCGGGTTCATAGATATCACAAAACATCCTGGCTACGCCGTAATTCTCGCTGGAATGCCAGGGCAGGATAGCAAATGTATCCGGGTCAGGCCTGGCAATCATATCGGATTCCTCTATCCTGGCAAAGCCCTCAATGGATGAACCGTCAAAACCCATACCCTCATCTAAAGCGCCTGCCAGCTCATCAACCGTAATGGTAAACCCTTTCAAAAATCCCAGGACATCGGTAAACCATAAGCGGATGAATTTTATCTTATCCTCCTTAACCCGCTTTAATATATCTGCCCTTGTTTTCTTGGCCACTTTCTCCTCCTTTTCTAAGACCTGCCCTTGGAAGGCCCCGCCTATTTCACCTTGTGTTTTTTTATAAACGACTCCATCCTGCTTAAGGCCTCTTTTAAATTTTCTAAACTGGCGGCATAGGAAATGCGCACATAATCCCTGTATTGCCCGCCGAAAGCAGTGCCGGGGACAACCGCCACCTTCTGTTCGGTCAATAGCCCCTTGGCAAATTCCAGGCAGTTGAGGCCCGTATTGGCTATGGAAACAAATACATAAAAAGCGCCCTGCGGTTTTAGGCACCGGCACCCCATCTGATTTAATCGCGTATAGACAAACTCTCTTCTTCTTTTATATTCGCGCTTCATTTCATCCACTGATTTCCTGCCTTCCTGGAGCGCTTCGCATGCTGCCATCTGAGAAGTAATAGGCACGCACATGATGGTATACTGGTGTATCTTGGTCATCGCAGCAATTATATCCTGCGGGCCGCAGGCATAACCTACGCGCCAGCCGGTCATAGCGTAACTTTTGGAAAAACCGTTCAGATAAAGGGTATTAGCCCTGGCCCCCTTAAGGCAGGCAAAAGGGGTATGCTCAAAATCGTAAGAAAGTTCTGCGTAAATCTCATCGGAAATACAGAATATTTTATGCCGCAATAATACCTTCTTTATCGCCTCCAGTTCCCTGCGGTTATAGGAAACACCGGTCGGATTCGCCGGATAGTTAAGTATGATCGCCTTGACCTTGCGGTCTATGCATTTTTCTAAAGAAGCAGGTTCAAGTTTAAAGTTATTCTTGCGGGTATCTACATAGACAGGTACACCTCCTGCCAGTTCTGTCACGGAATCATAAGAGACATAATTCGGCTGAGGCACAATGACCTTATCCCCTGGGTCAATAATCGCTCTCAAGGCCAGGTCCATAGCCTCGCTCACCCCCACGGTAATAAGTATTTCCTCATCCGCAGAGTAATCCAGGCCATAACGACGGCTCAGATAACGCTTGAGGCCCAGCCTTAATTTATAAAGCCCTTTATTAGAAGTGTAAGAAGTAAACCCCTGCTCCAGGGAAGTTATTCCCGCTTCCCTGATCTGCCAGGGGGTGATGAAATCAGGTTCCCCCACGCCCAGGGATATCACATCTTTCATCCCCAGGACCAAATCAAAGAATACACGGATCCCCGAAGGTTTTATCTTTTCTACGGTTTCTGATACGAATTTCCTCATCTCTTGTCTCTTTTTATTTTCTAATCCCGCTTAGTAGGAGATAGCAATCCGCTTATCTTCATCCCTGTGTTTCAGTATAACCCCGTCTTCCTTGTATTTCTTAAGCAAGAAATGCGTGACTACCCCTTTGACGTTTTCCATCGGCGAAAGCTTTTCTGCCACAAAACGGGATACCGTATGTATATCTTTGCCGGATACGATTACCAGCAGGTCATAAGCCCCGGATACCAGATAACAGCTGGATACCTCAGGAAAAGAATAAATGCGCTCAGCCACTTTATCAAAACCTACGTCTTTCTGAGGCAGGAGGTTGACCTCTATCAATGCCCTTACTTCCGCATCACTCTCGCGGATCAGCTCCCGGTTGATCACTGCCTTATATTTCAGGATAACCCCTTCCTTCTCGTATTTCCCGATTCTTTTCTTTATATCCTGCGGGCTCTTCTTCAGCATCTTAGCAATATCCTCGCAAGTGGCGCGTCCGTCCTTCTCTAATATCTCTAATATCTCATCCATAACCTTACCTCCCGGAAATAAGTGTAACCCTCTTTCATTCTTCAGGCCCAAGGCGCCCATTGTTAAATATAACAAATCTTTGGCCCCTGCCTCTTATGCTCAGACTTAGATACCATGAAAAATACCCTTGCTACCTTCTGCTTACCGGCTGTCTGCTTCAGCCCCTTTTCTTTGCGCTCCAGTATCTCATCCAACTGCCGATAGGTTATACCCATTTCTCCCTCATCGGTCTGTCCCGGCCAGAGGCCGGCAGTAGGCGGCTTGACAATAATCCTGGAGGGTATTTCTAATTCCTCTGCCAGCCGCACCACTTCTTTCTTAAATAAGTCCCCTAAGGGCAATATATCGCTGGCGCCATCGCCGTATTTAGTAAAATATCCGGCCAGCCCCTCCGATTTATTGGACGTGCCGCATGCCAAATAGTTGAACTCGTTTGCAAAGTAATATATTACTAACATCCGCAGGCGGGATTTTATATTAGCCCTGGTCTTCTCTTTAGCCTTTGGCATAACGCCGGCTATTTTATCGTAAATAAATGAGAGGTCTATCGTCTTGGTCCTGATACCCAGCCGGCGGGCGATAAACCTTGCATCTTCCAAATCCTGAACCTGGCTATGACAGGGCAGTATCAACGCAAGGAGCTTATTTCTGCCTACCGCCTCTTTACCTAAGGCCGCTACAACACTTGAATCTATGCCTCCGCTTAAACCCAATACTATCCCCGTAGCGCCTGCGTTCTTAACCTGCGCTTTTATCCATTTAATTATTTTGTTTTTCATCGCTTAAGCAGATAAACAGATTATATAACACCTGGCATATCCGGTCAAGGGGTGTTGCGAAAACCGGCCTCTACCGAAAAACACCCCTATCTGGACTTAATAGCCAGGACCTTAATGAAATCCGCCGCATCCTCCACCTTATCCGTAACCCCTTCCAGGTACTCGGCGAGCTGATAACAAAGGAGCAGGCTTGTAGGCTCAAGCTTGGCATGTATAATCGCCCCCACAAGGGCTTTTTTCTGGTCATCCGCTTCATGCTCGATACGATCGACCTCTTCGCAATCTCCCAGGGCTTTCTTCAGGTCATTACTAGTAATAGCCTCTATGGCTTCTTTAAGCTTGGATATGGACCTGACGATCAAGACGGTAGCGGAAGATATGTTTTTGAGTATATCCTCCGGAAGCTTCTGCTCAATAAAGCCTAAAAGCCGCGCCGCGCCGTTAGTCCAGTCAGCGATCTTATCCAGGCCCCTGACAAAATGCATCAAGTCCTCCCGGTCAGGGGGAAGCAGGAGGCTCTCGGAAAGCTCCCCCACCATCTTCGACCTTAATATATCCGCCTGATGCTCGCTTTCCCTCACCCGCTCAATCGCAGCAGTTTTCCCGGATATATCCATATGGATAAAGGCCTCCACTGCCTGGGAAAAACACTGCACCGTGTTATACGTCTCTTCGACATGCCTCTTGGCATCTTGCATTATTGATTGTTCCTCTGCCATGCCCAGCCAACCTAAGATATTACGCATCTCCTTCATCACGGCCTCCTTATGGTATTTTTACAAAAAACGTGATCACCGTCAATAAGAGAAAACCTATAACCCCGGAAATAAAAGGGGTAGCCAGCCAGCAAATAATTATATCCTTCATAATACGCATGTTGATCACCCGGCCCCCCCTTACCAGCCCCACCCCGATAATAGCCCCTACTATCGAATGGCTGGTAGAAACCGGGATGCCGAAAACAGTATATATATGCACATTAATGGCGCTGGCTAATTGCGCTGAAAATGCCATTATTGGGAGCAGGTGGGTAATTTCCGAGCCTATAGTCTCTATTACTTTATACCCCCAGGTTACAATCCCTAAGATTATTGCCGCCCCCCCGATAGCAACACTGAGCTTTGCGGAAATAACGCCTGCCCCCGCGATTACCCCGGTTGCATTCGCCACATCATTGGCACCCCAGCTATAGGCAACATAACAGCCGCTGGCAACAATCAAAAATGCCATAGTCGCCTTAATATATCTTCGCGGGACAATACGGTAGAATATATTTTTAAGAATACGATAGAAGGCATATCCTAGAATAGCTGCCCCCACCGGAGTAAAAATCCAGCAGATAAATATATCCAGCAATACCTGCCAGTTTACCGGTGCATGCACAGCTAACCCTGCCCCAGCCACCGCCCCCACTATTGAATGGCTGGTAGAAATAGGCATTTTCCAATAGGTGGCTAAGACAACCCACGCGCATGCAGAGAAGATCGCTACCAACGCCACATATAAAGACAAATTCTTACCCAATGCATCCAACGGTACTATATTCCTGCCGATGGTATTAGTAACATAAGAACCCTGTAAAAAGGCGCCCAGGAAACCGAAGACCGCGATCATGATAATCGCCTGTCTTAAGCTCAATACCTTCGAGCCTACGGCTGTTCCCAGGGAATTGGCAGCGTCATTGGCGCCAATCGACCAACCGATGGCAACACCCATGAACAAGACCAGAGGAACCAACAAAAGATACATTCAGTCAGCCTTTATAATGATACGCCTACTCACCTTGTGCTAATATGGGTAAGTGGGATGCTTTATGCTACAATAAACACGCTATAGCTTCAGGGGTTCTTATAAGCACAACGGTAATCGCCATTCCAGCTCTGATGCAATATATCCCGCAAAGGCACACAGCGGAATTCCCTTCCCCCCTTGGTTTTATGCAGCCTCAGCCTGGAGTCGTAAACATCGCAGTAATACCTGCCCTGGGCCTCTTCTTTTAGATGAGAACAAGGGTCATCACCCAGCGCCCCGCAGCAGGCACCGCACCTCCTGCAGCGCGCCTCCCATTGTCTTTCTTTATCGGAAAGATAAATACGGAATTCTTCTTCTGTTATCCCCTTATTCATATTTCATTATTATATCAGAATTGCATCCGATAACCAGTTTATTCTGCCTGCCTCTTAAGCCTTGCCTGATTTTAAGATTATATTTTTTGCCGCAGAAGCTGCTTTCTGGACATTCTTCTTCACCGCCAGAGAAATACTTGAGCCAAAGTCAAGTGCCTTAGGCTGAATAACCAGGAATAATACCTTGCAGGAAAAAGATTTTAACAGATAATCTGCCATTATACTTAAAGGCAGGGCATGGGTAGAGAAGGAAACGCCGCGGATATCGCAGGATTCGATCAATGCGAGGGTCCCTGCTTTCTTGCGCAGGTCCGCGGAATCTACAATGAGCAGGCAGGAAGGGCCGAATCTTTTGATTTCACCGGTTAAATTCTCCGGGGCAGTATAGCCTAAGAAGACCTTTACCTTTCGGCTTATGCGGCGGTTGCTTCTTAATGATTCCTGTAAACACCTGGCAAAAAGCAGGCCGGCGGCATCATCCCCTCTTAACTCAGAGCCAACCCCTAAGACCGCCAGCTTCCCGGCGCCCTTAAGGCTGCTTTTTAACTGGATTCTTAGGTTCACTGCGATATCTTACCTTTAATATTTTACGGTCTGATTGCGCTAATTCGAAACGTGCGGTATATTGGACAGCCTTTTTAGGACAGGAATCCACGCACTGGGCGCAATATATACACCTGCCTAAATCAATTTCAGCTTCGATATCGCCTTCCTCTGACTTTTTAATGATAATAGCCCCCGCAGGGCAATCCCTCATGCATATTTTACATCCGATACATTTCTTGGGGTCAAAAGATATCTGGCCGCGGAATTTATCCGGCATGGGGGTCTTCACATAAGGATAACGGATAGTCGCTGCCTTCCTTACAAGGTGGTATAATGCCCTCTTTAAGATCACACCCGGCATCCTCATCTTATGAGCACCCATTTTGCAAGAAGGTTAATCAACACCTGCAGGAAAGCCAGAGGCGCAAAATATTTCCAGCATAAGTTAATCATCTGGTCTAACCGTAGCCTCGCCATAATAGACCTGACCAGGGAAACTGCCCCGATGATAAAAACAACCTTGATAATAAATAAGGAAAAAACAAAGGCCGGCGCAAGGTCCAGGCCAAAAGGCAGAAATACCGCAGCCAATAGGCCGGCGCCTACCGTCAGCTCTATATTCATAGACATGCGGAAGAACGCCAAAAACCTTCCCCCGTATTCCGTAAAGCTCCCCGCTACTATTTCCGTTTCTGCCTCCGGTATGTCAAAAGGCACCTTCTCCAGCTTACCCAACAGGGAGACAAGAGAAACAGCGAACCCTGTCAGGTTAAATAACCAGTACCCCGGATGGGCACTGTAAAACAACGCCATACCCTCTAAGGACCAGGTATTAGCCAGGAGGGCAGAGGCTAAGATACAGGTAAAAAGCGGGACCTCATAGGCAAACAACTGCGTCAGGGAACGCACCGCCCCCAGCATCGCATAAACCGAACGAGAATACCAGCCTCCTAAGAAATAAGTCAGGGTCGGCAGGGTCAGAAGATAAAGTACTACTATTACATCGCCGCCAAAAGAAAACAGGGACTTCTTCTCCCAGATGGGGATATAAAGAAAGGCGGTGATGTTTGCAGCCAACGCAAACGCCGGCATAAGCTTAAACACCGCCGCATCCGCCTCCTGCGGCACCATATCTTCCTTTCCCAGAAGTTTGATGAAATCCGCCGCCGGCTGGTACCAGCGCGGGCCTATGCGGTTCTGAAACTTAGCATAGAGCTTACGGTCGAGGTATTCCACAGCCAGGCCAAGAACAAAAAGAAAAAGAAAACCCGGAAAAATCAATATATTAAACAATGCCTTTGCCATATTTATTTTATCATCCGAGAAATTTTTTTATTTAAGGAGGAGATATCTATCCCCTGTTTTTTATGCCATTCAATGCCGAAAAGCCTAAGCGCTTCCCAGGTCATAGTCTTTTTACGCTTAAGCCCCGGCCCATCCACAGAGACCAGCCGGTCAGCGCAGGAAAAACAGGGATCAATAGCAGCAATAACAATAGGCATATCCGCGAGGTATCTATCCTTAAGCATGTGGGTTACCGCCTGGATATTAGCCAGGGTAGGCGCCCTTACCTTAACCCGCTCTGGCCTTTCTGTGCCGTTAGCTAAAACATAATGCGCATCCTCCCCCCGGGGAGCTTCATAGCGGCTCAATGCCTCCCCTGCAGGTATTTTGCGCGGCGCTTTAATAACGATGGGCCCCTCAGGCAAATCTTTGATAATCTGACGGACAATCTTATAAGACTCCATTAACTCTTTAAGCCTCACCAGCGTGCGGCCGTAAACATCCGCATGTTTATCCGTGATTACCTTAAAATCTAATTCTGCGTAGGCCGCATAGGGATCATCTTTTCTTACGTCCCGCTCAACCCCTGAAGCACGGGCAGTGGGACCTACCGCCCCAAGCCTTAGCGCATCATCATAAGATAATACCCCTACACCGGAAAGCCTTTTGGAAAGCGTGGCCTCCCCCTCGGCAATATCAACATAATATTTAGTCCTCTCCTCTAATATATCCATTGCGCCTTTGACCTCTTTTATCTGCTCCTCTGAGATATCCCTTCTTACCCCTCCTATGGTATTTATACCGTAGTTAACGCGGTTGCCGGTAAGAAGCGCCAAGAGGTCCATCACCACCTCACGGTCGCGCCAGGTATACATCAGGAGCGTATCAAAACCTATTTCATGCCCGGCCACTCCCAGCCAAAGCAAGTGGCTATGTATACGCTCCAGTTCTCCGATAAGGCTGCGTATATAAAGGGCGCGTACCGGCACCTCTAAAGCAGCTATCTCTTCCACCGCCTGCGCAAAACAGGTGGAATGAGAATGTGAACATATACCGCATATCCTCTCAATAAGGTATAAATCCTGTATGTATGTCCTTTCTTCACAGGCCTTCTCTATGCCGCGGTGGTTGTAGCCGATTTTAATATTCACGGCGGTTATTTTTTCTCCGCGCAGGGTAATAAGAAAACTCTCTGGCTCCTTTAAGGCCGGATGCTGTGGACCTATGGGTATATTTACTTCACCTGAATCGTGCATGCTAAGCCTCCTTGTTTCTACCGGGTGAATGCCCCTTCCAGTCTTTACGCAAGGGAAACTCACCCAACGGCCAGTTATCCGCAAGAGGATACCTTAACCCTGCGGCTAAACCCTCTACCTCAAAACCCAACAGGTCCATAAGTTCCCTCTCGTAAATATCGGCGGAAGGAAACTGGGCGGTTACCGTCTTTATACGGGGGTTGTCTTTGGGGATATGCGTCTTCATGTTCAAGACTAATCCGCCTGCCCCGGCCAAATGATAGATAACACCCAGGTCCTCTCCCTCATCTAAACCAGTGATAGTAATCAAATCTGCAAAACCCAGGTGCCTTATGGCATAATCAAAAACCTGGCTAAAATATTCAAAGGGGGTATCTACGTATATGCGCCTTTGCCTTTTTACGGATACCTTACCCAGTAAAAAGCTGAACCTGGCTTCTAATTCCTGCTTTATATCCTCTTCCCGCAGCATCATCCCTCCTTATTTCTGATCCGGGCATCTTTCTGCCGGGCAATCAAAAACTAACACCGGCCTTTCTTCTCTGATTCTTCCAGGCCTGCCAGCAATTTTATCACCCCGTCAATAATTGCCTTGGGGCTGGCCGGGCATCCGGGGATATACAGAGAAACAGGTATGACAGAGTTGATCCCCCCCTCTACGCTGTAGCATCCGTTAAAGACCCCTCCCGTGCAAGCGCAGGAACCCACAGCCACGACGAATTTCGGCTCAGACATTTGGGCGTATATTCTTTTCAGCCGCGCCTCTATCTGCCTAGTTACCGGGCCTGAGCAGACAATTATATCCGCATGCCGCGGTGTGCCTTTAAGCAAAATCCCGAAGCGCTCAATATCGTAACGAGGAGTGATCGCGGCGATAATCTCTATATCGCAGGCATTACAGGCCCCGGTATTAAAATGCAAGATCCATGGCGAATTCAGCCTTCCCCAACGGACTATTTTATTTATCAGGCCCATAAAAGGCTACCTCCTTAAAAGAATGGAAAGGCCGATAACCGCCCCCCCTATATAAACCACGGCGATGGCAAAGGTTGTCATATTCTCAACAGGGACAGTAGCAATAGTCAAGGCCACCACGTGCAATATAGTAAAGAAAAAAGCAAAGGGGAAAAACTGGCTGTAATCAGGCTGTATAAGGTAGTTTGAAAAATCCTCTCCGCAGGCATAGCCCTTCCTGCCTTCCCCTGTTTTATCTTTGCCGCGGGCAGAAAAACAAGAAGATACCTTCAGTAACAATATGCTTACCGCCAACACTATGACAAAGGCAAGAGGAGGAGTAAGCAGGATAATTTCTTTCATCTTGTTTATCCTTTTAAATTGTTGAGTTTACGTGTATCGATGGTGCGATTATGCCTGAAAAGGCATAATACTACTCCCCCTGCTACCACCATAAGCACCACCTCAATGACTATCAAGGTGATCACAAATGTCTGGGCCAGAGCCCCGTTTCCACTGACATGACCCACCAGCAGGATTAACAGCGTAGCTGCCTTGACCAGGATTTCTACACCTATCAGCGCCCGGATCAGATTAAAGGTCGCCATTATACAATAAGTGCCCATTATAAATAAAAAGATAACAAATACCGCAAACGGCCAAAACATCCGCATTAATTCCGGGTTCACCTTTTTTCCTCCTTGAATAATATTACCACTCCAAAGGCCCCTGCCAAAAGCACGATAACCTGGCCTAGTAAGTCCAGGTGGCGCATATTCCATAATATATTACGGGCATCTGTTTCTTTAAGAGGCGCTGGGAACTGGAAATTTAAAGATGGCCTCCAAAAGCTAAGCAGTATGGCCGCTGTACAGATAATCAAAGGCAGATACCAGAATTTACCCATCCTCTCTTTCCTGCGCAGCTTAAGCCTTTCCTGTGTCAGGCGCTGGGTAAAACTTATCGTGGTAACAAAAATCACGGAGATCAGCCCGGCGCACACGGAAAGCTCAAAGACCGCAGCCAGCGGGGCATCAAGCTTAAACATAATTATAGAAAGTATGGCGCTGGTAATAGCCAGGCCCACCACTGACCTGATTAACCTGATAGTCATTACAGTCCAGAGGCTGGCCAGTAAAAGCGCTATAAGCAGAATAATATTTATCGCCATCTTATTTAAGTATGTTCCCTGCAGCCAATATAAAGTTACTCAGGAAAAACGGCGCAAATAAGCCTATCCCCAAAGTAAGCACAGCCAGTAAGACCTGGGGAAATATCAAGCCTACCCTTACCTCTCTCACTCCCTCAAGCCCTGAAGCAACCTTGCCGAAGAAAACATTACGCTGCAGGATAAGAAAATATGCCAGCGTCAGGACACTGGCCAACAGGGCAATGGAGGCGTAAGTATATTGCCCTGCCTGCCATAACGCCAAGACAATAATGAATTTACTCCAAAAACCGGAAAAAGGAGGAATCCCGGCCGTAGAAAGAAATGCCGCCAAAGAGGTAATACCTGTAAAAGGCATTTTAGCAGCTAAGCCGCCTAAACCTTCTATACTGCCATTGCCTGTCTTCTCCTCTACCGCTGTGGCATTGGCAAAAAGCAGGGATTTAAAAATAGCGTGGTTAAGGATATGAAAAGCGGCTCCTGCAATAGCCAGGCTGCTGCCGCATCCTAAAGCAAGCACAATGTAGCCTATCTGGCTTATGCTGGAATAGGATAGCATCCTCTTAAAATCAGTCTGGCCTAACGCTGCCAGGGCCCCTAAGACAATGGATAAGCATCCTAAAAACATCAGTATGTCCTGCAGTGCCTGATTCAGGCCAAATACGGAAACCACCATGCGCATCAAGACATAGACGCCCGATACCTTAGTAACTATGCCGGCCAGGAGGACTGAAACCGAATTGGGGCTAGAGGAATAAGCGTCCGGCAGCCAGCCGTGGAAAGGGATTATGCCGGACTTGACCAGCAGCCCGCAGATAAATAAGCCTATCGCAAGCTTGGAGAAAAATACGTGCTGAGGATTACCCAAGGCGCCGTAGATGGCCACAAAAGAGGTATCGCCTGAGATTAATAAAAACAGGGCTATAGCCGAAAGCATAGCCAGGGTAGCCGTTATCGAAAGTATGATGTACTTAAATGCCCCCTCCAGTGCCAGCTTATCTTTCTTCAGTGAAATAAGGATAAAAGAAGAAAGTGAAGTAACCTCCAGGAAAACATAAAGTGAAAATAAGTCCGTAACCATAACCGTGGCATTCATGCCTATAACGATAATCAAAAGCAGGTTCAGGAAATTAAATCTTTGCTTGTTATCCAGAAGGGTATAACGGCTGATAACCAGAGAAACAAAGGAAACAAGGCCTATAGAAAAAAGCAGAATAAGGCTTAAGTTATCCACGGAAAGCCGAAATGAAAAAAAAGGGCCGTAAGGATCAGGCAGGGCGCTCCAAAATATAAAGGGGTGCAAGGCTACTGCTATAGACTGAAAAAGGCAAAAAAAGGCTACTACCCAGAAAGATGCCCTCTGTAGTATATCCCTGAAGGGGAGATTTAAAATAATCAAAAAAGATAAAGGCAATAAAATTAACAATGAGGGCACTCTTTCCTGCTCCTGTCTTTATAACCTACTTCAAAACAAATATTAACACTAAAAATCCGCCTATTAAAGACCAGGCGATATACAGCACATAGTAACCGCTATGCGCTTTCCTTATCCTCAAAGATAATGCGTTGAAAAAACCGGGCAACAGGATGTTGTATAACCAATCTATCCTTCGGTCAACCCGCAAGAATACCTTTGCGGCTTTATCTATCAGCCAAAGGCCTGCCCTATACAAGTCAAACCGCCCTTCTTCTGCCCGGGCATACACCCAGGAAAGCAGAGGCGCATAATGTATATCATCTGCCGCCTTTAAAGGGCTGGCGGTCACTTTTACCCTGAAGATATGATGCAAAAAGGCGCCTGCTAAGACTATTACGGTCACTGCCGTAAGAAGGATATTTACCCGCATCCCTAAGATACCCGGAAAGGCTGCTTCCTGGGCAGGATAAATAAAATTAGCCAGCGCGATATCTTTACGCAGGCCAAAAAAGATACAGGATAAAGAGAGCGCCAGCATAGGTAAAAGCATAAACCAGGGCGCCTCTTTTATATCCCTGTCTTTATAAGCCTCATTTCTTTTGCCTAAAAATGCGGCATGGCCCAATTTTAAGAATGAGGCCGCGGTAAAAAATGAACCTAAAACCGCAGCCAGGTAAAAGATCCATCCCCTTTCCAGGGCCGCTTCATAAATCAATTCTTTAGAGAAGAAGCCGTTAAACGGCGGCACCCCAGAGATGGAAAAAGCAGCAACCAGAAAACAAGCTAAAGTAACCGGCATATTCCTGCCGATGCCCCCCAAAAGAGAAAGTTCGGTTGTGCCCGCCTGTTTTTCTACTGACCCCGCAGTTAAAAACAGGCAGCTTTTATAAATGGCATTATTAAACATATGGAACAGGCCCCCTATAATCCCGAGGGGTGAGGCTGTCCCTATTCCCAACACCATATAGCCTATCTGGCTTATGACATGATAAGATAAGAGGCGTTTATATTCTTTCTGTATCAGCGCCATCATTACCGCAAATATAATGGTCAGGGAGCCTGCTGCCATAAGCACAATACTTAAACCGGAATGCGCCTTCAGTGAAAACATATCCAGACAAATCCTGAAAAGTAAATATATGCCTAAGAGCTTGTCCAGCGCCCCGGGCAGCAATGCCATGGAAGGCAAAGGCGCATCTTTTGCGGCATCCGGGATCCATCCGTGAAAAGGCATACAGCCTGCCTTAGCCAAAGCACCGATAACAAGCAAGGCGCAGGCCAATATCCCCAGGCCATTCAAAGGCAGGCTGATCCGGGAAATAGTCCAGGTGCCGGCAAGATGAACAGTCAGGCCTATCCCTGCCATCATGCAAAGATCGGATACGCCGATAATAACAAAGGCCTTGGTTGCGGTCTTAAAAGCCTCTTTATTGCCGATATAAATCAGGCCGAATAACACAATCAGCAGGCCTTCCCAGAAAAAAAGCAGCATTGCCAGATTATCCGCTAAAACCGCTCCGTTTATAAAGGCAAGACAGAATAAAGTATAGGCGCAAAAATGTTTAGCATAACTCTTACCGCGCGCAAAGGCAAGAGAATAAAACAAAATAAGAAAAGTAAAACAGGCGCAGGCCAGGATTATAAATCCGCTCAGCTGATAAACCCTGAAGTAGAAATCCATGCCAAAACCTGCCCAGGGAAGGCAAAAAGACATATCCTGCCGGAAGATCAAAAGGCAAACAAAAAGATTGGCCAAGACAGCTAAAAGGCTGATTATCCAGGCTATTATCTGTCTGCTTTTAGGTACTAATAGCAGAAAAAAAGCGCAGACAAACGGAATAATTACAGGTAAAGTTAATATCATTTCTTTTATTTAGCTATTGCCAGCATTTGCTGGGCTGCCACCTGAATAAAACTGTTAGGATACTTTATAAATATGCCTCCTGCCAGGGAGAGTACTGCCAGCGCTAATACGCTGGCTATCATCGGTAAAGACGATTCCCTGGCTAAGATACCCTTACCTTCACCCATAAACACCAGGTTAAACACCCTAAAAAGATACAGGATCGTCATGCCGGCACAGGCGACAAATACAAAAGCAATAATTAACCTGCCTGCGGAAAACGCCGCGGTGATGACCATCAATTTAGCAAGAAATCCTCCAAAAGGGGGTATGCCCATTACGGAGAACGCGCAGAATAAAAAAGATACGGCCGTCAGCGGCATGGTGTGGACAAGACCACCCAGTTTTGTTATATCCTTGGACCCTGTATTTTGCTCTATGATGCCGGCGCATAAAAACAACCCTGCCTTAGCCAGCCCATGCATAAGGATATAAAGCATGGCCCCGGCTACTGCTATCTCTGTGCCTAAGGCCAGCCCAAGAAAAATAAAACCTATCTGACTGATGGTAGAATAAGCGATAATCCTCTTTAAGTCTGTGTCCAGGAGCGCTGCGCCCGCGGAAATCAAGGCGCTTGCCGCGGCAACCCACAACACCATGGATTTTAAATATTCTGCGAGTATAAAATCTGCCACAAACAGCCTGGCAAAGACATAGACCCCTATCTTAACTAAGACTGCCGCATGTAAAAGCGCAGTCACCGGAGAAGGCGCAACCCCCGCATCCGGCAACCAGGTATGGAAAGGAAGGGTGGCGGATTTGGAGAATATGCCTATAATAATAAGTAAGGCGGCTATACCTGAGACAGCATTGCCTCCAAGCGCTGCCTTAATGACCGGGATATCAAATGAGCCTGTCTGCTGATAAAGCATTAAGAAACCTATAAGCATAACCAGTGCCCCTGCCACGGTAACTAAAAATGCCTTGTCTGCGCGCAGGATATGGTTCTTTTCCCGGAAGAAGCCTATCAGGCGCCAACTGGCAATGGCGGTGATTTCCCAAAAAACATACAACAATATGAGGTTCCCGGAGAAAACCAGGCCCATCATCGCCCCTAAAAATAAAAGTACCATCAGGTAATATTCATCCTGTTCCTGGTAATGGCTGATATACCCGAAAGAATAAAAGACAATTACCGAGCTGATTAAAGAAGAGGTTGCGGCCATGAAAACCGCTAAGGCGTCAGCGCAAAAAAGAATGTTAAATCCCAATGGCAAGGCCTTGCTGATTACCAACGCCTGACCGTTTAATACCCGGGGAATGACAAATAAAGAAGATATAAAAGAAGTAAGGGAAAAGATAAGTGCCAGGGAATTCCTGAAATAAGGTGAAATCCTCGCGCAAAGGGGCAGTATAAATGCCCCAAGAAGAGGGGTAAAGATTATAATCAATAATAATTGCTCACCGTGCATGTTCTTCTCCCTTAAAACCCATTATATGGAGTATAAAAAAATATCTTCTAGCGTAGATGCTAGAAGACGACTTTGTTCTCCTAGAGACTAAGGGGTCTATTGAAAATAATATATTAGCATACCCCTGTTTTTTGTCAATCTAAAAGGTCACAAGACACAAGATCACCAGGGCACAAAGTCACAAGAAACATATGAAGGCTGACACGCTAGGATTGTCTTTTACGGGCAGGAAATGCAGGCCGACAGGCATTCACGCAAGCGCCGCAGATAAACTGGTCAACCAGGCGCTGTTTCTGAAACTGCTTTAACTTCTCAAAGCAGCGTATATGATCAAAATCCTTATTATCTTCCTTTATCGCGCCTGCCGGGCATGCCTTTATGCAAAGCCGGCAAGTACCGCAGCCTTCTTTCACCGGCTTATCCGCTTTAAGAGGCATATCTGTAAGGATGGAAACAATACGGAACTGGCTGCCTAAGTCTTTGTTCACCAGTAAATTATTCCTGCCTATCCAACCTAAACCTGCCAGATAGCCGATTTTCTTATGCGAGAGGTGCGCCGACTGCTTCTGCCAGTCTACAATCTGAGAAGCAGGCACAGGCAAGGCCCGATAGCCTTTTTTCTGAATATAGTTACATACCCTAAGCGCCAACTGGTCCAGAAAAACATTTACAGTGCGGTAATGATGGAAATACAGGCGCGTGGGTGCCTCTTTAATTTCATCCAGAACCGCCCCGGAAAGCCTCACCCCCAGGCATATTGCCTTATCAAGACATTCTTTGACCTTTGGAATAAAGATAAACTCCTCTTTTATGGAAGAAATATCCGCCACGCCAAATAAATCCGCTCCCCCCTCCCTGCAAAACTCCTCGGGGACGGTTCTTCTTAACGCAGCCATATACACCTCATAGTGTTATGACGCTGGCCTTATTTATATCCACGCTGTCTTCTTAAGATAAACCATCAATATTGAAATAGCGACCGGGGTAACGCCGGAAATACGCGAGGCCTGGCCTAAGTTAAGCGGCTTAAATTTGCTTAGCTTCTCTTTTATCTCACGGGAAAGCCCCCCTACCTTACTATAATCCATTTCTGGCGGCAGGCGTATCTTTTCCAGGTTTTTAAATCTTCCTACTTCCTTTAACTGCCTCTGGATAAACCCCGCATATTTTACCTCAATCTCTACCTGAGACAAAATAAAATCCGGCATGCCGTCTATATAGCCAAGGTCGGATATAATCTTTATACCTACCTGCGGCCGCTTCAGGATATCTTCAATAGTAACGTCTTTCTTGATAGGAGAAGTACCAAGCGCTAACAGCCTTTCGTTAATTTCTAAGGCAGGTCTTATCCGTTTCTTTTTTAAGAAGGCAATGCCTTTTTTTATCGCCTCTTTCTTCTCCTGGGCCTTCTTATATTCCTTCTCATTTACCAGGCCTATACTATAGCCTATATCCCGCAGGCGCAAGTCCGCATTATCTTCCCTTAAAATTAAACGGTATTCTACGCGCGAGGTAAACATCCGATACGGTTCATTGGTACCCTTGATGGTCAAATCATCGATTAACACGCCTATATAACTGCTGGAGCGGTCCAGGATTAAAGGCTCTTTTTTCATTATCCTTAAGGCCGCATTTATCCCGGCAACCAACCCCTGTGCCCCTGCTTCCTCATAACCGGTTGTGCCGTTAATTTGCCCTGCTAAATACAGGTTTCTCACTGCCTTAGTTTCGAGGCTGGGATAAAGCTGGGTGGGCTCGACCACATTATGTTCTATCCCGTAACCAAAACGGACTACCTCAGCCTTTTCCAGGCCTGTAATAGAACGCAGCATCTTCAATTGCACATCTTCAGGAAGACTGGTAGAAAGTCCGTTGGGATATATTTCATCTGCCTCCATACCTTCGGGCTCCAGAAATACCTGATGCCTGTCTTTATCGCTGAATTTAACAATCTTGTCCTCTATGGAAGGGCAATACCTGACACCTGTGGCCTTGATAATGCCGGTATAAAGCGGAGAACGGCCAAGGTTATCGCGGATAATCTGATGGGTATCTTTATTAGTATAGGCAATATAACAAGGGCTCTGTTTCTGGTTTATCCTCTCACTTGAAAAAGAAAACGGCCGAGGTGGATTATCTCCTTCCTGGGCTTTTAATTTAGAGAAATCTATAGATTTCCTGTTTAAGCGCGGGCAGGTCCCGGTTTTAAAACGTAAGATCTCAAATCCCAGCCCTGCCAGATTATCAGCTAAAGCAAGGGATGCCGGTTCGTTAATACGCCCGCCGCTTAAATGATTAAGCCCCACATGTATTACGCCCCCTAAAAATGTCCCCGGACAAACAACCACGCAAGAAGATGTGATATCTTCATTTTCTTGAGTGACCACCCCGCTTACCTGCCCATCATTAACCAAAAGTCTTATTGCCTCTTTTTCTTTCAGGAAAAGTCCCTTCTGTCTTTCAATCACCTTGCGCATATAGCGATTGTAGCTATATTTATCCACCTGTGCCCGGGATGACTGCACTGCTGCGCCCTTAGAGGCATTAAGTATCCTGAATTGTATCCCGCAGGCATCCGTTGCTTTGGCCATTTCACCTCCCAATGCGTCAATCTCTCTGACCAGCTGCCCTTTCCCCACTCCTCCGATAGCGGGATTACAACTCATCAAGCCGACATTCTCTTTATTCAGAGTTAAAATAAGGGTCTTTAGGCCCATGCGGCTTGCTGCCAGAGCAGCCTCAATACCCGCATGGCCTGCGCCTATTACTATAATATCATAATCAACCATTTAATGAGCAGACAACTTACGGAGCGATTATTTTATCTAGCTCCGACGTAAGTTGTAGCCCCTTATAAAGGGGCGTCTGCGAATTATCCTGATAGCAACGCAAAAGTTTTAGAGCGAAGCGATACAAACTTTTGCAGCGCTTTGCTATCAGGATTTGGTTAGTCAACAACTTATGGAACGATAGTGAACATAACATGTTTACCCCTTGCGTAAGCACTTGAAAATTCCTCGCTTTGCTCAAAATTTTCTGCGTACGCTTCGGGGTGAATTTGCTTTACGTAGGAGATGGCAAATTCAAGAAATCCACGCAGCGCTTAGCTGGCGGGGTATGAGCCCACAACTTATGGATTAAATAGAACCGTCCCCTTTTCCTCCCCTTTTCCTCTAAATACGCTGAGGAGGATGTTATGTGAATCCATTACAGAGATAAGATAGCCGAAGAAGAATTTATCTACTGCCTGCATGACTTCCTGCCTTTGACAGGTTTTCTCCTCTTTTAATCCCTGGTCAGGATATTTTATATGCACGAATAGGCAGTCGTATCTATCCAGAGACTCCAAGGCCAGTTTAGCCCATACACTATAATCCACATCCGCATGGCCGCAAGACTCAGGCGCATCCAGCAAATCTATACCGGCTAAACGGGAAATAGCGCGGCCTAAAGGCGCCTGCGTCAGAAAGGCGCATCTTAAACCGTAAAAACTGCTTATTAAAGGTACAGGCGGCAGGCGGTCTCCGGCGCCACTTGATAAAATAATATTCACCGGAAGTTTACCCTCTGTTATTCTTTTTTTATTAAAAAAAGAGCCGGAAAGCACGGCATAAGACTTACGGGTGAATTCATTCACTAAAAAAGCGGCTTCCTTGGCCTCGATATTCTCTTCATATCCGCCAAGAGGTGCCGATTCTAACAACACCTCCAAAGGATTCTCCCTTTGAATATTGAATAACCCGCGCCTTTCATAAGCAGGGTCAGTATTAATAACACACCCTGACAATTTAGAGCGTATCCCTCTAATCACCAGGGCCCCTCCCGGCTGCTCTGGGCATCCTAAATTCAATTCAAAGGTAGCGCTGGAAAGGGCCACTTGGGAATTGACCTCTTCCGCCAGTATCAATATATCCTCTTTACCTAGGTCTCCTTTAAGAAAACGGCCTTTTATACTTTTTCCATCCTGGGCGCAGCTTGCGAGGCTGACCTTCAAAGCAAGGTTGCCGTCATAAACATCCAGGCCGCAGGCAAGCGCCTCCAGGGGGCCTGAACCGGTGTAATATTTATTTACATCATAACCTAAAAAACTCAACAAAAAAACGCCTGTATCAAAGGCGCCTTCACTGCGGATAAGCTCAGACCTAAAGCTAAGAATATTTTTCTGGTTTAGTAGAATATCAGGCAGGTCGTCCAGGCCATCTAAGAATACAAACAATCTCTTTTTCATCTATAGGAGACAAACGGCCCGGCGTTTACTCAGGAAGGCACCTATACCCGCAGCAGGGTTAACACTTGGAGTAACCGCAGGCATGGCATTTTATGCAGCCCTCTTCATGGCGCAAGGCGCCTCCGCAGTCAGGGCATACGCCTATGATATCTCCGGCGCCCTGGGAAATATTGGGGCGGCTTGCGTCATTATGCGAATGCTTCATCGCCATGCTTACCGGCTCAACCTCAACATCCTCTATCCCGTTGACCAGCCTTTTTTCAACTACCCTGGCGATGGCGTCGGCGCAGGAGAATATGCGTTGGCCCTTTTCCCAGGAGGGAGAAGGACAGCGGATATTGCGCAGCTGCTCAATGATAGACTTGACCTCAATACCGGAACGAAAAGCCAAAGAGACAAGGCGGCCTATGGCTTCAAGCTGAGAAGCAGCGCAGCCTCCTGCCTTACCCATCTGGGTAAAAAGCTCAAAAGGCTTGCCTTCCTCGTCAATATTAATGGTCACGTACAGGTTCCCGCAGCCCGTAGCCACTTTACTGGTAGTGCCTGTAATTACCTCCGGCCGCGGACGGGGGCTGATTTTTCCGGAAACAAGAATCTGCGCCTCCGGTTTTTCTTCTTTCCGGGCTATATTTAAAACCTGCTCTTCCCGGCTGCGGTCACGATATATAGTAATGCCTTTACAACCCAATTCATAGGCCAGGAGATACGCCTGCCTTACATCCTCAATAGCAGCTTCGTGGGGAAAATTTATGGTCTTAGAAACGGCGTTATGCACGTATTTTTGAAATGCCGCCTGCATGCGCACGTGCCACTGCGGAGCAATATCGTGGGCAGTAACAAATACCTTCTTTACATCCTCCGGTATTTCCGTAAAATCATGGATAGAGCCTTTTTCGGCGATCTTGGCCATTAATTCCTGGCTAAAAAAACCTCTTTTACGCGCTACCTCTTCAAAGAATGGCTCTACCTCTACCAATTTATCATTATCCATAACGTTGCGGTAGTAAGATATCGCAAATAACGGCTCTATGCCGGAAGAACATGGCCCGGCGATAATACTGATTGTCCCGGTGGGGGCAATGGTGGTCAGGGTGGCATTACGCAGCTTCAAAGGGCTGTCTTTCTTATCGTAAATACTGCCTTTAAAGGCCGGGAATGTCCCTTTATTCTTGCCTAATTCCAGGGATTTCTTAGTGGCCTCATTCAATATAAAAGACATGACCTTCTCAGCCAATGCCACTGCCTCTTCGCTATTATAAGGTATGTCTAGACGTATAAGCAGGCTTGCCCAGCCCATTACCCCGAGGCCTATTTTCCGGGTAAGTTTAGTGGCCTTTTCTATCTGCGGCAGGGGAAATTTGTTTACGTCAATCAAATTATCCAGAAAATGGACCGCAAGGCGCGTTACATCCTTTAATTTATTCCAGTCAATCTCATAGCGCAAGGCCCCGCCGGTATTTTCTTTATACATCTGGGACAGATTTATAGAGCCCAGGTCGCAGCTTTCATAAGGAAGAAGCACCTGTTCTCCGCAAGGGTTAGTTGACTCATAAACCCCCAGTTTCGGGGTAGGGTTGAAATCATTCATCCGGTCAATAAAAATAACACCCGGCTCTCCGTTTTTATGCGCCTGCTTTACGATTAAATCAAACACGTCCTGGGCATTAATGCGTTTTACTACTTCCCGGGAATGCGGCTCAATCAAAGAATATTCCTCTCCTTTATTTAAACTATCAATAAAATCGTCGGTAACGCTTACGGAGATATTAAAATTATTTATTTCCTTATTATTTTCTTTACAGGTGATAAATTCCAATATATCCGGATGGTCGACCCTCAAGATTCCCATATTCGCCCCCCTGCGGGTACCGCCCTGCTTGACCGCCTCTGTTGCGGAATCATAGACCTTCATAAAAGAAACCGGACCGGAGGCTATTCCACCCGTAGTCTTGACTACCGAATTCTTAGGCCTTAGGCGCGAGAAAGAAAAACCCGTGCCTCCGCCGGATTTATGTATCATGGCGGTAGCCTTCAAGGTCTCAAATATAGACTCCATAGAATCATTTATAGGCAGGGTAAAACAGGCGCTTAATTGCCCCAGTTCCTTCCCCGCATTCATCAGGCAGGGCGAATTGGGCATGAATTCTAATGCAGCCATAATCCTAAAAAAGGATTCCTCAAGTTTTAAAACCTCCTCCTTTGTCCTGCCATACATCTTATCGGCTGATGCAATGGCCCTGGCTACCCTGCGGAACATCTCTTCAGGGGCCTCGGTAATCCTGCCTTTTTCATCTTTATTCAAGTACCTTCTTTCCAGGACCTTCAAGGCATTTTCTGAAAGTTCAAGCGCCATTTCCCCTCCAAAGTAAAATCGGTTAGTAAAACATTTGGTTTTGCCTGCCACTCACTATAACACCCTTAAATTTCCTGTCAAGAATAAAATACTATATGTAGTATTATAATGAGGCAAACATACCACAAATTGCGTTTATATCGACGAGTGGACCTCCCTTGAGGCTTAGCTGTTCCTTGAATTTATACGGGGCTAAAAGGCTGGCAGGATTCCCGGATGACCAGCTCTGTAGGAAGAATGATCTTTTTAGGTTTTGCGCTTTTATCCTTTTGCATCAAAAGGCTCAACTCCTTAACGCTATTCTGGGCCATTAAAGCCAAAGGCTGCCTCACCGTTGTCAAGGCTACCGGGCCGTAAAGGCCGGAGGGATTATCGTCAAAACCCACAATGGATAAATCCCGGGGTATCTTTTTGCCCAATTCCCTGGCCACTGCCATTACCTCAAGGGCCATGGAATCAGAGGCGACAAAGACGGCGCTGGGGGGTTTAGGCATTTTAAAAAGACTCTCGGCAGCCAAACGCGCCTGACCGCGTGAATAATCCGTCTTCAATACATACTCATCCCTTAAAGGAATATTATTTTTATATAATGCCTGCCTGTATCCTTCAAAACGCTGGGATGCTGCCTGGGTAATCAGGTCTCCGCTGATATGCGCTATTTTCTTATGCCCCAGGTTCAGGAGATAATCAACTGCGTCCTTCGCCCCCCCGGTATTATCTATAGATATACAATTGACCTCTAAATCCTGGACATAATTATTGATCACCAGGCAGGGTATGCCTTCAGAAAACGCGTCCTCAAGCTGATGACGGTTGCCGATAATATCCGCAAAGATTACTCCGCCTATACCTTTTAAATTAATAGGGTCCTTACTGTCGGTTATATGCAGTAAGAGGTCCAGTTTCAGTGATTCGCAAAGCGTGCCTATGCCACGGATGAGTTCAAGGGCGTAAAATGAATAGAATATGCCTTCGTAGCGCGGCATAACCAGCGCCACTACATTACTTCTGCCGGAGGCAAGCCTCTGGGCAAACACAGAAGGCTTAAACTTAAGCTTCTCTATCGCCTCCAATACTTGCCTGCGATTCTTCTCTTTAACCGAGGGGAATTTATTGATCACCCGGGAGACAGTAGTTATAGAAACACCTGCTGCCCTGGCTACATCATTGATAGAAATTGCCCTGGAGGGTGTATTGTTTTTGCGCACCATTTTCTAATGGCTGCTTAGACTGGCTTTAAAATTATCGGGTAGGAAGGGGAAGGCGGTATGATAAAGCCGAGGGTTACTTAATCCTATCCCCTACCTCTATGGACTGTGTTTCCCTTTTTATATCGCAGGCAGAAACGCTGTTGCTCACCTGTATGACCTTAACCGCCCCTATTTCTTCCTTCCCCCGGTAGACACGGTAAGACTGCCCCAGCCTCACCCCGGAACTCAGGCCTAAATCAAGGACCACATAGTTATTCTCCCTGTTTACTTCCAATACCTTCCCTATATATGAACTTTCCAGCGGCCCACCCTGGGTCAAGGCATTATCGGATGGCGGATACACCACTATCGGAGGCAGTTCTATGGATTCCCTCTTTGCCTCCTGCTTGTCTGTGCCGCTTGTGCCTATCGTATTTATCTCCTGCCTCATTTCCCCTATCTGAGAAAGCCTGCTCTCAAGCATGGTCCCCATTTCTGCGAACCTGCGTTCCAATTCCGCCTTGTCTTCTCTGGCCTGCTTCAGTTTCCTCTCCAGATTCGCCTTATAGGAACTTAAGCTCTTCAACTGCCTCCTTAAAATGGCGTTCTCTGACCTCAAGGGCTTTAGGTTGTCCTGCATTTTAAAACGGGAATTCTTCTCTATAACTAATTCCGAGTTTACGCTCTCAAACATCTTCTGGGTATATTCCAGCTGTTGCTCTAGATCCCGTTTTTCGCGCATGAGGTTTTTCACGTCCAGGTCCAATGCATCTTTTTCCTTCTGGATTTGTTCGTTATTTATCTGGATAGTCTTTAAGTCGTTACGCAGGGTATCGATTTGATATTCCAGGCTGGTCTTTGCTTTTAAGACCCCGCTCCAGTAACTATCACCGGAAGGGGAAGGAGATGAAGGAGCTGTGGGGGAGGATTCCTTTTGATAGGCCTGGCTTACAGGCGCGCTTGCCTTGCTCTTTAAGGCATCCCTTTCTTTTAATATCAGTTCATACTGTTTCTGAAGGTTGCTTTCCCGTTTTTTTATGTCCTCTTTCTCTTTGCCTAACTTATCTACATCATTCTTCAGGGCAGTTACCTTCTCGATAAGCTGCTGATTATTCTTCAGGCTCTCTTCTACTTTTTTAGTCAGGGTAGTGTTTTCGCTCTTTAGCTCATTCCTTTCCCGCTCAACGGATTTCTTGGCAATATTTACCTGCAGGTTCACGAAAAGGCTTACCGCCAATATCGCTACCAGGCCTATGATAATTATTTTTGTTTTATCCAGCATCCGGCTTCCTTTATTATAGCCCGGCGAATATCCTCTGCGTTACCAGGCTTGCCGCACCCAACGCCACTGCGTTTTCCCTCAGCTGCGAATAGGCCACCTTTAAACCTTCAACTGACTCTCTAAATGCCCAATCCCTGACAGTTGAATTGACTTTATTCAGGAAATCCTCGCCTGCCTCTTCTAAACCACCTCCAATAATTACTACTTCCGGGTTCAACAGATTAATCAGATAGGCCGCCTTTATGCCTAACCTCTTCGCAGCCATATTCAGAGCAGAGACCGCCGTCTCATCCTGCGAGCGGCTGGCAATAAATACGCTTTTTAAATCCAGATTATCAATATTGCTGGAAGTCAGTTTAAAAAATTTTTCGGCTGCCTTCGTGTCCTTCTGAAGCATTGCCCTGGTATCCTCTACTATGCCCAAATCCGCTTCCCAACGTTTCAGAAAACAGCTATTACCCAGGGCGCAATTAAATAAATCATCTTCCTTATAGTTATAGATAGAAGTCTCTCCGGCGTAACCCTTTGCGCCGGTATAAACTTCACCGTTAATCATTATACCACAACCAACCCCTGAAAACATATAAATAATATTTTTAAATTTACTGCCTAAATCCAGCCAGTGCTCGCCGAAGCAGGCGCAGGTAGCATCGTTCTCGATCAAAACGGGCAGGTTAAATTCCTTTTCTATTAATTCTACCATAGGTATATCTACTGATGCGTAAGTATAATAATGCCCCATCTTCTGCGGCCAATTAATGGAGCCGTCTTTCTTATTAATCAACCCGGCAAGCCCAAGGCCTACCCCTTTTATATCCAAGGTATATTCCTTAGAGCGCCTGAGTATCTCGCGGATAATTTCCAAAACGCATTCCGTGACTTCTTTGACCGATGCCCTGGGCTTTGCAATCTGGGTCTTGGCAATAATATTCCCCTTCAAGTCCACAAGCAACCCGACCATATTCATCAGGTTCAGGCCTAATCCTATGGTGTATCCGCCCTGAGGATTAAGGTCAAGAAGGGTAGGCCTCCTGCCGCCCTCGGAGTGATCAAGCTCTTTTTCATATACCAGGTTATTCCTGATAAAATTATCTATATAACTGGAGATAGTCACTACATTTATGCCGATTTCCTTGGAAATATCCGGCCGGCTCACCGGGCCGTGCCTCCTGAGAATCTCCAGGATATCAATATTACGCCTTTCTTTCTCAGTGAAGCCTTCTCTTTGAAAATTCACAGATAACATTATTTCCGCCTTTTTTTAAAATCTTAAGGATTATTTGGATTTTATTTATACTACCAAAGATTACATAAGTCAAGTGTTTTTAATAAGATGAATATATCGCTTCCCCAAAACTCATCCCGTATTGAGCTTACGGAAGGATTAATGGCTAACGCACGTCAGCCATATCAATATTGCGGTCAATTACCCCGGTAGGAGACACCACTACCAGGTTTATCTCTTTGGTGCCGCGCTGGTTATAGGTAGTATTAAAGGACGCCTGTTCTGGGGACGGCTCGGCAGTGCCGATATGCCCGGACCAAAGATACTGCATTTCTACTTGTACACAGCCGCTTTCAATACCATAGGGAACAGAGCTTATTAAAACACCCTGGTCTTTTTTTACGATATAGGGAGAGGTGTTTAATTCCACCCGGTTAGCCTCAAGCAGCTGCGTTTCATTCTTCAAAGATAAATCCATAAATGTCTTTAAGCTATACTCCATAGGTTTTCCCGAGTCTATCTCATTAAGCCTCTTTTTAGCGAGGGCAGCAGTCTCCGGAAAATCCTCCCCTACCCTAAGAAGCAGCTTATTATAGTATTCCTTTGCGGCCTCGTATTTCTCTTGCCACTGGCTAAGCAGGCCTAACTGGTAAATACTGGAAATGACCTGGGGGCTGGCATGCTCCTTCTGAGATAATTTTTCGAAATACTCCCTGCCGGTTTTTATATCGCCCAGGGTATAGATAAGGATCATGCCTGTTTTGAAATTTGCCTCATCTGCATGGGTACCTTCAGGATAACGGACAGTTAATTCAGCATATAAGTCCTTCGCCTCCTGATATGCCTTCATTTTCTCCAAATTGAAGGCCCGCAAGTAGATTAATTCCTCCGTAAAACTATCCTTTCCCGCTATTTCTTCTATCTTTTTAAATATTTTCTCTGCGTAAACAGGGTCATTAGGGCCGCTGCTTAAAGAAGAAAATAAGCTCCCGATATCCAATAGCTCCGTAAGTAATTTTTCTTTAGGGTATGATTTCATTGCCATCTCTATATACACATCATACAAAGACTCTGCCAGCTCCAGGTTTCCTTTCTGGTAAAATTCGTAGGCAATCTCTTTTATCTTTTCTTCCTTGAGCCCCGAAGAAACCACGCCCTGCACATAAATCCCGTATAGTTGCCTTGCCTTGGCTTTTTCATTATAAGATAAAAGCGCATCCGCTATGTCCTTGATAGCCCCCATGTCCTTGGATTCTCTTGCGTATTCCGTAATAGCGCTCATCAAGTCCGTAAGCGCTTCCTCAGAAAACACATCCTCCTGGTCCTTGTGAAAACGCCAGATGAGAAGGCGGGCGTAGATATTAAGGGCATCCTTTACAGTCGTCTCATCAATAGCCTTCTGGGCATATTCTACTATCTGAGTGCGATAATCGTTCCCCTTACTGAAATATTCATCCCAGCCTTGAGTCTCTTCCAGATATTTCAGCTGGCTATAGCGGGCATAAGCGCTATAGTAATCTATAAACGGCCCCAAGGCTATGGCCTTGTTCTTCCCGGATAGCGCCTTTAAGGCCCCGAGGAAATCCGTAAACTTGCCTTCCCTGGTATATAATTCTTTTAACTCTTCAAAATAAGATAAAAGCCCTGCCTCAGATTTGGCCTCAATAATCTGCCCGGCTAAAGCATTCACCCTGCCTTCTTCTTTGGCGCCGGCATTAGCGGATGAAAAAAGAAACAAGGCGCTTGTTATTATGGTTATCCGAATAGCCTGGCTTGCGTATTTCTTTTTCATGGCTGGCTCTTTAATTCTATTTTCTGCCCGCGTATCTTTTCTGTCTTCTTAGCCTTATATGTCCATTTCGGCTTCTGCCCCTTAATCTTCCTGTAAGGGTTCCTCCAGAATTCCCTCAACACATAATAGGCCTTCCTGGGCAGGCGCTTGTTTATGCCGTCTTCAATCTTATCTGAAAGGGCAACGATACCAAACCACTCCTCGTTCATATTCATATTCTTGGGTGCGGTGATGTCAAAATAATAACTGCCGTTTGACCAGTTGGATTCGGTATCGTGCACACCCCAGCCTTGAGGATCGGATTCATTATATTTCCACCACTCATCCGTCCATTCAAAGATCGTCCCGCCCAGACAATTGCCTACGCCTTCCTTATCATTAGCTAAATTCTGATAAATCTGACGCCACTGGGATTCCAGGAAAAACGCCTGCATATTCTGGTCTTCTTTCTTCAGCAGGGCATCATAGGCATCTGCCCCGAATTCAATAATAGCTACTGGTTTATCAAACGTCGCTTTCAACGACCTGAAGAGGTTGCCGAAGGTTTTACCGCGGTAAATAATACAGCCGATCAGGTCTATATCCACACAGGCCCCAGCTGCTATGTCTAAACCTATTAATTCTCCATTGCCTAAGGCTACGGGGTGATTAGGGTCTAATGCATGTATTTCTTTGGCTATACTGTTAATATAGGAATAATATATCTTGGCGCGCATGATCTTCTGTTTTTGCGGGTCAGGCTCTTTATCTATATCATCTGAAGACCAGGGGTTGACATGCCCCCAGCAGGAATAATTATTTTCATTGCCCAGGACCCAGAAAAGCACCCCCGGCTCATCCTTGTACAGGCTTACCATATCCAGGACTTCTTTTTTAATCTTATCCTGAAAATCCTTATCCCCGTATAAAGGGCAGGGATATTCCCAATAACCCACCCAATGCCCTAAAATAACGCGTATGCCGTAAAGGTTATATAAATCACGGATTACCTTCTTTACATCATCCGGATTCTGGCCTGTCTGATAGACCCTGATGGTATTTATCCCCATAGCCTTCATCAGCCTGCCATCAGTAATCCAGGGCTTATTCGGGTCAGACCACCAGTCAAACTCATGGTTTTTGCCTATAGGCCGGGGGCTGTAACAAACTCCCTTTATAATATAGGGCCGCTTATTTACTATTAACTGGTAGTGCCCGTTATCAAACTTGCGGATATAGACCTTGGAAACAACAGGAGCCTTGCCCATCCCCATTATGAATGCCGTGATTAATAATAAAAAAATGCCGCTATAGATTTTTCTCATAACCTTACGTTCTCTCCCGGGCCTAAAAAACAAAAACTGCCGGCCTGTTTTGCCTGTCCCCCCAATATCATTAAGGGGAAACAAACAAAACAGGCAGGCAGTAAAACGAGTTTATTCGTACTTTATTTCATCCAGATAGAATGTTGCACCCTCCGGATTAACATCAAGGTTAGTGGCCCAGCAGAAACCGCCGATAATATAGGACATATCCTTGCCCTTTAAGTCGATGGTATACTGCGTCCACTCCTTATTCAAGACTACCGGGCCGATAACACCGCTGTCAGAATCAGAAAATTCCCCCATTATACCGCCCGCCTTGAACTCTTCAATCCTCTCGCCACCCTTTGCCCCGCGCGCCCAGAAGGTAAGTTTTGTGGCCTTGGCAAGGTTAAAACCTCTATCTACCGTACCCCAGTTATTCGCCGGGTTCTGCCAATATATACCTGCCCAACGCGAGCCCTGGCTGACTTTGTTATTATATACTATCTTGATACAGCTATCCCCTAAATAAGGGTCTTCTTTTGAGGCAGCGTCACATTTTATATCCGAATAATCCCCCATATAACCGGAAGGAATAAAATGGTTATTGATTGTGGCGCGATCAGCATACACATAAAAAGGCATGGCTTCTTCTTTGCGTGCCTCAGGCTTTATATCCAGGTCTGCCTCAAATTTTATATCATCGACATAGAATATGCAGCCGTTAGGGTTTAAATCTGCGGTAGCAACCCAGCCAAAACCCCCGCTGATATAGGAAAGGTCTTTACCCGCGAGGTTAATAGTATACTGCTTCCAGGTATCGGTCAACTCTATGGGGCCGATTTCAACTTCTGCAGAGTCAGGATATGTAACCTTTGTGCCCATACCGATGCCGCCCACCTTGAATTTCTGAAGTATTTCACCGCCCTTTGCCCCGCGCGCCCAGAAGGTGAGCTTGGTCATGCCGGTCAGGTCAAAACCGCCTTTTTTAGTCCCCCAGTTATTCGCCGGATTCTGCCAATAAACGCCTGCCCAACCCTGTCCTTGAGACTTTTTGGCAGTATAGGCAAACTGGATACATGCCTTGCCGGAATGAGGATTATCCGTAGACTGGTCATTCAATTTGATGTCGCCGTAATCCCCCATCCACCCGGAAGGGATATAATGGTTGTCCCTGGCGCCTTTGTCGCTATAGACCCCAAACTCTTTATTATTTCCGGAAGCAACACTCGCCGTGCTTGCGGTATTAGCAACGGCTGGTTCCGCCGTTACAGCCGCAGAAGAAACACCTGCCTTCTCCTGGGCAAAAACAGGAGAAAACGCAAATAGTACTAATAAACTTACCACAATAAACTTTTTCATCTCTAATCTTCCCTCCTTCTTTCTTCCTATATAACTCTATGGTTTCAAACCCTGGTTTAGTCTGGAATTATCTCAAAAAGTCGCACCTCCTTTCACATCCAAAGCTTCTTATAAGTATAGTATGCCTTGCGTAATTCCCGTAAAAACGGGCTTGATTTCCCATCCCCCTGTCCGCAGACGCCAAGCCACTCCTCATGCATGGTCCCGTCAGGAAAAGGCCCTATCCAGGTGCCTTTCTTATCGTGAATAAACGGCTCATACCCTTTCCACCATTCATCCAGCCATTCAAAAACCACAGCACCCAAGGCATTACCCGCTCCGTCGCCAAAGGCCATATTGTTTTCTATATCTTCCCAGGAGCCGCGGTGATACTCTGCCTGCGCACCCTCGCCTTCTTCCATAGACTTACCTTCAAAATACGCCGGGCAGCCAAACTCAGTAATAAAGGCGGGTTTGTCCGCCTCCTCTTTCACCTGCCTCCAGAGGAATCCAAATCCGTAATCCCCCCGGTAGGCGTTTGTGCCGAAGATATCTACGTCAGGGCAATCCTTGCCGAACTTATCCAGGAACTTTATGTCGCCGCTGCAAATCGCAACCGGATGCTGTGGGTCAAGGGATTTTATGTGTAGCGCGACTTCATTGACAAATTTAAAGAAGACATCCGGCTCCCTATCAGCGTTACAGGCATAACCATATACATTCTCATTACCTAAGAGCCAGAATAAAAGATACGGCTCGTCCTTATGCTCCATGACCATCTTGGTAACGGAAGCCAGCATATTCTTCTTCTGCTCTTCATTATTATAATCCGTGCCCGGATCCCATTTGGCGCCTGAACCGAGGGCGTATTTCCCCAAGAAATCCCCCATAATCACCCGGATGCCGTAATTTTTATACATCTGGCGCAAAAGCTCTTTGTTGACCTTCTGCGGATGATGATAAAGCCTGACCGTATTCACTCCCATATCCTGCATCAGCCTAAAATCTCCCACTGCCGGCTCATCCTTATCCTGAATATTATTCCTGTTTTTGTCCACGAACGCATCATACGGCCCGTCTATCTTGCCGTTCTTGTTAAAATCCTCTTCCATCCAGTTCCCTATTGTTCCGTCATCTGGAGACTGGCCTACCTTTGTCGGAGAGTAAGTAACGCCTTTGATTATATAAGGCTTGCCCTCCACCAGCATCTGCCAATCCCCGTTTTCATATTGGACTAAATGCACCCTGCCTTTACCCAGGCGCCTTTTTACGCTCAATAAATCAGCAGATGCCTTTGGCTTTAACTTATCCTGGGGGCTTATTCTAACAAACCTGCCGGGAGTAGTAATTACAATATCGTTTGATACGTCGTTATCAAAACCGCCTACTATGCGGATATCGGCTCCTGATAATTTATACTCTAAATTAGGGTTACGGCGCAGGAGAAAATCTATCTTGGAGATCGCAGCCTGGCCCACATACCAGGGCGTCTTAAAATATGTCCAGCCATAACTGCCGGGAAAATGCACGACAATCGCATAATAACACTTGATCGCCTGCTCGATAAGCCCGGATTTTTCAAGGATCAACCCGGTATAAAATAATTTCACCCCCTGAGGCTCAGAAGACGTGGCCCATTTAAGAAACGCGGCCTCAAGGTCCGGGGAATGCACAAAATCCCATTGGCTGCCTTCCAGCCTTTTTTCTTCCTGCGCTTTTTTGTACTCAGGGTCGCGCCTTACTGAACTGGTATTAGGGTATATCCCCTCGCCTACGGCGCTGCTTAGACCCTCTTGGTCTTTTACAACATACCGGTAATCTTTGGTACCGATACCCTCAAACTCACCGTATTTTTTGTAGTCTACGATGAATTCCTTGCCGGCATCAAAAAGAACTACATTAGTAGGCGGAATAATCTTTTTCTTTGCTTCAAGCTCTATAGAGCCGGTCTCTATCTTTTTTATGCTCTGCAGGGATGCCTCTGCCACCTGCCAGTACCAGCCGCGCTGATCCCAGGCCTGCGCATAAGGGTATTTATCAATGATCAGCTGGAATATTTTCTTAGCCTGATCATACTTTTCCTGGCGCATATACGCTTCAGCCTGAATAAAATAGGCGGTAGCCACATCATTTAAGACCTGCAAAGGTTCGATCTCATCCTTGCCCTTAGGTAATTCCTTAAGCGAAGCCTGAAGCCTGCCCGCTTCATCTTTATACAACTTTATACACTCATCGGTATATTTAAAGGTAGCCTCTACATCCCTTTTACCATGCGCCTCCCAGGCCTGATTGACCAGCTCTTTAGAAGAAGGCTGCTGGCTTAGCGCATATGGCATATGGCATATGGCAAAGAATAATACGAAAATACTTACTAATAATTTTCTCATCCTAGCCTACAATCGCCCCTTCAGTTACGCCTTTAATGATATATTTCTGCATCAATATATATACTATTATTATAGGTAAGGCAGTAATGGTAAGCCCTGCCATCAACAGCGGATAGCGCGTAATAAACTCACCCTGAAAAGCCATCAGCGCCACCTGAAGCGGCATAAGAGGCTTGCTATCAAAGATGATCAAGGCCAGGACGTACTCGTTCCATACGCTTAAGGCGTTAAAGACTACTACTACCGCTAAAACCGGTTTGGCTAAAGGTAAAGCCACATGCCACCAAATACCTAATTTTGAACAACCGTCTATCCTGGCGGCATCCTCCAGTTCTTTGGGCATCTTATCAAAAAAGGTCTTTAATAAGAATATGCTCGTAGAAAGACCCACATTTATCATACAGAGGATATAACCAAGGGAGGTGTTACGCAGATGCAATTTGTTTAATAATACGTAGAGCGGGACAAAGCTTCCCGGTATAGGGATCATCATCGCTGCCATGAACATTACAAATAACAGGTTTTTACCCGGAAAACGAAACCGCGAAAAGGCATAGGCAGCCAGGGATGAGACTACCACTATTCCTAAAACTACGGAAACCGTATAAAATATGCTGTTTAGAAAATACCTGCCGAAGCCCCCTTCTTGCCAGGCCAGATAATAATTTTCAAAATGCGGGTTTCTGGGCAGAAGTGATGCATCAGAAAAAATAGTCTCCTGGGTTTTGAGGCTTGATGCGACCATCCAGATGAGGGGGAATATACAGGTAATAGCGATACTGATGAGAAAGAGATGGATCAACAGATTGACGGTTACTTTTTTAGTGCCGTAATAAGTGCTTGCTTTCATTTTCTTACACAGACCTTTAGTTATAGCGGGCCTTGCGGGAAAAACGATACTGCACAAAAGAAATAGCCATAAGTATAACGCCAAAGCTTATACCCTGCGCGCAGGCATAGCCAAAACGCGATGAACCGCGCATAGAAGCCAGTATCCTTAAAACCGGCACCTGGGTATGATAAGCCGGGCCTCCGCCGGTCATGGCAATAATCAAGACAAACGCCTGCATCGTGCCTAATACCGTAAGTATGGCAACCAGGATCGCTACCGGCACCATCAGGGGAATAGTGATCTTGCGGAAACAGACCCAGCTGTTTGCCCCGTCTACACGGGCTGCTTCATATAATTGCCGAGGTATAGTCTGCAGGCCCGCCAGAAAGATCAAGAACCCCCATCCAAAACCTTTCCAGGAGTGGACTATTGCCACAGTAGTCAGGGCAGTTGAGGGATCAGAAAGCCAGTTACGCGCAAAATTAGCCAGGCCCAAATGCATAAGCCAGTGGTTTAATAAACCATAGTGGCCGTCTAAAATCCACTGCCAGACCAGGCCTACCACTACCTCCGATAAGACCGGGGGGAGAAAGAAAATCACCCGGTAAAAATTCTTCAGCCGGATTTCCCTGTCACAGGCCCATGCTAAAAGGAACGCCAGGACATTCTGAAAAGTAAGGGCAATCAGGGTAATATAGCCTGCCTGCCACATGGATTTCCACCATATGCTATCTTGGAATATTATTTCCTTAAAATTATCAAGCCCCAGGAAAATCTTGGTGGGCAATATCCCGTCCCATTCATAAAGCCCCAATTGAAAGACCCAGACAAAAGGGATGACATAGAATATCGCAAAAATCAATACTGCGGGCAGGACAAATACGTAGTTTTCTAAAGTGTCTTTGAGCTTCATTTTTACTATTTGCTAACGCCTCTTGGACAACTGCCTTACTTTCACTGCCTGGACCTGCGCAGCTATCTGCTCGGGGGTCTTCTCGCCGATAATTATAGACTGTATGCCTTTATCAAACGCCTCTATGACCTGCGGAAATTCGGAAATACCCCAAAGGTTGGGGTGAGTGGCATTTTCCATGTCATCGGCAAACTGCGCCAATATCTTGGAGATATTACTGAGGCTGTTTTTATTTGCCGGCAAATTCTGGGTTACCTCTGCCAGGTATACCTGTTGTTCTTTTTCGGTAAGCCAGCGCAGGAATTTCACCGCCTCCTCTTTGTTCTTGGAGCGGGCATTCACCATAAAAGAAGAACCTGCCCCTCCCCAGATACGCATGGGGTACTTATCCGATGCCTGCGGAGGAAGCATAACAGCGTAATCCAGATTGGGATTCATCCCCTTATATACATTCACGCACCAGGAGCCGTTAAATGCAAAAACCGCCTTGCCGTTGGCAAACAACTGCTCTGCGGTTTTGTTGACCATAGTCACCAGCCCGTTAGCCAGGACCCCTGATTCCTGCATCTGCTTAAAGAGAGATAACACCTTTACCCAATCCGGGTCGGTATAGGGGACATCCCCCTTTATAGTGGCCAAGACCTTATCTTGACCCATAATATTAAAGGCATAGTTATTCGCCAGGCAGTCTATCATCCATACCTCGCCCCACCCGGAAACCAGGCCCTGCATATTGGCAGCCTTTATCTTCTTGCCTATCTCAAGGAACTCCTCAAAAGTAGCCGGAGGCTTATCCGCATTCATGCCTAATGCCTTCAATAAATCTTTATTGTAAAGCATCTGGATAGTCATTATGTCTATAGGCACCCCGTAGATTCCGGGATTAACGCCGTAACTATTCCCCGGGCTAAACTCGTTCAACGCCAGGGCCTTGGCAAAAAATATTTCCTTCCAGGCGGAATTTGACTCAGTCATATAGGGGGTCAAATCCAGGATATGGCCTGCCTTGACAAAAGAAGCAAAATCCCTTTTTTCGCCCAGTATACCGAATATATCCGGCAGATTGATTCCCTGGGCTGCTGCGCGCACCTTCTGGGAATATGCATCCGAAGGGGCATATAATTCAAAATTGACCCTTACTCCGTATTTATCTTCGTATCTCCTGGCCAGCTCCTGGAATGCCGGTTCACGGTCGGTCATCCAATGCCATACGCTGACCACTGCCTTCGTCTCTGTTTTATTAGGAACAGAACACCCCGTTAAAGGCAGAATAAGAAAAAGAAAAAATAAAGGCAAAATAAAACCCCTTGTTTCTCTTGCTAATGCCAACCAATAATTCCTGCTGATATACCGGAAAAACATCAATCCTCCTTCAGGCTTACGCCCCTTCAATACAAACCAAGGCAGAAAATGAACCTCTTAAACAATGATAAGTTAAATGAATACGGAAATATTTTTTAAACTTACCACAAGTTCAGGAGCGGGTCAAGGGATTTCTCTCATCAAAAAATCTTCAGGCGCGTTCCTTCAACCATAATGTCCGTGCCAGGCCCATAAGTTCCGCCTTCTCTAAGCGTATCCCCACCCGATTTTGGCTGGTACCTGCTGAGGCCTTAGACCAAACAACCTCTCCTCTGGTATAGAAGGGGTCACGGTGGTCAGGTATTGCTAACCACATCTCAAGAGCAGTGCTGGTATTCAAGCCTTCTTTGGTTATCATGCCAAGGCCGTTTGCGCTTATATCCACGGTCTCTGCTATGCCCTCTTTGCCACTAGCTGGGTCAAGAAACCTCAGAGGAACCCTTGTATCTAATCTCTCAAATATCCTCTGGTCTTCCATCTCAATCCTCCTTTCTCCGTGGCTTTTAGTAAATTTATATTAGCATAAAACTTGGTTAATTTCTACATAAATTTTACATATTTTTTAATTCTTTTTTAACTCCTTTCCTCTATATTAAGGCTATTTACCCTTATATTAAGGCTATTTACCCTCCTCGTCCCTCTGCACAATTGGCAAATCAATGGTGACTGTCGCGCCCCCCGCGTCGTTATTGACAACACTGATCGCCCCTCCATGGAATTCAGATATCCACCTGGCTTTAGACAGCCCTAACCCCAACCCCCCATACCCTACAAGAACTTCAGTCCGACCGTGCTCCAAAAAATTTATTAAATCCTGCATATAGTAAAAATCCATCCGCCTTTCAGGGGCGTTGGTGACGGCAACATCAAATATCCTTGGGGAAAAAGCCTCATCTATTCCACCGGCATTATCTGAGATTGAAATACTAATCTGTCTCTTTTTGATCCTGACAGAAATGAGTATCCGCGGCGAAAGACAGTGATTTTCCAGAAATTGAACCACTGCATTTTTGATCACCTCCTCAAGCGCGAGGACAATAAGGCTGAGATCTCCGATTAAATCCGGCATCCTATCCGGCATATCTAATTCTGCTTCTATAAGAGCAGACTCTCGATGTTCAATCGCTCCTTCCTGCCTACTTACGTATTCAATTGTCTTTACTGACGCAATAACTGAAGATAAAACAAACTGCAAGTAATCACCTCTTACGAGCCTTACTCTCCAATGATTACGCATTTCATCACCATGCAGAAAAAGACACGGTAGTTGCTTAAGTAAATAATCCAGTTCATAGGCCAGGCCATACATTTCATTGAGTGTGCGTTGGCTGTCTAAAGACGCTGTCAACCAAGGAGTCTCCAAAGAAACCCTGCTAAAAAACAAATGAAATAATAAATTTGATTCGTGATAAGGCCCCCGATATATTGCGGCTGCATCACTGACAAACCTCAAGAGGGCAGCTATAATAGCGTTTACTTTGTTCATATCTAACGTCTCCAGCCCAGACAAATCATCCCAAAAGGCACCTGTCGACACGGATAAAGAAAAAAGTTTATCGATTTCCCTCTTAAAACTCGCAAATGTTTCCGGCAGGCTCGATAGGCTTAGTATACGGTATAATTCTTCAATCTTTTTTATCTTTTCCCTTAGCGTCCGGTGCGCCCTTACCGACAGCTGCGCCATATAATATGGCCACTCTTGTGCCGACAGCGCTCTAATCTCTTTCTCCAGTTTATGCAATTCTTGCGCACGACAGGGAAATGCGACTGCTCTAATACTGCGCCCTAATAAACGGCTTCCTATAATGGGCGCGGCGCTCAGAGATAAAACAGAAACGTCCTTTAGCGAAACATCATCAGGCAGATTACTTTCTTTTAAGAAGCTCTTTACTGCCGCGGCCTTATCATCTTGTCTTTCTAAAACTACTAACCGCTTCCCATGCTTAAATTCTTCTTTTAATCCAATAAGGTCGGGATAGCTCGCTAATACTTCTTCTAAAGGAACCCCAGAATCAGAAACAATGACAATTATTAATTCAGGATTAATAAAGAGCAAGAACTGCATAGTCTCAAGAATACCGTGCAACTTTTCAGTAAGCCGGATATCTGAAGGGAAAACCATAGGAATAATAGTCCCGCACCAATCAATAGCGATGACCTTAGCCGAAAGGATAGAAGCAAAGAACGCTTCTGTATCCCGCATCGCCTCACCCACAGGGCCTATTTTGAAACTAAATGCCGATAGCTCCCCCCGCTCATTCCTAGCTAAATGGCCTGAGACAAGGCATATACCGCACAAAGCAAAAAGTCCAAGCAAGTTATATAATGAACCGGATGCATTTATAAACAAAATTAACAATAAAATAACGCCGATTAGACGGATAGCCGTATCAATCATTTCAGCAATACCTTTACGCATAGACTGATTAAGCATTCCTGGATTCTTAATTTGCCCTAAAATTGCATCAATTTGTTTTTTGGCTATTGGGGCATTTCTTAATTTACGAGATATTAATGCCAAATTATTTTTTGCCAATGTAAAAAATTCTGGAGTCAATTTTATCTCTTCTGCCCTTAACGTCTCTGCTATTTTTCTTAGCGTCGCTACCATACTATTGGCTTCTTCTTCTGCCTGAATAAGAAATATCTGATATTCACATTCCTCTTTGGGGTTAGCCTGGTGGGCCTTCTCGTGGTTTTGAATAAGCTTGATGAGATCATTGACTTCTAGTTCGGTATAGGTTGGAAGGAGTTTTCTTATAATTTCGAAGCTAATCTGGTTATCCGGGCCGCGGATACGGCCAGAGTAACTTATCTCATTGGTAGTTATATTAAAAACAGCCAGAGACTCATCCGGATTTAACCCTAAAGCCGCATATAGGGCTTCGGTTATCGCCAGTCTTCTCTTCCAAAGAACGATATCAATACCCGCAGGCGGATCATTGACAAAGCTGCGTAAATGAGTGAGGCTGAAGTTACGCGGGGAGACGGGAGGAGTTCCTCTTAATAAATCATAACCGTCCCCATTAGCGCGCCCATTAGCGCAATTAGAACCGTCCCCTTTACCACCTGCAGGAGGGTTATTTACAAAGCTGGTCAGGTGGGTGAGGCTGAAGTTACGGGGGGTGAGGGACGAAAAAACTTCTCTAAAAAACGCCTCTTCCTTTTCCCTCCCAGCAATCCTTAATGCATCCGTAAGAATAGATGCGGGTTGACAGTAACGATTTAATCCTGGAGTATTTTGTCTTCTGGCCCATTCAAGTTCACCTTGAATCTCCTGAGGGCTACCCTTAATAAGCCGACGCGCTCTTTCAAGGTATCCCCGGAATAGCGGTCTATACCAATAATCAGCCTTGTCAACTCTATGCTTCTCTGAAAGTAAGGCTATGACCTGCGGCTGTAAACAAGAAGGTAATCTATTATATATGGCTCTAAGCGCTTCCAACAGCCTCCTGTATTCTTGCCAATAAGCTTCTTGTTGAATTTTCTCTACTGTACCACTATGCCTAAAAATCCAACTCTCCTTCAATATCCAATCAAGCTCAAGAAGGTCTCGCATTAATCCAGGCTCTACTTCTATTTCTTTGCGATAAAGGTGCTTCCAGCGAGCAATAAGGTCTTTTGCTATACTTGCAAATCCAATCCAAGCGGGGTCGATACATGCTGTAATGTCTTCTTCTCCTAAAAAGTAGCCTCCCCTGCGCATTAACGTTAACTGCCATAACTGAACTTCTGGCGTATTGAAATAGGTAGATGATCCTTCTGCTGCTTGGCCGCGTGTGACGAAAATATCGTAACCATTTAAAAGTTCGTCAGGCCTAAAAGTAAAAGCTTGCCGACCACCATAGAAAACCACCCTTCGTGTCTTGGGCAGAGTATCCATTGGATGCCGGTAATTGAAACTAATGTAAAGCTTTTGATGAACACCGGGGTCATAAGCTATTTTAAAATCCGTTCCGCCTATCTCTTCGACCTCTTCTCTCATACGTCTCAAAACGCCTTCTATCCCTCCTGTATATCCAACAAGCAGATCAACATAGACAAAATCTGTCCCATTAGTTTCTCTCACTACAATGTGTCCGCCGGAACCTGGATAATAGACAACAATATCTCCCTCTTTATGGTCTATCAAAGTCGCTATCTCTTCCAGTTTAGTAAGTGGTACGTCGGCAGGCTCAGGCTTTGGCGCGGTAGCGCCTTCAAACTGGAGGGTATGAATACCGGCTGCTGCTAAAACCTCTTCCCACGAACCAAAATACAATCCGGGCCTGGTCAATATCGCAAAATAAGCTAAGTACAATAGATAGGCAAGGTCTCGCAATTCTCCCTCTTGCATAGCTATCCATTGGGTTCTGACAGAGTGAGAATCAAGCCCAAGGCCCTTCTCTTGCGCTCTACGTATTACCCTGACGATTCCCTCCCAAGACCGTATCCTAGTTCGTGGTTGTCTTGGCAGATTGCGTCCTGCGATTTCTACTACTTCTTCCCACGAACCAAAATACAATCCGGATTTGGTAGTTATCTCCAAATAAGCTAAGTACAATAGATAAGCAAGGTCTCGCAATTCTCCCTCTTGCATAGCTAGCCATTGGGTTCTGACAGAGGAAGGATCAAGGCCAAGCCTGTTCTTCTTTGCTCTTAATATTATCCCGATGATTGCCTCAGGAGACCGTCTCCTAGTTCGTGGCGGGATTGGCAGATTGCATCCTGCGGCCTTTACTGCTTCTCCCCACGAGTTAAAATGAAATTTGCGTTGGGTAACCGCCCAATAAGCTAAGTACAATAGATGGGCAAGGTCTCGTAATTCTCCCTCTTCCATGCCCTTCCATTGGGTTAGGACAGAGCGAGTATCAAGCCCAAGCCCCTTCTCTT
>Ga0265297_10002011_pt1 | contig 43631 bp, 77 predicted proteins | sample Munlanlwell13791_FD_192502 | JGI IMG/M metagenome (GOLD analysis project Ga0265297, IMG submission 192502) | Leachate microbial communities from a municipal landfill in Southern Ontario, Canada - Leachate well 137-91 | ecosystem: Engineered > Solid waste > Landfill > Unclassified | place... | reverse complement strand
ACTCCTGCTATATAATTAGTGATCGAAAGTAGAGACAGGTTGAACATATCCCGAAGCTCTTTTCCTAAAGCATACGTCCCTGTTCCTGCCTGTCCGAGTTCCATGAACTGAGCCAAGATATTATTAGACATCTCTTGATTATGGTATTTTATGGATTCAAGTGGATTAGTAGTGGAACTGGCTTTCATGTCCATCCACTCAATGACTTGATCTTTTTGTTTGATGATATATTGCTTCTGATGCGCCCTTAGATTCTCAAGCATATCCCGAAGTTTTGCCTCGTCACCTTCCTGTGCGTCAACCGGCAAATCAGCAACCGGAATACCTAAGCCTTGTCTGTCGTGTCTTATCGTGTCGATCTTTAAAAGCAACTGTTTACATTTCCAGTTCGGATAGACAGACCTTAAAAAAGAAATGCCTTTATAGTTCCCGCCCTCTTGATCGTTCACAAATATAAGTAATTTCGAATTTTCAATATTGACCCGTTTGAAACTTCCCGCGGGAGTGGCTGCAAACTGCTCAACATAATCCAAGTCTCCGGTCTCTTTATCAATCATCCACTTTTCAATTGTTTCCGGTTTACGGACTGCGAGCTTTTTAAGACCGACTTTATTATCATCGGTAATCTTTAAGACTTTCTCAAATACGTAGAATCCGAATTGCAGATATTTGAGGGCGTTCTTTAGGAATGAATCAAATGTGAAATTGAGATTATTGAATAACTGATTTTCTACAAATTCAGCTATTTCCATATCCACGTTATCATTCGATCCCGGTTCAATAACCCAGGACGCGGCACGGATAGGCAACTCGTAAACCATACAGGTTGCGTTTATCTGTGCATCTGACATTCTCATTTTACGATAAGCAGGGATTGCTTTGGTGTCTTTTAGGTCAACGTTATATTCTTCATCTGTGATTGTACCAGAATAGTTTCGGGTTCCGGTAAATCCGATTTCACGTCTTGAAGATGTCTTTTTCGGAGGGTCTGCTAATAATACGGGAGGGTTGTCTCGTTCAAACTGCTCGATTAAATCTTGAGTCTTATCTCTAAATATTGCCATTCAATTTCCTCGGGCTACGTATAGCAACGTAGCCCTGTCAAGGAGGCCATGAAAATGAGTTATCAGAAAATACTAATATTTGTTTCCATTGTCAAGAAGTTTTTTTTAGAATTGTTGATTTAATAACCCACTTGTCAATGACCTGTTCGTTTCTTCCCTTAGGTCTTTTTCGTTTCCGGTTCGCCTCCTTCCCTGTGTGTCTATGTAAGCCACGATCCTTTGAAATGGTTCAAGTGCATGGTTTTCCATTGTCTCAATGTTTTTCCATGTTGCACTCTCAATCTGCTTTCTCAAATTCACACAGCGTTCATATATTTTTATCCGGCCCTGTTTAAATCTACGGTTTACTATTTCAGACCGTGCCTCAATCCCTATTTTAAACTCGGTCAATCTTAATCTGTACTGAGTCAGGTATTCATCAGCAGGTGTCTTGCCGTCCCGCTCTGTCTGAAACGCTTTCGGACATCCTACAGTTACAACCGGCCTTGCAAAGTCAAGTTGAATTTTTTGAACCTTCGGCCCGTGTACATGAACCGGACCGCCGTCTGCATAATACTCATCCATAAATATAATCACATCGTTAACTATATCATGACAGACAAAAAGCCAGCATGTAGGATTAGATACGCCATAGTCCATTGATTCATACATGACATACATTTTTAATTTAAGATCAACCAGGTTATAATCCACCGGCCTGATTACATGCTGACTTTCGTTATAGTCTGCATGTACAAGCCCTGCGTTCCCTACGAATAAACGGTAGATATATTTATCAACGTATTGCTGAGATTTGTTTTTGATCTGATTGAAATAATAGTTTTCTACTGGAAGATTCTTTTCATTCAAAAACGGAGGCGGTAAATATCCAACGTACTTTTCACCACGCTCTCCATGATAGATTCCATAGTCAAGTATTTTAGCCGGGATGTCTTCACCTTTAGGGCAAGCAGGTTTAAAACTTCCAGTATCGACTTTATATGGCTTTGCATAGAATGTATAATAATCCCACCCCTTGCCTTCAGGGTTCCCCGTTATTAATCCATAGTTCGGGAGCTGTGACATTCTGCCTTCAGCCATTTCAAATATGGCTTGGTTTATTTCCTCTGCCTGGTCTATCCAGAACCAACCCAATTCAATGTTCTTCAGCTTCTTTGCATCGTCTTCTCTATCCAATGCAATAAAGAATATATTTCCCTTGCCTTCGAGTTCAAGGATCTTATTGGTCTTGTTAAAGTTCCAGGGATGGAATTGTTCATAGACTCTTGAAAATTGTGGGACAGTGGATTTGATTAAATCAGGATGTGTGTTTCGGATTATAGCACCGTTTGAATCAGGCCAGCGGTCAACTATGCCACATATCTTTATGGCTGCCCTTGTTGTCTTGCCAGACCGGAATTCACCGTAATCGGCATTGCGTTTGCCTCTGACAGGTCCATACAAAAAGGATTTGTGGAATTTGTGGAATTTCACTTTTTCGCATCGTCTTCAAAAGTTATGCCGAGAACAACCTTGGCAACCTTTTCTCCCTCTGCTTCTATACTCACATTTCTCGGCATTAATGGATAGGCGAATTTATAAACGAATTCAATTGAGTTTTTATCGAATGCTGCCTGCATGTCCTTTTTTAATCTCGCTTGGTTCTTTGCTTCTGCAAGCATTTTATCAAGGGTTTCGATTGCAAGGCTGCGGCCACATTTAGGACGACCTGGACCGCCCTTCTCCATATACTTGCCAAGATTCTTACAATTTTTTCTTTTATCCATATTAGTTTCTTTAGCAAAAAACTTTTTTACTTTAATACCTCGATGAGTTTTTCAATCTCACTATTCGGAACCACAACTCCAGCCCCATTGCTATATATTGGAGTTAAATATGTTATATCAATCTTCGTTTCATGTGATCGTTTAGCAATAGACAATATATATCCATTCCCTCTGTATTTATAAGATTTTTCATTAATATCAATGACAATTCTCTCATCTCCTTCAATCCTTACTATACTTGCTATTTTATTATCAGTTACTCTAACCTCATCACCCTTTTTCATGTCAATTGGCGCAATCCATATATATTCTTTCATCTTTCACCCCTCTCGTTTTATTACTTTTTATACGGCCCGACGTGAACGCCTTTTTTTCTCCCAGGCATTCCCCTAACCATGCCGTCCTTGTACCCGCCATTACGGTTTATGATTGCCCGTACTCGCTCCCTTGACATACCCAATTCGGAAGCGATTTCAATCGCTGGCTTTTCATAGATCAGCTTCATGACTTTTTCGTGTAATTCAATGTCCATACTGCCGTGCATTCATTCCCCTTTTAATTTCCCGGAGCCTGTCGGGTTGCCCCTGTCACAAGCTCCGGTCGAAACCAGTTAGTTTCCACCTCCACCCTGTCCAGTCAGTCAGTGGATTGATATAATTTACAAATTCATTTCAATATTGTCAATATCTATTTTAACATTTTTTAACATTTTCGTTAACTGTTTATTAACTGTTAATAAATACCGATTTCTATTGACATTTAAAGAGGATATATATATCTTACTACTGTCAAAAGAGACAGAATCTAAACCCACGAAAGGGAAAAACCGTGAATCCTACTAAATTGCAATCAGAAGTGGCTAATAAATTGACAAATAATAATACATCATTAAAATGGAACGGAATATATGGGTTTTATTCTAATGGCGATGTTGTAATTAATGTGTATTGGAATTTTGATAAAGAAACGACATACAATATAACTATAAAATCAAATGGAATGTATTATTAAACACCTAATCCGGTGGCAAGGCCGGTAAACTTAAAAAGGAGAAATAAAATGAGCTTAATATCGGAATGGGCAAAAAAGAATCGCAAACTCTTATATGAAAAACTTTTAACGCATGAAGAGATAGCGAAAACAACCAATGATGACATTGAACAATCTATTGCTGAAAAAATATGGGATGTAATATGCTGTGAGTATTACAAGGAGAATTAACCCATGACCCTGAAACAAGTTGAAAAATCGCTTGGACGCAAATTAACACCGTCCGAAAAATGGCAGTTCATGAAGGATAACGGTATAACGAAAAGGGGGAGTAAGTGAAATATCAAATCTTTGCACAAAAAGAAATATTCGGAGCTTGCACAAAGCCCGTTTTCAAGCCTCAAACAATTTCAAAACAGGCGTATCAAGACTTTAAAGAGAAGTACGAGTTCAAGAAGCAAATCAATTCTGACCGAGAACCGCATTATCTTTATGTGTTCTATCGTGAATCGTTTTTCAGGAAAAGGTTCATACTGATTGATGAATTTAAAAGTGACTTACTCTTAATCTGAAAGGAAGGGACAAGATGAAAAATGTTTTTTATATTTTCGCAATATTATGTATGGCCTTTTATGTTCTTTCGATATGGGCATCATTTCAAATTGATAAATTAGCAGTTTTGCAATGCCATGCAGCTTGCGGATGGGGATGCTCATTGTTTCTTATCATAACTATAGTTATTATGCAAATGAAAAAAAATTCATAATCTAATTTCTTCCACATTATCCCACCAAATAAAAAAGGCTTAGAGTGATCTAAGCCTTTTCCTTTTCTAATTTTTTACTTTCTGATAGGCATATTATCCACCGAGCCTTGATGCGATTGCCTGAGCGGGCGGGCTTTGTCCGACCTTCTTCGAAATCCAGAACGTTCCAGCCGATATAAATCCCGCGATAGCTCCGACAAGTAGCGAATACCATACTCCCGAAGTAGAGAAATTCTGAATGAACGAATAGGCGATCGCCACGACAAAAGTAATGACAACCGCCCACGCGCCCTTGATACCTCCGAGCATGTTCCTGATCAGCTTTGTTGCAGTTACAATGACCATTGCCGCCGCCACCAATGCCGGGCTGAATATCTGCGTGATAATGTCCGGGACTTCTTCCCCGGTCTGTGCCGATGCCTTCCCCACGAATACCAGAGCCGCAATAACTACCATGACTCCGAGAATCCTCCATGCTACTTTCATGCTGTTTCCTTTCATTTAGTTTTGAGAAATTTGACCCATCTTTTAAACAGGCCCATAGTATCATCAATTAAAATTATGATACTGTCCTGCTTGTCTTTGGATAGGCCGTTTATTTTACGCTTTATAAATTGCATGATCCCAGGATTGACCGCTGCGAAAAATGTTCCCAAGATGATCCCCGTTGCCCGTGTCCAAGGCGTAGGAATAAATGACACGCCGTAACATAGTAGGCCGCCTACGATTGAAACTTTCATGGCATAGTGAATGAGATAGGCCAAAGGCGAGGGCTTGCGTTCTTTCCAGTTTATAGGTTTAAGCGTTCCCACTTCTCCGATGTCATCATCTCTGCGCGGGCCGTCGTCTATTTCCGGGCCCTTTGGGATCTCTTTGATTTTCAGAATACCGATTCCGTCTTTCCGTGCGGTCATAATGGTTAATGTCTCCATCTGCAGGCGCCCCGAAGCTCTGCCCCGACGGATGTGTCTGCCCTGTCACAGTAGGGTTCGGTCGTTTTTCCTCCCATGCCGCTCAATTTCCTTTTTAACTGCATTGTATTTCCCATAAATGGCTTGTGAAACCATTAACAAAAAATACCATGTTAAATTTAAGCGGCATCTGTGAACAGGTTTAAAGGCCAACGCCTCCCTTAGCACGGATTTATATAAGCAAGCAATCCCGTGGGCATTAAGCAAATGCTCTTAGCTTGCCATCCGGAGGGTGTATCTTCCCCTTCACAGTGGGGTTCGGTCGTATTTCCTCCCATGCCGCTCATATCGTTATATCCCTATCAAATCCATCAATGAAACAACTCTTTTCATCCAGCCGTAAAAAAATTCCTTTTTGTTCAACCGTGTTAAAAATGCAATCCGCGCCAAAAGATACCGCTCGACTAATCCTTTGGCGTAAAACTTATTAACAAATTTTACGGTATTATCTCCCATAGAACCATCCACTTGAACGATATTCTCATGCAATGCGGGATTTGCCGAATTTATACAATGCTGTAACGCCATAACCGCTCGCTTATTGCCTGAATTAACCCCGAAGTCAAACAAACACACAGCTATCCGCAAAGGTATTAAGTCACATTTCAAAGGAACCCAGTAATCAGAAAAATAGATTTCTTTTGCATCGTCCTCGGTAAGTTCTGAAATGTTTAAATCCGGATATGCCCGTTTCGAAATTCCGTATTTCGTTTCACCGCCTGGATCATTGGGATTGTTTACATAACCGCCTTCCCATTTCATTAAGAACGGAAAAGCTATTTCAGTAAATGACTTATTCATCAATTTTAATTTAACCTTTTTATTTTTAATTGTCAAGGGAATTAAAAAGGATATTCAATTTTATAAATATGAGCTTATTTCGTCAACCCCACTTTCAATGGATTCTATCCCACTTGAAAGACTTTCATCTATATCTGCAATATCATTTAATAATTCCCTGAGCTTGTCTCGTTCTTTTGCGATCCTGTCCTTGATTTTTTCGATCTTCTTAATTTCTTTTTGAAGATTCATTTCATGCCTCCGTTAAAAGGTTAATTATTTATCAAGTGCTTCTCTAATCTTTTTTTGTAACATTTCGATTTCATATATTAACCCAATTGCGCTAAGCTTAAATTCATATTTTGTCGGATTCGTTGATGTGGCCTGATTTTCTATCCTGCATATTTCCATTTTGACATTCATATATTCCCCTTTATTAAAAGGTTATCACTTCATCCATTCGTAAAGTTCAGCGGCTTCATCAAATATAAAATATTCGCCGTCTGATGAAAATTGTAAATTAAGTTCCGTAAACGTTCCATTTGCATTTACGGCATATCCCCTGCACGGCCCTCGCTTACAAATCATATACCTGTCCCGCGGATATTTTTTAGGGATAAATCCAACATGCTCCCTACATATTAATAAGTCATCAAAAATATTGCAAGTTACTGTTTCTTCGGGCGGTTTGTTTAACCACTTTGCAATTACTCTTTTCATTTCATCCACCTTTCAAAAGGTTATTACAGGATTCCCAGGCTGTCCAGGCTTCATGATTTGTGTAAAGTCAATCGTTAAAGACTTTACATAAACGAATTTTGTGTAAAATCAATCAATGACATTAACAGTTATCCCAGGCACCCCAGGAGCCGTACCGTCAACCTGCACGTTTGCTTTTCTGATTTCAAAACTGTATAGATCCACGATCCCATTAGTCCCTGCCGTTTTTTGATTCAGGACGATTTCAAATAAATGGTTTGCCTCTGCCAATTCAATTACCGGCAATCGAACAAGGCTTTCCTGAAACAACTCGACCGGATAATCTTTGCCGTCAATCTTTATCTTAACGAATGCCATTGAGGACGATCCGTAAACCGATACCCTGTATTGATCATGGGCAAGAAATATAGTTTTCTGCTTTACTGATTGAGGGCGTGAATCATAAAGCCAATGCCTCAATACCGGATTGCCTTTTGAATCCGTAGTGATCTGATGCGTACATAAAACGATATTTTTCCAGGCGTAGAGTTTTTGCGGGTCCGCTGTGTATTCAATGGCCGGATTTGTTGCCGATACCTGATAGTCCATAAATACGGAATTGGATTTCACAGACTCATTTTTCGCTGAATCCAAAGCCGTTGCCCAGACCGTCACGTCTGAATTAATAACCGGCAGCACAATTTCCTGTGATGCTGTGTTAATGATATTTTGAATACCGTCAATCATGTAATAAACGTTAAACGTCTGCTTTGTTTCTACGGGATACCCACAGGTGATAAGGACCTGAAGTCTTTGTCCTTCGTGAAAAATTCCCTGTGACCATATCGGCATGGTCAACAAAATGGTTAAGAATAGTATTCGTTTCATGGGTTTACCTCCATATTTTAAATTATTTATCAAGTGCCTCTCTGATCTTCTTTTGCAATATCTCGACTTCATACATTATACCTATTGCATTAAGTTTAAATTCATATTTTGTCGGCTTCGTTGACGTAGCTTGATTTTCTATCATACATATTTCCATTTTGACTTTCATCCTTCACCTCCCCGATCTCTTTCCTGATGGCAGGAAGGGGATCGAATAGTTTTCAATCAATCGGCCTTTTTAATGCTGCCGTAAAATCCGCAATTGCAACCGATATTTGCAATGCTTTTTCCAGATATTCATCCGTATAAGTATCAAGTGCGTGAGCCGCCCATTTCTTTCCTGCATTGTGAAAATCGTCAATCTCATGATCTGGGTCTTCCATTTCTTTTAATTCTCTTTCCAGTTCTTGCATTACTCCACCTTCCTTTCATTTTTCTTTTTCAGAAATTCCATGAACCCGTCAAATGTGGGGCTTGTATGAATCCATACTGTTTCAGTTCTGTAAACAAGAAGATTTCCGACATCAGCCATTCGTTTAATCAAAGTTGAATCATTATAACATTCAACCTTGTATTCATCCCACCATTTCAGAAGATCGGATAAATAAATTACTGTATCATTAGTTGGAGTTATCGGTGAATAACGGCCATTCCAAAACATAATATCCGGCCCAATGCCGTCATTGATGTAAAGTGCTGAATCTCTCGGAAGCACAATATATCCTTCCTGTCCGATCAGAGCGGACACACAGAATAAAAGTACAAGTATTCGTTTCATCATTGTTCATAGTCCTTTCGGTTTAATGTTTCTCTCACAAGACGATTTTGCCTTTTACCACACGGACACCTATAAACTCCATCACACAATATGAGTAATTGAGAACCACAGCATTCCGTCTTTCTTATTGCGGTTATCATTGCAGGCTTCATCATTCACCGTACCTTCACCACTTTTATTTTTCTGCCACATGCATAACAATATTTCATTTTATTTTCCATTGGTGTTCCGTCATTTAGGACAAACATCTCACCGCATCCAGTTTCCCATGCTTCATCAGTTTCATGCCATTTACAGCATTCTTTATTAAACCTATCTCGCACCTTGCACCCATCCATTGCTTCTGCCCATGGATCAGTACAATCACCATATACCTTTTTTCGATTAGGCCAGTTTGACTTATGATTATAGCAATATATATTTTTACATTTCATCATTCACCGTCCTTTTCGCCAAGTAAAAAAACGTTTATTGCTTCATTTTCGGAATCCGTTTGGATCAATTCCTTTGTATCCTTGCAATACTTTTTTCGTTCATAAACAGTATATTCTATTTTACCGAATATCTTGCATAGTTTCATCCACCTTGTCGGAGTTCTTGCAATCGTGCAATCAAACTCTGATAGCATATCGTACAGGTTTATTTCTGATAATCGAGTCATTTTACACCGTCCTTTCATTATACCCTATAAGGTACATTAAAGGTTAAATACGTTTATTTATACCCGATCAGGATCGTTTATAAGGTCTTCGGCCTTGTGAAATATATCCCAATCTACCATAAAGTGAATTGGGTTGACAGCAATTTTATAGCTACCATCCATTATTTCCCTCGCCGCCTTTATCCCTGCGGTAAGGATTTCAAGTTTCTGTTTGTCGGTCATTGTTCAGCCTCCTCTAACAAGTTATAAGAGGTACAATAAACACAGTTCTATTTCCACATGATGGGCATACATATTCATACTTTCCTGGAGGAAGAGAAATACAATTTGGAGGATTATGTTCAGGGCTTGAACATGGTACTGGTATATCTTCAATCTTTCTTAAACCGCTTGAATAAGTATCCATCATTCCACCTCCTTTTCAGGTAATGGGCAATCAGATTGACCCCTTACATCCGATTTATAAATGCCAGATATTACGCTTGTAAATTCCCAATTTGTACCTTGGGTTCGCTTACAAATTCGCTCTCCGTTTTCTGTCATTACAGCTTTCACATAGTAACCATTTTGAAATCCCATATTTTCAGTCACCTTATACCGTTTCCCATTTACAGTAATCATTCCACCTCCTTCAGTTCCCCAAAGGAAACTGATTAAAATTCATACCTCACTTATTAAAAAATTCTTCTTTAAGTGGATAGATCGGATCGTAATCACTTTTTACATATCCCCCTGTTTGTCTTGCACGTATTTCCGCTTGTTCCTTATTAAAATGTATTGATCGTATTCTTCCATCATTTGATCTGACAGTATATTCCATTTCAAACCTCCACTTTAAAGTTCTTTAAAACAAGCAATCTCTTTGACAAATTTTATTCTATATTCTGACTTGCTCAAGTTAGTTGTTCCGAGCGGTCCGTTCCGTCTTTTATCAATGAATATTTCCGCTTCGCCATGATCGTTTTCAAAGTCGTTTTTATTCGGGAGCCAGACAAACATCACGCAATCAGAGTTTTGCTCGAAAGCCGTAGAGCCTTTTAAATCCTGCATAATCGGCCTACGATATGACCGTTCATGATTCCTTGATAAATGTACCAGGTTAAAAATGACAAGGTTCAATTCTTTCGCTAAAGCCTTTAATTCCCCCGTCCGGTCCTCAATGGCATTTGCTCTTGAATCTCGCTCTTGCAAATCCATGTTATTAAAATTATCAATTACCAGTAATTCAATATTGTACTTTCGTTTCCACTGCTTAGCCATTGACCGGATTTCATGTATATTCATTCTGGGTTTGTCTGAAATATGAAAGCCCTTGTTTGTTATTTGTCCCGAAATTGAAGCAAGCTTCTGCCATTCATCAGGCGCAAGTCTGCCAAGAATAATATTAGTCAAATTGATTTCAGCGTTCATCGAAAGCAGCCGAGCAATGTATTCTTTAAACTGCATTTCCATGCCGATAATCCCTATTTGCTTTCCGAGTGCTACGGCGTTATAATTCGCTATCTGCAAAGCCAAAGCCGTTTTCCCGCTTGATGAATAGCCGGCAAGGGTTACAAGCTCGCCCAAAGTAAATTCCGAAATGATCGAATCAAGTAAAAATATACCCGTCCGCAATCCCGGTTTAATCTTACCTTGAGCCCTCAAATCCATTTCATCATAAAACTTGTGTACCATTTCAGAAAAAGAATCTTCTTTTAAAGTCATATTATCAATCAGCGAAAGCGTTCCAATCTTCTCCAATAGTTCATCAAGCATAGAGTTGTCAAATGCCATACCTGTGATTTCCATTGAATGCTGAATAACTTCTCGGTATATCCATTTTTCCTTTACGATTCTTGCATGGCTTTGTATGTTCGCCGCCGAAGGTATGCTCTCCTGTAATTCGGTCAAGTAAAACATCCCGCCCACTTCTTCTAAATCTTTCGACCGCTTGAGTTCATCCGATACACTCACTAAATCAATCGGGTTATTGTTTCCGTTCAACTCGCACATGGCATTATAAATTTTACGGTGTGCGGATTTATAGAACATATTAACTCGTATATCGTCTATAACGTCAAAGATTTTTTTCCCGTCAAGCAATATTGAACCAAGTAAGGATTGTTCGGCCTCTATTGATTGAGGAGGGATACGGTCAAGATCGGTCATTGTTTGCCTGTAATTGATTCTGCTATTTTACTGTATGATACGGAATAATCACCGGATGCGGTTTCCTGTAAACTTGTATATAGCTCTCTGAATCCACTTGGCAATATTGAGAAAATCTCTGGATAGGTCAATATGGCATATAAAAAATTTACTTCCTCTTGGTTTTCTAATGTAATTTTTACAGGAGAAAAAAATTCCTTTTCAACCTTCATCTTAACACCTCACTTTTTAATTATTTCTTCATCAACATTTATAATTCTGTTCCCGCATAAAGCACACCGAGTTTCAATTCGCCTATCTTGCCATGCTTGTATATTGTAATCTGTATAGGATGAATGATATATAATTACCTCATAACTGTATTTCATGGGATGTTCACAACTGCAAATAATTTCTAAGCACATTTTATAACTCACTTTTTAATTATTGTTTCCACGCCTCCGAAAGTTGATCGATGAATACGTTATTTTTAAACCCGTTTGCCTTTGTAAATTCATGTTTTATGATCCCGATACATTTCTGAAAACAGTATCCCTCTGGAAGTCCCGATAAAACCTTGACACAGAAATCCGCGTCATATTTCTTTACGATCCCGCCCCTTCGCACTATGCCCCAAAGTTTTGCGGACGGCATTTTGGTAATACGGACAAGCTCGGTAATGATGGGCTTGATTTGTTCCCTGAGATTTTGCTCTTGCTGTGTCATTCTCTACCTTCTTTTAGAATCGCTTTGGCGATACTTATTTTAATTGCTTTTTATTAAAATAAGTGCTTTAATCCTTTGTTCTGTTCTTTTCAGTTCCCTTCCCTTTAGTTCAGTTCAGTTAGGCGGGAATTTCTGAGAATTTCTCGGAATTTCCTTGAAATGCAGGGAATTTACTTTCCGTCCTTTTGTTTAAACCTGTTTGATGTTCATCAAAATTAATGATTTGAATGTACCATTTTTTACTAACTTGATAATAAACTATTAAATTAACATCATGTAATATATCCAAACATAAAACAATATCCGATTCATTAACAAGTTTTGCATTTGCAAGTCCTGGGAATATATTCAGCTTTATCCAATATGGATCACCGTCAAGCCGCCCAAAGTCATCGGCGTGCGGATGCAACCATGTATATAAAAGTATTGCAAGAAACTGTTTTGCTTTTCCATATTGTTTCATTTTTTCAACCAAAGCATCATTGACCTTTTTTGACGTTGAAATGCTTTTGCTTATCATGCGTCTGTTTGCCATATCAATTCTCTTTTTTCGCTTGTAATTCAACTGAAATATTTCTGCATATCTTTATGATATTATTACAAGCCTCTATCCGTCTGTTATCATCTGGAAGCTCTGATAAATAATCCATAATAGCATCCATGAAAGCATCGTCTTTTCCATCAGCCGAAAGTCTTATCTTGTCTTTAAAGTCTGTCCGCTTTTTGTGATGTTCAAGAAATAGATCGGTCATTTCTTTTAAATGATTATCAGATATATTTGAAGTGCTTTCAGGTTCACTTTTAGGCATTTCAAAATTATCTTTTATCTTTGCATATCCACCCTGTTTCATTCTTTTTTCGTATTCATAATCAAGTGAACGATCCCACCCTTCGGGCTTTTGTCCTGTTCTTATTCGTTCCCTGATAAGATTCTGTTTTCGTTCATCTTCTTTGCGTTTTTCAACGGCCTCAATAGATTCTATTTGTTTATATGCCTCTTGCAAATCGGCACACGCCGTGCCGTTTTGTAATTGTAATTTGTATGAAGATACTTTCATATAATTTCTTGCGGCTCGTTCTGAAAAATCACAATTATCTTTAATCCATATCAGAAACTTTCCATGATCCATTTCATTTTTAACAGTATTTAAAATATCACCCGCTTCAATAGCATTTGTAACCGTACTTGATAAAGCATTAATAATATTATTATGAAGTTTATTTAATTTCGCAGGAGCTTCATTGATCATTAGTTCATTCATTGTACGCCTCATTAACAAGTTTAATTAAAAAATCAAGTCCCTTTTGAGAAATAACTGTTTTACGTCCGATGAACGTTTCACCCGAATTGTTGTTCCACTTGGTTTCTACTATCCTGAAATATCCCATGTCAACATATTTTTGATAGGGTTCATTCTGACAAAACGAATCGGCTCGCAATATTGCTTTGCTTCTTAATAAGGCAAACATTTTATTTCTTCCAACCGGCTTTCCCGCATATTCGATTGACTTCACAGCCGTTGACATTTCCATCCAATCGTCTGATTTTGTAACTGAATCATAAAAATCAACCTTCGGGGAAACCGCCACGAGTTCCTTTTTTGCCTTGTCAAGTTCTTGAGCATAGGCGGCAATAACAATTTCAGGATTCTTTATTGCCTTTACAAGTTCATCCTTTACCCGTCTCTGCACTTCCTGTTCAATTTTTTCTTCAAACATATCCATTTACAAGCTCCTATGAAATAAAATCAGGAACCCACTTGCCGAGCGAACCAGATCACAAAAGGATGAGAAATGGCGGCAGAATGGGTTCCTGAAAATGTTTAATTGATTGTACATCTGAATCCTTTTGTAAATCTGTTCGCGTAAATGTTAAACGCTCCGAACGCTTGAAAAGTTCCCAGATTATTTATCATAAATACTGTCTTTTAATTCTCTTACATATTTATAACTATTCCATTCACTATATTTATCTGCTGCCATTTTCGCCCGCCTCAATACTTCAAGAACCTCATGAACCGTCCCGCCTTGCCAGCCCAGGACTTTAAGGGCTTCGGTTAATAAGGGGTCATTTGTCTTGTCGTCCATCGGAGTAACATCTTTCATTAAGTTTTCCAATTCGTTCATATTCCTTACCGCTTCATCATGACATTTTTTACAGACACATTCTTTCATTACAATAACGCCCTCAATTTTAGGATGAATCAAATTTTTAGGCGATCCGCATATTGAGCAACGTTTCATTTTTCAAGTCTCCTATAAAAACAGAATCCCGCCAAGCTGTCCATCATAGATAGATTGGAGAGTTCATTCATCTTTAAAGTTTTTAATCAGGAATTCAATCATTTTTTTGCGCGTTCCTTGCATGTCCGATATTGATCGTAAGGATTCAACAAACTTGTCGATATTCCATGTTTGTATTTTGCCGAGCAATTCGCTTATTTCATGTGCTTCATTTTTCAACGGTTTTAACATTGAAATAATAGTATCTATCTTTTTCTGAATTATTGGTTTCTGCTTATCAAAATTTTCCCATAACTCATAAGACGCATTAAGGTTCTCATCACTTGCGGCTTTGAATGCTTGTTTGACTTTAAGCATAAGACCGGTATATATTGCAACATCTTCTTCTAATGATTCAAGATTTGCCTTGAAATCTTCTTTTGATTTTTTTTCTATTGTTTCAATATATTCATCCAATGCTTTTGCTTTTTCCTCTTCCAAATCTAATTTTTTATATTTTTCCGCGAATGCTTTGTCAACCCAAATAAGGTCTTTCCCTTCGGTTTTCATGGCATACTCCTTTTAAATAAAATCAGGAACCCGCTTGCCGGACGGTCCAGACGTAGGGTTACGGAATGGCGGCAGAACGAGTTCCTGAATATTTTAAAATGATTTTGCATCTGAATCCCTATGTCTGTTCCCGTCAATATATTAAACGCCACCAAGCCCTGAAAAGTTCCGCGATTATACTCCACAATCTGAATCAAAATGTTCAACATCATCCGCAACAAACATATTCCTTGATACAATATCGGATTTGCGAATTTTATATGCAGAACAACAATCATACATTCCCACGTCAATTTTGTTTTTATTGCATTTACTTCCACAGCTATATTTACAAGTTGAACAATTTTTATTCACTTTCATATTATTATCCCTTTATTAATATCTGTTCGCCCAATATCCACGAGTAGGACCGCTCCCAACAAAACACCTACCTTGAATTGTTCTTAAATTCGCCCGCGTATCCGCGTCCGGTCTATGCCATCCCGTCCCATTGCAAACATTGCATTTGCCCATATTAACAGGTTGACCATGACAATCGCATCCATTTGCACCATTACAGCATTCAACTTCCCATTCACCGTTATTACAATTTCTGCATCGTACCAATTCTGTTCCATCATCATCAAATGTTTTCATTTTATACTCCCTTAAAAAAAATCAGGAACCCAAATGCCGTGCGACCCAGCCCGTAGGAAAATGAGGATTGGCGGCTTAATGGGTTCCTGAAAATTTTAAATTGATTAGACATTTTATTTCCTACTTTGATTTAGGGTCGCACTCAAATATATAAACCTTTTCCTAAATTGTCAAGGCTTATCTCTCATTTCTTTCAGCACCTTTTCAAGTTCGTGAATCTCGTCTAAAAGCCGGGCCCTGATAACCTTGTTTTCTCGGATACGGTCGAGGATACAAGATTCAGGGTTGTTTTTAGGGAGCTTCATAAAGCCTCACAGTTTTATTTCTTCCCATTTCGTAGGATTTACAGACATTCCTAATATTTTAAAATAACACTCACTGCACGGGGGAACAGTATCGTCAAGCTGACCATGTAAACAATTTGTGCAATCCTTGGTTGCCTGTTTTATTGCTTCTGAAAAACTATCTAAATCCATCATTATGTGGTTCATGTTTCACCCCTCTTTTTAATTTTCACAAATTGTTTTTGATGTCATCGCTAAGATCACAGCTATCAAAGCAGAGACAAGGTTCTGGTACATTTCTTCATCAGTTCCCTTTTGTTCGGTCGTGTAATAAACAGCTTCTTTAACAGACGGGGAGTCTATGTTGTCCAAGATATTGAGCATGAAGTCACGGGCGGTCACTTTAGACATTATAAACTTTCCAATAACAACTTGGCTTTTATGAGTTCCATTTTCCGATCCTTTTTAACAAGTGTATTCGCGCGGATCATTAATTTCTGAAAACTCAAATATCCAAGTTGACTGATTTTAAATTCCCGGTAAGATTCCCGGTCGGTCGATCCCCAATACTGATGACACCCGAAACAAAGAGCATCCACGTTTTCAGGATCAAAACGGGTTGACTCTTTCCCGCGTCCGAAGTAATGTGAAACTTGCAAGCCTGTTATACCCTTCGAGCCGGTTCCGGCTTTTCCACATCTCAAACAGTGCCGGTCCCGTCTCCGAATGTACTCCGAGAAAACAATGTCAGCCGGATCAAGTTTAATGTTCATTTGTCCCTTATCAGGTCATTGGCGGTTCGTTCAATTAAGTCGATAACATCTTTACGGCCCCTGTGATAATCCATGAAAGAATCAGGCCATTTTGTTTCATATATAACATCTTTAATGATGATTACAGACTTTTCAACGGCTTCGGCGCGTGTCATTTCCCACCTCTCAATTTTAAAAGTTCTTTTTCAAGTATCCGGTTCTTCTTGGTCAAGGCTTTTATAATCTAAAGATTGGAACGGATTTGTTCACGAAGATAGTCTTCAGGGTTTTTCATCCTTGATCACCTGTATTTTTTTAATCTGAAACTTGCGCCCGCCCGAAGCCTTTCTCACTATGAGATTATCCCCAACGGCTCCGAGGATCTCAATGCAGACGCGCTTCCAGTCTTTGTCGTAGTATTCGGCGTAGGTCATTTGTCACCTTTCGGTAAAAGTGATTTCAGGAATGCGAGTTCGGATTCACAGGCGCACACCAGATCTCCATTAACATTGTACATGAGAATATCATATAAATCTTCGTAAGGCGTATTTGTGCAATATTGTTCATGTGTAAATCCACTTATTGGACATCCACTGCAATCCGACTCGTAATCGTAATTACTATTTTTGTTAAACTTATTACAACACTCGCAACTTGCCGGACTTATATCAACTCTACCCCCCTGTTTCGCCACTTTCACGTTTTCTTCCCAATGCTTGATACTTGCCTTGAGTGCGGTTAATGCTCGCTTGGTCATGTCATCCACCTTTCGAACGTTTGGTTAATGAAGATTTGAAATAAGTATTTTCAGCCAACATACACGTATCCTTATCCAACCAAAATCCACCGCTTAACATGGGCTTCTGTTTAAACCAATACGCATCCCCAGTTCTATCTATCGCCCACCAGTTCGCCCATTCGGGAGCTTTCGACCAATCAGGTTTTAGTTGCATTGTGTACTCCTTTTTAATATCCTTTTAATCTTTTAACTAAACGATAATGCCAACCGTCAAAATGATCAATATATGCTTTCGTTATTTCAAGAGAAAGAAAATCATAAAAGCCTTTTGCGGATTTCATTGAATCAAATTCCTTAACGAACATTTTACCTTTTGGAGTAAAGTCAGTTGTATAACACAATCTAACTTTCATTTGTCATCCCTTGTTTTATTGGTTTTACCCAACGTCTTTTTCTACACCAACCGCACCAACAAAATCCAATATATCCCTGATCTGTCACTTCTTTAAATTGATACCTTTCAAGATAAATATGACCACATGAACATTGGGCCGGATAAATTGCTTTAGCTTGTTCCATTGTCACCCCTTGTCTCAAATAGTTTTGACAAAGCAATTTATAGAATAATATATAATCATTGCAATCGCAAACGATTGTCTCGGAATAACAAACCATTTTGTTTTAAAAAAATCGTGTATCTTTACAAGTCCACACGGGGCTAAAAACCAACATATCCAAAAAATTACACTTGTAATATTATTCCTAAAAATACAAGATACCGCACATGATATAATCATAAACAATGTTGCATACCGCGCACGAAATATATAAAACTTGCGTTTCCATTTGCGGAGATACATCACATCCCCCTTGTCTCAAATAGTTTATCAAGTTCTGGATGTTCTTTCATCAGATACCTTGCCCAAAGTCCCTGGGTATTATTATTCAAGGCGTACTCGTCCTTCCTACGTTTGAAACATAGTTCATAACGTGCATTCTCCCAGAGCATCCGAAACGGAACGATCTTACCGGGTTTATGCTTCTTGGCGCGCCGAGCCTCTTTGACGAGATGGGCCTCGAGGCCGGGGAATAGTTTCTGGGATTCGAAAAGGGATTGATTGGCAGTGAGCTTGTCAAGTTTTTTCTTGGATTCTTTTTCTTTGCGGACTTTTAGTTTACATTCATTCGAAAAATAGATTGATTTCTTTGGATGATTATCAAGGGATCTGCCACATCCGCACACACATAACCGAGTATTTCCGAAAATATCAGGCATAATCACCTCCTAAATGTGAATTACATCCGTGATAACCCCGTAGTTTGAAAGTCCCACGTATAGCGAAACCGCCCCAGCACGATTTTTTGACGCCCATCGTATCTTTTTATTTTGTAAACTATCGTTCAACCTGAGCGATGTTAGAGGGCTTATTCGATGTCGGTTTTTATAGAGATTATTCATTGTTAACCTTATTTTCAAACAATTCCACCTGATTTTCAGGAAACTTACCAAGCCCCGCCTTCCACTGAGTGGCTTCGAAAATCCCCTGTTCCTTTTGGACTTCATGGCACATCAGGATAGCCACGCCACCGAATGAATAGGTTATAAACCCAGACTGTGAAGCGGCGGTTAATATTTCATCCCAGGTTTTCATAGTTCAAGTTCCATGTTATTCCCGCGCCGTTTCAAATACAGATCACAGTATTCCTTATTCAATTCAATGCTGATACATTTTCTGCCGAGTCTTCTGGAAACGTCTGCCGTTGTTCCACTTCCACCGAACGGATCCAAAACAATGTCACCTTTAGCGGATCCGGCTTTTATACATGGGGAAATTAAATCTTCTGGAAATGTGGCAAAATGGGCTTCTTTGTATGGCTTTGTTGTTATGGTCCAGACAGATTTTTTATTTGCCATTGTCCCATGAAGCAATTCACCATTTTCTTTCATAAAGTTTTTATGATTAATAAAAGACGTTCCATTTATTCCCATTCTTTTATCTATGTTAATAGCTTTTTTACCCGATACCGCTTTCATTGTGCCGTTTGTTTTGCCCGGGACCCGATCACTTCCTTTCTGATTCTCAATATCCTGAATCAGTCTTTTTATTGAATCATCTTTAATCGGTTCTTTAATAGCATCCGCATCATAATAATAGTTTTTACTTTTGCTTAATAGAAAAATATATTCATGGGATTTTGTGCAACGGTCTTTTACTGATTCCGGCATGGGATTTGGTTTGTGCCAAATTAAATCTTGACGAAGAAACCAACCGTCTGCTCGTAATGCAAAAGCAAGCATCCAGGGGATCCCGATTAAGTCTTTATCTTTATATCCCTGTTCTTTTAGCATTTTAGTATTACGGGTTACCGATCTACCTTTTTCAATGACATTTGCCTCTTCACTTATATAGCCTTTTCTTAATGAATCAGTTATACTTTTGCAATCTTTATGTGAAGCATAACTATCCCCAATATTCACCCACAATGTCCCATTGTCTTTTAATACTCGTTTCACTTCACGAAATAAGCCTACTAATCTATTTATATATGCTTCTGGAGTATTTTCAAGCCCGAATTGTTTGTCTATTCTGATTGCACTACATCTCGGACAAACATCTTTATAAATAGCATCCCCAACAAAAGAATTATTTTTATGTCCAGTAATACAATTGTCATTGTGTTTTGATTCTCTAACATGACTACATTCAGAATCACCGCCAACCCATTCACCCGTTCCATAATCTCTCAAGCCATAATAAGGCGGGGAAGTAACGCACATTTGAACGGATCCGGATTGGAGTTCTTTTAGAATGTCGCATGAGTCCCCGTTATATATTGTTATCCCGTCACGCTGATAATATGGTTCAATCATATTTCTAACCTTTGTTGATTAATTTCAATTTCTGATTCAATGGTTTTATTATACTTATCCAGTTCACCAAGTCCAATTGCAAGCTTGAATAACACGATTTCATTATGACCAATTTCAGCACCCATATTTAATTTTGTTAAGACATTTCTGATTGGTGGGCAGTAATCATTCGGCTTACCGAAAACGTGACAGTTATGCCCGAAGTGATTACTTGATATTTTGTTAAATTCGAAAACGCCATTCCGATCAGTAATGGCATAGTTCATTTCATTGCAGTCAAAACAATATCCGAAGTCAGCCACGTTTCCCCTCTTTCGTGTGTTCTGGAAAGTTCTTATAAATATCAAGCGCACATCCGAGATTGATTTTGTATTCACCCTGAGAAGCGACTACGTTTCGAGCTTGCGCTCTATGCTGTGAATTGCCTTGCATGGATGTACTCTTTTCGATTGCCCTCAAATGGGATGCCGTGCTTGCTCGAAGTGCGCCGCCCACTTTTTCAAATTCATCAATAAGTTCAGCCTTGGTATATTGGAGTGCGAGTTGTTTCGACCAGTCAGGATACCAGGTTTCGTAGTTCAGTTCACTTTCCACTTGTATTCTCCTCAAGGTATGCCAACAATCTCAAACATAATGCCCCCGTTTGTGCAAGTTGTTTTCTCGTTTCCTTCCAACTGCCATAAGGATGATTCTTAATATCATTTTCAAGTTCATCCTGAATGAGTCGTGCGGCTGTTCTGTAATGTTCCGGCTTAACTTCTGAAGCGTTGAATAATAGTGGATTCATTGGTTCCCCTCTTTAATTGTCAATATAACGATTAATTATTTAAATGTCAATAGTGATTTAGTAACTCATGAGTATATTTTCACGTCTCTTTATTTCTTCCTCTGATCCCTCGTAACAAAACTTATTCATCGCTGTCTGCCAGACATTTAAATAGATTTTCTGAAATTCCGTTTCATCACATTCGGCAAATGAAATTGATTTCGGGATTAATAACAACCTACCGTCCTGGTATTGAAACGAATGCACGTGACCGGACTCACTTATCAGGACTTTACGGAATAGGTCAAAGTCATCTATCCGGTTCTGAAATTCGTGACAGGCTTTGATCATGGCAAAAAACTTCTTATGAAATAGATAGTTTCGTGGCTGTGTCAATTTGCAGTCATACCACTGACCGCCTTTGATCCTGTCAAATTCATCCTCATAAGCAGGATCAGGATGAAGGGCGTTATTCACTTTCATTAAAGACAGTTCAATCATAACTCTTTCACCATTTCCCAATTATAGCACATCGTTGTTTGTTTGGAAGCGTTCTTTCGTTTCCGTTCGGTCTTGTGAATACACGGGCCATAAACACCATGCCATAAAGAGAATCTATATTTCCGTTTTCCAAAGGGCTTGTACCGTTTCCAGTGCTTATTAAAATTCTGTTCAACGGATTCAAGCGTTTTGAAATATCCGGTCCATTGTTTCCATTTCTTCCCAGATCTTTGCCAGAGTTGATAACGGTCTAAATGGTTTCTCATTACATCCACTCGCAACATATCTTTATATCAATCTTTTCAGTATTCAGTATTTCTGCCCGCAATTCCAAGGCTTCATTCAGATCCATCAATTCACTGATGATTTCACGGTTGCCGTCTCTCGTTTCTACGAGAAAATATTTCTTTTCATCCATTGTGTTATCCTTCATCAATCCGGCATGAATAAAGCCGATTGTTTTTATTAAGTTCAATTTTTTCTTGTAATTCATCTGGAGTTAATAAGCCAGAATGCGGTTCAATATGTCCATCTTTAATTTCAATAAGAAACCATATTCTATTTTCATCATATTCATCAAACTGCTTTTCCTCTTGTATATCTTTCGGCTTATTACAATGTTCAAATAACTGATCACGCCGCATTTCAGAAAAAGCCGTATCCAAATCTGTTGCCATTTGTCACTTCCTTTTTAAAATTCCCCGTGCGGATTTACCAGGTTTTCTCCTGTGTCTTCTTGTTAGATAATCCAGGGGATGTTAATGAACAGCGCACGGGGATAGTCCTTTAGAATGGTAAGTCAGAATCCGGAGGCGGAGAAATGCTTCCCGGTTCAACTGGTTTTGTTTTGATCTTGTGCAGACCCATACGAACCGCTTGGATATACACCGTTGAAACGCTTTCCCGAATCTCGTTAACCTGAAGACCTCTTTGAGTTGATACAAGTTCCGAAGCAACCTTGTCCCATATTGTAACGTAAAGCATTACAAGGTCGTCAAGCGTAGCGTCCGGGCTTTCATCGTAAACAACGGTTTGCTTCTTTGGTTCTGCTATCGGCCCAGGCGGATTAAACTCGAAGTCAGACGGGATGTCCATTGTTGTTTTTTCAATCTTGTTTTTTTCTACAGACCAATATTTTTTCTTTTTGTCGTCCGGCCTTTGTTTGAGAGTAATCTTATAAGGCACGTCCGTTTCGATCCCTGCAAAAGACATAAGCCGATAAAGTTCGTAAGTCGGGAAAAGCGGTCTGTCAACCCATGCCTTTTGAGTTGTGTCGTAAACTTCAGCACCGAACATCCACCACGTCCCATAGTTTCCTTCGCCTACTTTTGGCGTGCTGTATTTCAGCATCACCCCCACCGGGACATTGTCGAGAAAATTAATCTTTTCCTTTGCCATGATTCACCTCGTTTTTACGTAATTGATTTAAAGTGCATTCGATGCACCACTTTGATTTTTTCCCTTGAAACAATGAGACTTTCCCGCACTTCTTGCAATACCTGTTTTCGTAGGCACTCATGATTTACCTCGCTTCGAATAATGACAGTATAAATCCGAGAAGAAGAAACGGAAGCATGACAACGCACAGAATAAATATACCCGCTATCATTCCGATTGTTGTCAATACTGTGATGATAATTTCGAGTAGTTTCATAACACCTCCAATAAATAGGAACGGGACCGCACTCCGAAAAGTACGGCCCCGTGTTGCCATGAAACGAGGGGATTCATGGAAGGTGTATAACGAAGATGTTTTTACTTTAGCCATAATCCCCTCTGGTTATGACTAAATATACTACATTAATATTTAAATGTCAATAGACAATTCATTTATTTTTAATCCATCTTTTCAATGGCATCTCTCATCCATTCTACGTCTGTTTTTATTTTCTCAATTGATAGGCACGACTTTTGATAATCCCCTGAAAGTGCAGTTATTAGTTTTCTGTTTTCAAGTCCGTATTCCTGCATATTCTCAATCTGTTTTGATTGCTTGCCTTGACCAAACGCAAAAGAAATAGCAGAGATTAAAAGCGTGAACATCAAAGAGAATAACGCAACCGCCCCAGGCTTTGCCTTGATTATCGTGCCGCCGTTTCCGTCTGACTTTACCATCTCTCACTCCGTTCCTGTTTGGTATTATTTTATGCTGTCCGCACTGCGTAACCACCGCTAATCCTCAATCTCTTGTATTTGCCTTTGATCAATCAATACATTAATTTTATCTTTAATCGTTATTTCATGGTCTTCGTAAATTTCCGTGTCATCAATATCATTTACATACGTACAGGTTTTTTCTGTGAAATCAAATTTCCATGCACTCATTTTTGTGTTCTTGATTTTATTTACACTGCCGTCTTCTTTAACGGTATATTCAACCAGGATATTTCCGAAAGACATTGTGAGCATTGCGTATGTTTTATTACACTTAACTTTTTTTACACAGACACAGTAATAAACAGATGACCCGTTTATCTCTTGAATGTTGTCAAGTTTTTCGGTGCAGTAATCATACATTGCGGTTGAATAAATATTGATATTTTTGTCGGTTTCGAAATTACAGAGAATGTCTTGTGCGGATAGACTCAAGGATAACAGCAGGACGATAAAAATAATATATTTCATGTTTCCCCCAAGTGGTAAGACAATTTAAAACCGTTATTATTTAAGGATAGGTTTATTCTGTGATCCCAAAGCTCGGAAACTATAAAGCCTATCATTGTACCAATTATCGAAAATGAGATGTCAGCCGGATCAAAGCCGATAACGTCCGGCTGATCCCATAGTCCGAATAGATCGTTTTTATATGTGTCAACGTAAATTTCTTTGAAGATTGAAAAGCCTATCGGAATCGCAAATGACATTGTATAAGACATATCACATGACTTGCAAACGATATATCCGCATGACCCTTCGACAAGCCAAAGCCCTGTACTTGTATCAAGGTACTCGTTTCTGACAACTGGATCAGAAGCCAGTAAACATAAAGGGAGTAGGAATATAATCAGCTTTTTCATGCTTGTCACGGAGTTATGTATTCTAAAACGATCATTGCGTTTAGAGTTGATCCGAGTTGATTCTCTACAACGATTCCCGTACCTCCATCGTAAATATTTAACTTGTTATCAACCCCGTCCGTTGTGCCTACATTTGCAGAAGTCAGTCCAGTTGCCGCCGCAACGAGTGCAACTGCTCCGTCAGAATAGAACGTAAACGTAGCATATTCAACACCACAATAAACAAACCCTTTCCCGACTATTCCCGTGGGAGCCGTCCATTCCCCGGTATCAACCAGACTGACTTTTATCTTTTTAGTATTAACTCCATTCTGAAACACAGTAGCATCCGAGGTAAGGGAAAAACAGGAATCCCCACCAGCAACTCCGTTATTATCATTAATAGCGTCTATTAGATTTCCACTCGTTTTATTACCGTCAACACTTAACCCGATTTCAGTGCCAGAGACTGCTATCGTTGTTGGATCAGTAATATTTACTTTATTATTTATCATATCTATCTTGGCCGTGTTGCTAATAGATATTTCTACACGCAGTAATCCATTAAGAGATGTTTGACCTGTTGGCTGTTGTCTCAAAGCATAACTCTCAGTTGATGTTTGATCAATATGGCTCAAATACATATAATCAGAAGTTCGAGAATCAATTAAGGCTCTCCCAAATTTAAACGTTCTATCTGCATCAACAGCCGCCTCAATCGCGCCAAGTTTTGTCACAACAAGGCCACTGTCTCCACCAGCTATTCCATCATCATCATTGATAAATTGAGCAAGATTGCCAGTTGTTTTATTCCCATCAGTAGATAGACCAATGCTTGAGCCTGAAGTAGTAATTTTAACTTTTCCCGTAGAATCAACGCTGAATTTTTCCGCTCCGTTCACCCTGATCATGAACGATCTCAAAGCTGTACCAGGAGAAATGAAAGTCGTGTCACCGTCTGAGACCGTTTTAAACTGTTCAGATACTTCCTGATTCAAAGTGACTTCCTCGTTAAATATAACATCATTAACGATTGTAATTGTCCCGCCGGACTTGCTTTCGATTCTGTCGAATCGTCCGGTGTCTGCTTCGACCGAATTCCAAGTCGAATCCGTTGTGATCTGTGTTATATCGTACTGAGTAACCCACTCACTCGAATCAGGAGTAGCATGTCCGAAAGGCCCGGCCTGTGAAAAACAAATCGCAGGGATTAAAAGAAAAAGTATTTTTTTCATGTTATCTCTCCTCGTAACCGACCATGAAAGAAGTCAGTTTTGTTGCGTACAATTTCTTATTAGTCACGCATCCCCTGTTAATGATCCGGCCCCACATTGCCACTGGAACCGCTGATGTCGTGATATTATCATAGGCCCATGTTGAATCGGTTTTAATCGAATCCGTTTTAACCGTGACCCATTCAACCTGATCAGGGGATTCCTGCAAGTACCAGATTTGCGCACTCGAATCCGTCCCCGTTGTACAGGTGTCTTGAACGGCGTGCCAGAAAGTCATATACGGATAGATCGTAAATACTGCGCTTGTGTCTCTCCCTGTTCCAGTAGCATAAGCCGTTATTTCCACGGTCTTATAAGCCCCCTGTGCGAACAGTAAAACGCCAAAAATAACCAGAATCAAGAGTAGCCTTTTCATGTTAATACTTCCTCCGCGTTAAGTTCAAAGTCGTATTTATTCCCGCCAACGTGAATTAATGGATTAAACTCACTATCATTTAATCTGACTGAAGCAAAGTAATTCTTATTATAACCTTGTGCGTATTGTGAGCTATAAGTCCTCGCAACCCATCCCGCATCTTTACAGTCTGTCGTAACTATCAAATCATCAAATATCGCATCTGCATGAGTAGCAGGAGTTGCATCGGAACCTATATAAATTCTTGTAGGGATTCTCAATGTTATTCCTGCCAGACTCGGAGCACTTAAAAGACTACCATTTAAATATAAAGACATTGCCACGTCCGTAAGTGTCATATCCCAGGTTGCTACTATATGGTTCCATGCGTTTTGAGTCATCCCAGATGCACTCCCAGAACAAGCATTTCCAGCACTCCCTCCTGCATCATAAAAATAAGCCCTCAAATGTCCATTATTTGATCTATGTATTTCCATTACAGCATCGCTCGCCGCGTTTGTGACTTGTATATAAGTTCTAACAGGCTGAGTCCCGCCCGACTCATTATAGTCATAAGGCACATATACCCAAAAAGAAATAGTACCTTTTAACTGGCTTATTTGTAATCCGTTTGTGATTGCATAATAACATGACTCATCGCTTCTTGTAACCGCCGCCGCATTAGTTTCAATATAAGAGCTTGGATAAATTCTATAAGTCCCTACTTCTAACTGTGCGCCCCAAGCATAATATATATATCCATTGTTTACTATCTCAATTACCAATCTCCAATTATTCGCATTATTTGCCGCGCTCTCATGTGCAACTGAATATCTCTCCCATTCAGTAGTAGGGCTTATTGTTGACGTTGCAAGAGTCGCTCCCGTACTATCTTTAATATAGAGTTTCACACCATTTGCAATATAATTCCTTGCTTTAAGATATACGGAAAAACATCCATCATTTGTAGTTATCGCTACTGCCACATCCTGGGTAAGAGTTCCATTTCCGGCATTCGCCGTAAGATTATCAGCTGTCGCACCGCCTTCAGGATCCGGAGTTTCCACGGTGTTTGCATTTACCGTTATATTAACAGCCGTCCATGCCGCATCATTAAACTGTTCGGATTTTAAACATATATTTTCCGAGCCACCTTCAATTAAAAGCCCTGATCCATATTTTCCACCAGGGAACCTTGCTGTGTTCTCTGCAACTTCTTCAAGTTCGTTTGTGGACTCATCCCAATATTTAGCAACACCGGAACGCGCAAAAGTAGCAGCCAAACCGTTATTAGACGTTGCAGACTTCCCCTCGAAGCCTGTATAAATTCCCAAATCACGATCCGACCAGAATTTAAATGAAGCCCCTGCCTTTACGTAGTTATACCATTTTCTTAACTGCTCGACTTCTCCGGCATCAAGTCTGTGTTTAAGCGCATAGATAAACCACTGCTCAAAAAAGTCTATCGTCTCGACCAACCCGGAGCTTGATTGATTTCTGGTTTTGGTTTCTTTCGGATAGACTTCAAGCTCGTTGAAATGTCTTGAAAAGTCAACCTTTATCGAATTGTATTCTAATCTCGGATAGCCCATTTATACCTCGGTTACGGTCCCTTTATAGTTCCAAAATTTAATAAGATGTATTTTTACAGAGCTTGGCGCATTTGCTCCACCTGTTGCATACCAGTCAACCCGTACCCTATCGGGATTAACCACCCCTCCTATGTCTGTAATATAACAATCAGCGTATATCGTTTCGGATGATGTTTCATCATAATATATATTAATAGTTCTATTTCCTAAGTCTGTGTTCGCAGGATCTTGAACACGCATTTCTAAAGTAATATATCCAGTAGTATCTCCACCGCCGACACCAGGTTGAACCAGTTCAATTCTTACCATGACCATAGTACACGAATAAACCGTATTCGTTAAATACGCATCCGCTGCCTGAAGCGTCGCTTCTGCATGATCAGCATCCACCGTTAAAACATAATCATTTATATCTGCCTGTTCAAAAACATGAATGTCACTAATATCCGCTTTCTCAATCATGGACATATTAATTGCCTCTATCGCTACATACGCCCTTGAACCGCCTTCGAATTCAGGCTTTACAGAAGTTAAAAGAATAGGTTCATTTGTCCATCCGATTGAATTGTCTCTTATATTAATCAACTTATCATGAGAAAAATTTAATATATCTCCGGCTTGATATAATATGGCCGGCCAGAACATTTTGAATTTCAATTTTATATGAGGATTCCCATAAAATCCAAATATCCGATATGCCGCGTAAGCTCTATATAAACTCGAAACCTCATTTGTGTTGTTTGTGTTTATTGTAATCTGTTCAGCATTACCATAAGAAGTGACCCCTGTCGTATTTGTTTCTGCATAAATGCTTAAATATTTACCGGTTTGATCACCATTGGTTTTTGAATTTATTTCTATTTTTGTTATAAGTTGTCCATCATCTTCATCTATGCTCGGAACCCCGATAATAGAATCTTGATCTATGTCGTCAATCCCTTCATTCTGTCCGATAACATCAAGAGTCTTAATTCCGAGCTTTCCATTATCTGTAAATATAAAACAAGCCTGCAATTCGGATAATACATTATTTTGTAACCAATCAAGCCCATTGTCTATACTTGCCGTGCCAGTCGCACCGCCTTTTGTTTTAATCCATCCACCCCCAGGCCCACCCATTCCACCACGTTTTGACTTTCCAAGAGTTACGGACTTTTCTTTCCACGGATCTATAATTTTACTGAAATCTGTATATAATGCACTTTGCCATTTTCTCCCGAATTCATTATATATCTGATTTACATCAATTTCGTCAACGTCTATTCCCAAGCCAAAATCAGCAAGCCCTATATCCCAATTGCCATTTGTCCCTGCGGCTGTTGTGGTTAAAATTTCAAGGATCATGTCGTAACCATTTAAAAGAGAATAGTAATATATAACTTCCCAAACACCTTCACCGGCTTTGTGTGTCGTATTCTCTGAAGTGAAACATCCCCTTGTAACTGTGAACGTATCTGCATCCGTTCCTGTGTATTCCATTATCTCATTACCTACCATAAGATAGGTTGATGATCCCGCACCCCAAGGCGCCGCACCAAAAGCAGTGAATGCCGCCGTAGATGTAACCTCTAAAGTCAAATCAGCCGCAGACGCATCAGCCGTTAATATGGTTTGGCCCATTCGTCTAATGATCGGCTTATTCATATCGTAAAGAACCGACCGCATTGAAAGCGTGTATTCCTTTTTCTCCGAGTTTATCTCTACGTTTTTTAACCTGCAATTCGGATATGAAAAAAAGTCTGTAATCGCTATTTCCTGAAACCCTGCTTTAACAGTACAGACTATATTTGAAAGTGCATTCGTGCTTAAAAGATTGAGAAAAGTATTGGATGAATCATCAGCCACCACTATGTCAAATCCGTAAAACTGTGTTTCGCTTTTCAAGAAGTCTATTTTACATGGAACCACTTCGACCGATTTAATCAGTTTTTTATAATCTGAAGTGATCCCTGAAAACGTTCCTGTAGTTAAAACCGGAGTTAAATTATAAAACTCCAATGCCATGACCGGCTTTTTTTGAGCCAGTGCGTTATAGGTGTTATAATTTGCTCCAGTTCTTATCATCCGTTCGCCGCCAATCTGTTAAGTTCTGGGATAAATTCATTCCTTAAATAATCCCGGTCCATCTTCTCACTGATCACAATATTGATCGTTGTTCCTTTGGGTCCGTTCTTATTTCTGCTTGACAACGGCTCTACGCTCACGCGCTCGCGCCCGCCTGGGTTATCACCGACCATGATCATCTGCGGCCCTGAAGTGATAAAGTCACCGCCAAGTGCAAACTTCTGAGCTTCGATCATTTTGACCCTTGCCATACCAGAAAGCGTAGCAGCAGAAGCCGCCGCGATTGCCAAAGGCATTGCCGCCGGGCCTAAAAATCCCGAATACCTCATGACGTTTTCATAAGCCTTTTGCGCTGAAGTCACCGTTGAAACCATTGATTCAGCGATTGCCGCTGTCTTATATATGTTAAATGCCGTCTGGCTTTCTCCTGCAAAAGCATAGGTTAAATCAGTAAACGATGAAAATATGCTTTCCATCACACCTTGTTTCATCTCTGCGTAACCTACGAGCATATCAATATATTTCTGATCTTCTTCATTCTGAATCGCTAAATTCTCAGCCCTCATCGCCTGGCTTTCTTTGATTCTCTTTTCATCCTGGCTTAGCCATTCATCCTCAAGGGCCTGTTTCTCGGCGTTTAGTTCTGCGGTTTGTTTCCATGTATCCACTTCAACTTTCCACATATCCCGTTTAACGTCTGCCCTTGCTTGCATGGCCTCTAAATACTTTTGCGTCTCCGCTTCTTCAGGAGTCATTTGAGAATCCCAGAAATCAGACGCGCCACTCGTTGCCTTACTTCCCGATCCAGTCCCGAAAGGCTTTGGAGCCGCACCGCCGCCTCTTGCTTTTGGTCCGAGCTTGGCGGTCGTGTATTGGTTTGTAAGAAACTCTTTCACACCTGCCGCATTACCGCTCATGCTCATTGCCGCAACTGTCATAAACTTTGTGACTTCCTGAAGTGCCGGTAATGCACCACTAAAAATAGACATCTTCAGCCCTTCGAAAGAATCCTTTAAATCCTGCACCCGGTCGTTATATTCATCAGCCGCCTTTCCAGCCTCATCCGTAAAAGTCAATCCCAAAGCCGCTGCCTTGTCTTTTGTGCTGTCAAAACTTGTGCCAAGATCATCCAAGGTATTAATTAAAGATATACCACTTCGGCCAAATATTTCTTGTGCGTAAGCCGCTTTGTCGGTCGAGTTAGTGATTTTCGAAAGTTGGCTGGCTATCTCTCTCAAAAGTATATCGCCGTCTTTCATATTTCCGTTTACATCTGTAAGGCTTATCCCTAAATTATCAAAGGTTCTACGCGCTTCCTCTGATCCGCCTTGAACCTCTCCTATTCTCCTATACATCTGATTTAAGGCATAAGCCGCATCTTCAGCACTCCCCCCCGCTCTTTTAGCCGCATACTGGAATGTAACAATCGTATCAGTTGAAACGCCTGTGGCTTTTGACAAGTCCCTGATAGTGTCCCGATAATTTGCCACCGCGTTTATGTTGTCAAGGATGAGTCTTTTAATGGTATAGAATGCCGCAATTGAGGCACCTATTCCCATTGCTAAACTTTTGAAAGAAGTATTTAAACCGAATGCAGAAGTTTTGAGCTTGTCATTTACGCCAACGGATTCCTTCGCGGTCTTATTGTATTTTGCAGTCGCACTATCTACATCGCCAACGCTTTTCTTGGTCGTGTCTGCAAACCTTTTAAGAGTCGCTTCACCTTTATCATTTACTACAATGTCAAGTTCAAGTGCCATGTTCTGCCTTTAGTCGTTCGTGTTCTGCTTTTAAGTATTCAAGATTGCACTGCCTCATTACGCACAGCTTTTCCATGAGTAACCATTTCTCTGTAGGGTTCAATTCGATTCCCAGGTATTCAATGGTTTTGTCAACTGTCATTCCCTCTATTGAGTTCATTACCCCGTATATTCTTACCGCTGTCAAGTTCTCATAATCTAATCTTGGAAGTTCCGGCTTTGTTATGTGATGGCCTTCAGCAATCAGTTTATCATAATACTCTTCAGTCTCCCATTCGTTTTCGAGCCGGTGACTGATGAAGGCTTTTAATTTTTTAGTTGCTCCTCCAAGGGTTTTTGAAAGAATAACTTTTCATCCTTCATCTTGGCGAAAAGAAAATCGACCCGGTTCTGGAACTGCGTAAAGACGAGAATCTTGTTGTCATTGGTACAGGGGAGCGGAACGCCTTTACTTGTGATTCCTTCCCAACCTTCCACGTTCTTAATGACACAGACAGCATCCCATCTCAATGTAGCGTCCTTTTCTTTGTCGTTCTCTTTCCGTGCTATCTCCTGCCTGATAACGTCATCCGTCAAAAACCGGATACTGTACTTCTCATCTCCAAACTCTACCACCTGAACATCATTCTTTTTTGCAAGATCCATTGTGTCCTCTCTTTTAGTCTTACTCGTAAGCTGTCGCATTTTCTGTGCGTACTATCAATCCCCAATTCGTCAGCGTCATTCCCGTAGGAGCCGCCGAAGCAAGCAAGGGATCGAATTTCAACGTTTGCGGAATACGGCCCTGTCCGCTTATCGAAGCCTCTGGATTGTTAAATTTAAGCCTCGGAAACTCAAGCTTTATATCATGATCAGCATCCAGCGCGAAATAAAACTCCGCTTTTTGTTCTGTCGAATCCTGAAACGCTTCCATGTACGTTAAAGCGTTGTAATCCCCGAGAACGATCTGAAGATTACTTTCAGGAATACCATCCTCAATCGGTTCTGCGGTTTCCCACTGAGAAGCGTATGCCTGGCGGTTAACCCATTCAGCGTCAATCTTTCGGTTGAATGAAAAGCTGAACGACTTCAATGCCAGATTATCGCTTGCACCCAATGCCGCGCCGGTCTGTCCGTTCATCCTAAACCTTAAAGCACCAAAAGGAACCATCGGAGCCAGAACCGAGTCGATAGTCTCGTGTGTCACGCTGTCGAAATTGCCTGTCGTAACCGTACAATCAGCACCCATATTCATCTTATTTGCTCTAAGTTTTACAGACAGATCCACAAACCCCTGGCCGTTCGGTCCTGAAATTGTAAACCCGTAAGGCTTTACGGAAGGCCATTCCATCAAAAGCTCTCCCGCGGCCGGGCCTAATTGTGCGCACAAAGACCCGAAGTTATCAAGGCCGTCAATAGCATCAAGTAAAGCCATTGTATGCGTGTAAGGATCTGCCGATCCGGTCTTGGTGTCGGTTCCCATAATCTGAGCAACGAACGACCATATTCTACTTCCGTACCTTAAAGGCATATTGAGAGTAAAGTCAAGATCCTTCTTGCCGAGGTGTGTATATTGATTCCACGACCACCCTGCGGCCTGATCCGGAGTAACTTCTCGGTTTTCAGATAACGGCAACCCGCCGGTGATTAATATTTGATCCAATGTAGTGGGAGCAACTAAAGTTCCCCACGTACTTGCGGTCTGTTCGTAGGCCACTATCCCGCCTCTTGTAGTGATTGCATTCGCCATTACTTACCTCGCTTTTCTTGCTTTTCAGATTCGAACAAATCATCCGGAGTAAAAATATGGTTATCCGGAATGATGTATTTATGACCCTTCAGGATTAAGCATCCTATTTTTGCCTGGTCTTTTGTTTCTACTGGCTTTATTCTACCAGTAATGCTTATTCCCGCGTCTTGTTTTGCCACGCCTATCATATTTCCTCCTCATTGTGTATTTCAAACGTAACACCCATTGCATCCATGTACGAGTTCTTTCCTATAGATGTCCACGGGTTGTCAAATCTCAATCCTGCAAAAGTGCATAGATCACATTCACCATTTAGATTTTCAGTAGTTTTTAAAGTCTTTATAATCGCCTCTTGGAATCTTAAAAGCCGTCTCGTTAACCGCTCCTGGTCATCATCCCAATCCACCACCCAGACAGTCACTTTTGCTTTAAAGTTTAATGTTACGTTTGTGTACTCTCCTCCTGCGTCACCTTCCGGCCAACAAATCAGAGCCGGACATTGGCCTATGTCTAAAACGTACATTCGACCGGCCCAGAACGTTTGCGGAACATGACTTTCAAAGGAACCGTTTACCGTGTCTATCGCTGTCAGATTCGTAGCAAGATTAGACGTAAGCTCGGACTTCATCTGTAAAAGAATCGGCTCTAAATATTTACCCGTCTGACTCATGCGTAAGCCTCTGAATAATCATCGACTATCGTAACCACCGGGAGATCGAAAGCCATTCCCGAAGGGTTTGAAAGTGCTTTCAATATCTCAAACCTGACCATTTGATAAATCCTACGTCCTGCATCATAGCTATCTTCAATAGCGTTTATCTTCATAGAAGGTATTTGAAGCTTCACGGAATATGTATCGTCATAATTCCAAGTAATATCCATTTTCTTCATTTGTCCGTCTTGATAGTTTTCGGAATATCCCAAAGCAAAATCAGGAATATGTACAGCCAACCCCAAGAATGGAATACCGTCTTCAATGGGTTCTGCGGTTTCCCATTGATAAGCATAATCATTTCTTGAAACCTGTTCTTGACTTAATTTCCTTTGAATCCCGAAAGACAAAGATGAAACAACAATCCTATCCGCATCATCTAACGCATCCCCTGAGAAGTTATTTATCCGAATGTCTGAACACCCAAAAGGCATAATATCTGGGAGTTTACTATCAAGTAATATATGTGTAATATCGTCCATGTCGCTTGCTGAATTTACCGCGTCTGCTCCAAGTGCAGTCCTTGAAACGATCCCCTTTGTGATGAGTTGCATGAACCCTGTCGGGCTTGGCCCAGAGAGTTCAAAATAATGTCCTTTCAAGCTTGTGTATTCCGTGACGTTATTAAGCTCTAAACTCTGCCTTACAACGAACGTACCAAACAGATTGAGTCCGTCAATCGCGTCTCTTATTGTGATCGTGTGTGTATAAGGCCCCGTACCTGTGACTGTATCCGTACCCATGATCTGAGCCAAGAAACTCCAATGTCTCCCGGAGAATCTCGGATCGATATGTATCTCGGTTTCGATAAGTTTAGCACCTTGAATCATATCTTGATTCCACCGCCATCCAAGCGACGGATCGGGAAAATTGTTCCTTGCTTCAATCAGAGTATTGACACTATTAATTAAAAGTTTATCATTTACCGTTACCTGCTCCGCGGTCCCCCAGGTTGTTGTAGGTGTGAAAGCAAAGTCCCAATATCGGCCTTGATGGATTGTATTGACTTCCCCGAATACCGGTTCCGCTAATTCAGTACCATCATCAGGAAGTTTGTACATATAAAACCAGTCCACATTCAAATACATATAGTACAGATAGCACCTGAACGTTGGCGCGCTTGATGCTGAACTGTTCGGATCCGCGCTTGCTTCCAATATGTCATTCAAATAGAATCTCGTAAGGTTTCCAGTAACTCTGCGGATTTCAACTATGTAATCGGCAAGTTCAATTACTTGAGTTGCCGCCGTGCTTCCTCCGAAATAATTCCATGTACATCCATTTGATTTCATTGCCAAGTATTCATTCGAGCTACATCTTATAAATACAGTTCCAACTGTTGACAAATCATTGACTTTAAATTTACACCTTAAAGCATAGTTTGTGCCGTAAGCTGTATTCCAGTTTGCATAAACATCACTCGGAGAAGTCCCTCCTCTGTGTAAAACTATTTCACCGCCTGAAAGTGTGACATAATCCGTAACCGTAAAATCTGTTAAATCTCCCGTCCCATCGTGAAATGCCGGGAATACATCTGCACCTACTGAATTGAGAGTTGCGCTTGAATTACCATACCACATATAAATAGTTTTTCCGGCTGTAGTAAGGGATGGAAGTTTAATCCACCAATTTGAGGTAATGCTCGATGTATAACTTTCCCTGTATTGTGCAAGTAAAGTAGTACCGTCTGAATCAACAAACTGAATATCTGAGAAGTCAGATTTCATGCCTGCCTGGTATGTCACCGTAAACATCAGATTCAAATCGGTTTGATTAACACCCGGGGCATCAAGGGTTATTAATCTATATTTACTATACCCGGTCAAACGTCGGCTCCCTGTTTATCGTAACCCTGTCGAATGCGTGTTCATATTTCTCTGCACTGTTCACTATATGCCTTTGGATAATTCTTGACCATACAATAAGATTCTGATTTGTAGGGTCTATCGTTCGCCTTGCTTTTCCTGTTGTCTGATGATGCAAAGGATAATCAAACCCGTCTTTACTCTTCACATCCGTTCCGAAAACGATCCTCCATGAACCTCCAACTTTTGAGACATTTGCGATTGATCCCTCTGTCTGTGAGTTTAGGGAGTTCATTAGCGCACCCGTCAAAACCATAATGTCTTTTCCGGGATAGTTTTTTTCTTTCCATCTTCGATATTTTTCTGTAAGTTCGGGCCATTTTCCGTGGTCTCCACTACCTCCCTCATTTGCGAATAATTGTTTCTCAACTCCATAAAAGTCTTGTACTATCTGGCCGGCCGCGATCTTGACCGCTTCCAAACTCAAATCAGTCTGGAACCTCGAGAAGTCAGCCATCCATTCTTTCGTTCCGGCCCATTTAAAAGTGACATCCATTTAAAACTCGTAGTCAATTGACATTTTAGCTTCCACATCAGTGTCGGTTAAGTTCTCCGATCCGTAACTGGACGGCCTTATATTCGCTGTCGCTTCTGTGGTTTGAGTAGCATCCGGCAAATATCCAGATATGTTTTCAATGGCCCACAAGCCGTCCCTTGTTTCTGCCGAGCCGTTGAATCGTTTCCATAAAATCTCTGCGTGTTCTGACTTGTTCGGACTCTGACCCATGAATGTATTTTCTTCTGACATGGCCGCCGCGCCAATGGCGTTCAACGTTCTCAAGATTCTCATGGAGTGATTGAACAAATAAATCGTTATCGTTCCTGCATCGTAGGCATTTACGACTGTATCAAATGTAAAAGTAAGGCTTGAAATAGTGATAAGGTTTACAAATTCCCACTTAGGAATACCAGAAGCGGATCCTACAATCTTGACCTTATCACCTACGGTCCATCCTGAAGCACTTGCCACAACCGCCGTTTTATTATTCCCGGCTGCAAGAGCCAGTGCAACGGTTGTTTTGACTTCGTGTATATTATCCGTGTCGTAGCCCCCAGACGTGAGAGAGGAAAACACCCTGGAGGATACTTCACGGATAAATTCATGCACTTGTGCTGACGTAGGCTTGGTTGTCGCGCTGTACGCCGGCCGGTGTTGATTAAATCCTTGAACGTCCTCAATCACGCAATAAGGTATCATTTTACTTGTCCAATTTATAAACTTGTTTCAGGGAATCGAGTTGTGCCTTTGTTTCGATCTTCTTCAGGTCGTCCGCGATCCTGCTAAGAGTTGTCATGAGTTGCTCAATCTGCTCTGACTGTTTCTGCTGAATCAAAGTGGATTCAAGCAAAGCGTCCTTGACCTGCTGGGGATCGTCTGAAAGTTTCTGACTGAAACAAAAGCTTGAAAGAATCGCTAACAAAACGATGATCTTTTTCATAAAAAAGTCCTCTCTTTTAAGTGTTAGTCTGCATCGGAAGCTGTGACTTTATACCAGTCAGCCGCAGCTCCGGCGTTTGCAACCTGAATATAAATATATCCGTTTGTGGCATTCAAATAAATCGACCCGATTGCATCATAGGTTCCGACCTCTGCATACACCGCGTCACCGTTTGCCGCAGTGCCCGTGAAAATCTTTGCACCGCTCGCTGTCAGCACTTGACATTCCGTAGTACCGGAAATCCTGATAGCCGCGTCAACGTCCGCGCCTGCGTCCGCGCAAAGTGCCAAGAGAGCATCCATCACATCCACATCCGGATAGGCTTCAACCATAACACCGTCGAATTGCCCTGTAACATCACCCGCACCCTGAATATGGAAATGACCGGAGTTAATCGTAGTAGCTGTGAAGTTTTCAGCCCCTACGTCCATCATCGCGGACAGTCCGGACATTGCAGTAATGGCCCCGGTCCCACCGTGTCTTGCCCATGCCTGTGTTCCGTAAGCCTGAGAAGCCACTGAGTTATTCGCTCCACCCGTTAAGCCTACATAAGCACGTGAAGCATCGCCTACGATTGTGATACCAGAATCACCGTCACCAAGTACATTTACTTTGGAATACGATCCTAAAAGGTCATCACAATCACCCGCTCCAAGCGTATGATTAATATTTACAATACTTCCTGCCACGGTTGCACCTGGATCAACCTTTAAAACTTGCGGATTTGAAAAATCGCCAAGTCTGAATTGACCTATACCAGAAGTGGCCTCATCAAACTTTATTCTTACCTGTGTTTCTCCGTTTGTTGCAGTTGTTCCAACGGCAAGATTCAAATCATCGTTTACAGTTTGGGCCGCTGTCCAGACATTCGCCAAACTCAAACCAGGGAGCGTAGTCGTGGCACTTGGAAGCGTTATCGTAGAAGTCGCAACGTTCTGGTTCTGGATTGTAGCAACGCCGGTTCCTGTAGCAATCGGCGTGATTGTTATACCACCGCTTACTGATGCAGACAAAGCAAGAGACCCATTGGACCCGATATTTCCAATCCCAGACATCACACCTGTCGCGTCAATGTCCCAGTCACTTGAATTTATCGCAACGGTTTCAGTACCCGCGCCAATGGTCAAGCCGGTTGTTCCTGTAAGCGTCTGGGATGTTCCCATGTTAATTCCGGCGTTCGCTGTGATCTGACCTGTCACTGTTGTCGCAGGTGTTATTGTGATGCTCGGAGTAGTGGTATTAAAAACCACCATGTCAGTTGTTCCGCGAACGATTGACAAAGCATCAGCCACACCGTCTTTCAGGGTGATGTCATAAGTGCCTGTCCCTGAAACGCTCATGTCAATGTCATCACCGACAAAAATCTGCTTTGCAACCGCCAAGCCTCCGTCGGTCTGAATCGATCCCGCCGTTAAGCTCGAAGCGTCCGTGGTGTTTGTAACATCGATCAGATAAGCGGTTTCGTATTCACCTTCCGCACTTGACATTGGCAAATACCAGGTTGTACTCCCGATCCGGTTCCTTATGGTGTTGTTATAAAGGATGTTCCCGGTCCCAGAAGTGAACCCGTCGAGCCTCATCAGAAACCCGTAGTCCTCTACAGACCCGATTGCTGTAGAGTTTCCATAAATCGCAAAATTTAGCCATGCCGTAGGGAAAGAAACGTTTCCATGCTCTACGTGGTTTTCAGGGGCTTCCATTTCCAAGTCAGCCACATAGTAGGCTCCACCTGAAGGCGTACCGGAAGGCAGTGAAAGCTCAGCGCATAACGGCGCAACCATACCGCCGGCCGCACTCCCAGAATTACCATAATCCACCCGGGCCACAATCGCATTGACCCAATCGCCAGTCATCACGTTTGCATCAATATTCACCCTGAAGGCTTCGAGAATCTTCGATGCAGACGCTCCTGTCTGAGTAAGTTGAATCGTGTGCGCTCTTTGTGTTCCCGTGGTTGTCGCTGATGTCACGGTCTGATCAACCTGATCGGCTGACTCATCCCAGAGCCAGTAGCAGCTTGCGGTCTCTGAGTAAAACTTCACATCAGAACCGTCACCGTCTGACCCTACTGTCAGCGTGTTTAAAAGCGTTTGCCCTGCTTCGTACTTCACCTCATTCGTGAATACAGTGGGCATTCTTTCAATGTTCCAGCCCGCCATAATCAATGCAGGGAAAAGCAATATTGCAAAAATTCGTTTATACATCTGTTTCCTCCTTCTTGGAGACCCGGCTCTTTTTCTCTGCCGGTTTTTCTGTGATTCTTCGGACTATCCCCAGACGTTCCATTTCTTTGTCCTCTGGGATGTCGATTTCCTGAAACGGGTCCACTATTTCACCTTCTACGTGAACCCATGTCAAAGTTCTGTACTTCATATTTTCTCCTCTCGAAAGAGGGCAGAGCCAATGCCCTGCCCTCCCGATTGTTTAGCTTACGACCGTCTGAAGCAGATAACCGCACTTTGAATCAATGATCTTTTCGTCTTCGTCAATCCAGCCTTCGACGTAGGTTCCCTTCACATCATCATTGTACCATTTTCTCATCTGCACGCCGTCGGTATTGTACCGGCTGAAAATGGCCGCGAGTGTAGATGTTCTGTTTGTCGGATTCGGATCAATATAAGCACCGATTGCATTCTTTCCCCAGACATAGCCCAGAGTTTCGGCCTGTCCTTCTTTGGTCGTCACGTAAAGCGGATGTCCAATCAGCACCCGGTCAACTCCGAAAGCCTGAGCCAGAAGTTCCGGAGTAAGGTTCTGGTTTTTGGCTGCCATCGTGTACTTCACGCTGTCGATGATAAACGGATTTCTCCGGCATTTGTAAAATACTTGCCGACCGAGGATCATGGTATTCATTTCTTTTCCGCATCCTGCGTGTATAGCGTTCCGCATGGTTTCGATGTCCTCAAACGGATCAGCATCACCAGAGGATGCTACGTCCCATCTGTCATTCCCTGTTAAAGCCGACGTGTTCGCGCCGTAGTTTCCGGAAGTAGTGAGTAGAGTGGCAACCCTGTATTCACGACCCAGAAGTATGGAATCAGTAACAACCCTGACAGCATAATCAACCAGGTCGATTCCTTTTCCGATAAACTCATCTTTATCCCGGTCTGCAATTCCATCATGGAGTGCGTGTTCGAGACATTTAAATGTCCCGTCGGTGTCCATTTCATACAACGCCTGTTGAGACAGGGACAACCGGGCACGGATGTCATTGTACACCTTAAACATATTGCCGAGTTTAAATTTCCGATAAATCCCAGAGATCAGTCCTTCTGTCGGGATCACCGGAGCCGCCTGGGACGCGATAAAGCTATCCGGGCGGTTTGCATATTCCAACGAAAGCCTGGTCAAATACTCGTCTGTTTGCTGAAGTTCATATCTTGAAAGTGACATATTTCACCTCCCCTTAACTTGTGGTTGTGGGCGCAAGAATGAGCCTCACACCGATAATGTCACCGTCAACGCCGTCCTCTAAAGCCTGGGCGACAACAAACTGATCAGCCGCGTCATCAGGGATAAGGGTCCCGTCGGTATCTGTGATCAGATAATTACCTTCGGAAACCGTGTCCCCGATCTTGGCCCTGCAAATTCCGGAAATGGCAAGCTGAATAGCTCCCTCATCGGTATCGCCTTTTACCTTTTCCATGATAATACCATCACAAGCCGCGCCCTTTGAAGACGCAAGCACGATCAGGCCACTTGACAGAACACCAGCGTAAAACTGATTGCTGGACAGGTCTGTCTGTGTCGAAAATCCCGCCGTGATATACGGCGTTCTTGGTACTTGACTCATATTAACTCCTTAATCCCTTAATATTCAGCGAACATCTCAGGATTGGTTTTCTTTAGTTCTTTTTTCGCTTCGGAAAAGGAAATCTTCTTTTCAGCGGCCAGTTTATCAATGGCCTGTGTCAAAGCCTTGTCCTTTTTCCCGTCCTTGTCCGGGGCTTCGCCGCCCGACCCTGTTTCTTTAAATCCGATTACCGGCTTTGCGTCTTTGAGATAGGCTTCATATTCGGCATAGTCCAGAGTTGCCATTTTTATAGCGCGGTCTTTTTGCGCCGGAAGGATCTTCCCGTCCTTAATGCCTTGCTCAATCAGCTTTACAACCCGGTTACCTGATTCGGTTTTCTCGTACTCGGTAAACCGGATAGCCGTCTCTTTCAGAAACTTCACGTCCTCTTCCTTCATGGCAATCATGCCCTCGGGAAGTCCTTTCTTTTCCAGATCGGAAACCTTTGCTTCCAGTGCCTTCACTTTGGTTTCGGATTCTGTGAGTTTCACGGTCAGACCATCGACCTGATCTGCCTTTGTCTTTATGGCTTTCAATCCGTCGATTTCTTTTCCTTCGGCCAGACCGAGATCCTTGATGTCCTGTTCTTTCAGTTCCATCGTTTGCTTCTCCTTTGTTTGTGTACACAATACAAAAAAATCATCTGCGAACGCGATCGCGAGTTGATTCTGTTTTAAAAATGGTGTCGGAGTTAAAGCTGCTCCACGTCCCACCCATTTAAATTCCTTTCCACCCTCATCATTCCATTCCCTGGCAAACTCCGCGCTTATGTGATTCATTTCTTTGTTTTTAATATACTGCTTTGCCTGATCAGTAAACCAAGCCATAGCATTCAAACGATCACCTTTTTTCTTGAACCCATAAATCCTCCCTGAAAGTTTAATCTTGTCCGGACCCGCTTGGCTGTCTGGATGGTTGTAATTCATTGGAAGGAAAGGCTTTCCGTTTTCATCATAAAGTACAGACGCACCCTTGGAAAAATTATCAATAATCAAATCAAATTCTTTTTCCGTTATATCAATATTCCCATATTTCGCATGGGTTTTATGGCCTGTATAAAGATAAGGTATCTCAATCAAATCAGTTGAATCTGAAAGAATCACATCGTTCAACTCTTTATTGATCGGATAATAGATAACTACGTTATTCATTTGTCCTCCGACTTTACAAATATATTAATTCCCCTGCATCGCTCCGGCCCACCTTCGCAATCTATATACCCGCCTCCGATAAAGTCTTGAACCGCCGGATCGTTCGGGTCATATTCTCCACCGTCTATCTTCGCGCACTCGGAGCAAGTGTTATCATCCATGACTTCAGACCTCAAGACTTTCTCAATCTGATCCTTGACTTTCATGGCTTCAGAAGCACGACCTATCCCAAAAGTCTGATTTGCCGTTTCCTGCATCTCATTCTTGAAGACGTTCTGGGATAGGTCTACTAAGACGCTTCTTAAATTATTAGAGGCTACCTGACCGACAAGCCTCTGTCTTATTAATTCACCCTTCCATTCGTTCGCTAATTTATCAGCCATTTTCTTCACGGCTATCTGAGACAATACTTTAACGGCTTTCCATGCTTCCTCTGGATCGTTTGTAATGGGATCGGCAAATTTAACGCCCTGCACGTTTAATTCCTGTCTGACTTTCTCAGCAGAGTATTTATACAGGTCTTTTAATATCCTGTAAAATTCCTGTTCAAGTTTTCCAATTAAAGGCAGCCTTACGTTGTCAATCTCGGTCTGAAATGTCGTAAAGTCTTTTTTAGAGCTTAATAACCTTGTGCCTTTGTCAACTAAAAACTTGATCATTTCATTCTTGTATTTATCACCGGTCATTACAAGTAAATCTCTGAAGTTCCTTATTGATACATCTATTTCAACAAGATTTATCTGTACTTCTTTATCTGTAAGCGGTCTCCAATATTGACCGGGTTCACGTTCTACGAATTCAACTGAATGGCTGTGATCATGTGCCTTAACTTCTTTTCCCTCTTTTCCCTCATCACCTTTCTTGTCTTCCTCAACGTCCTTGTCAATCTCTTTATCAGGATCAGCGTCCTTATCAGGATCGGCATTAATGGCAATCTTTTTCTGCAATGCCTTTTTATCTTCGACTTTCTTTTGGTACTGCTCTTCAGTCTCTTTAAGTTCAGGCGCACCCAAAGCGTCACGAACAAAGTTTTCCAGATCAAAATCTGGCTGTATGAGATTCTGAGAAGCAAGAGAATTTAATGCTGAGGAAAGTTTTACATAATCAACTTGATGGATTTTATTGGCTTTTATCTTTGGATAGTTTTTAACATTGGGCCAATTTAAATCCACCAGTTCCCGGATCAGCGTCCGGCCCTCTATCCCACCATTTAAAACTCCTGCTATATAATTAGTGATCGAAAGTAGAGACAGGTTGAACATATCCCGAAGCTCTTTTCCTAAAGCATACGTCCCTGTTCCTGCCTGTCCGAGTTCCATGAACTGAGCCAAGATATTATTAG
>Ga0265297_10002010_pt1 | contig 43637 bp, 43 predicted proteins | sample Munlanlwell13791_FD_192502 | JGI IMG/M metagenome (GOLD analysis project Ga0265297, IMG submission 192502) | Leachate microbial communities from a municipal landfill in Southern Ontario, Canada - Leachate well 137-91 | ecosystem: Engineered > Solid waste > Landfill > Unclassified | place... | reverse complement strand
GTACCTATGACTTCGCCAATATTAACATTGCCGGTGGCAGCGGTAATGAAATCGTTCTCCAATCATCAATCGATGATTCACAATGGTTCCTTAATGTTACTCAATCATATCCATCAGCTGATTACGTCAACGTTAAAGACTCTGACGCTACCGGTGGTAATGAAATTGATGCTTCTACCGGCGGTATTGACTCTGGCAATAATGAGAATTGGGATTTCTCAGGTAACAGTGAACCACCGGAAATCGATATAACCAGTCATTATAATAACCAATTCGTATCAGGAACTATATCAGTATCAGGAACTGCGTCTGACAATGATTCACTAGACTTAGTTGAGACTAAGATGGATTCTGAATCATATGTATCAGCTACTGGAACTACAAGTTGGTCGCAGTCAGTTGATACGACAACATATTCTAACGGTGAACATACTTTTTATGCTCGTGCAACCGACGGTCATGGCAATACCGCTGTTGCTCAGGTAATATTAAATATTCAAAACGGCGTTAACTATGGTACAACCGAGACATCGGATTCTATTAATGTTAACGTTAATATCACCTCCGGTATTTCATTGGCCTGCGATCCGACAGTAGCGATGAATGATATTACCGGAACCGGTCAGTCCGATCTATCATCGAACGATAATAATCGGGCAACCTGTACGATCGTGACTAATAATTCCAGTGGTTACAATTTAACGTGGAAGTCGGCATCTACCGGAACGATGACTAATGCCAGTAGTGACTCAATCGCTCAATATACTCCAGGTACTGCCGGTGTTGCCGAGCCGTGGTCTGTGTCGGCTACGGCTTCAGAATGGGGAGCTCATCTCGGATATGGCTCAACAACCCGTGATAGTGGTTTCTGGGGTACGGGAACCGATGCCAGACCGGCTTATGCTACAGGATATAATTGGCTTAATGTCTCGACAACCGATTTCTCGATTGTTCAAAGGGCAACTGAAACTTCGGCTTCGGGCGATACCGAATACCTGTGGTTTGGAGCTGAAATTGGCGCTTCATCGTGGCAACCAACCGGAACATATACTCAAACCGTCACTTTAACTGCCAGCACGCTCTAAATGGAATGATTATCGTTCGAAGTAATCTGAGAACTCCCAGAATATATTTATCGTTCGAAGTAATCTGAGAACTTTCACCTGATAGATCGTGCTTGGTAGTTCTCGGCAATAGTCTCGAACAATAGCTTTTATTATCGTTCGAGTGTAATCATGAGAACTCTCACAATAAAAAGGAACCGCGATAGAAGCGGTCCCTGGCGGGGAGTTCAGGTAGGGTTGTCCGGAAAGATGGGACCAACGATCTCATCAATCCGTACCTCTAGTGGTAGGATCATCATCTCTCTTAGGACGCAGAGTACCACATTGGGATGAACTTCGCGTCCTTTTGAGTTTTCGGCGTAAATGACGCAAGCACGAAGGTACTTAGCTTCATCGACCAGTCTTCTTGCTTCAAGGCATGATATTACTTTCCTCATAGCCTTGATTACACGTTCGAGCTCTATTCTTGACTTGACGCATGACGTATCCAGCCCAACCACATCCTCTCAATAATAATATTATCAAATTATTATCATGATAAATGGTGATAGTTTAGTTAATAAAAAAACGTTCCGAAACGAACCGGAACGTGCGAGGGCTAGTTGAGAAGTGTGGAACATAGCAGCTCCGCCTGGTTTGGGTTGAGCCAAGCAGTCTCCCTCTCAACTATGTACAGGATGTCCTCGAGTATCTCGAGGAGATTGACGTTGATGACAAAATCTTCGGTGTCGCTACCCGGTACCAAATCGTCGTACATATCTCGCAGGAGAACCACAAGGGTGTTCAAACCGCACGTTGCTTGGACTTCGTCCAGGTTGTAGATCTCAATGAACCGATTCAGTCTGACCTGGAACTCGTACAGCCTAGGATTTGCGATCGTTTGACGCCACCACCCTTGTCGTCAGGAATGTGTGAAACTGCAATAAATTAATATACTCCGTCGCTTATGATGGGTCAAGGATAAATCTTGTATATAACTTGCCAAACCGCCCAAACCTTGTAAATATGAAGTATGGATAAAAGAGGGTATAGATGCGATTAAAAAGAAATTATATAGACCTACTTAAAGAGCTAGTAAAAACCGATTTTAAATTGCGTTATAAAAATTCGGTTTTAGGTCTGGTATGGGTTTTGCTAAAACCATTTCTTAGTTTTTTGATTTTATATTTGATTTTTGGATATCTATTTGGAAATCAAGATCCTAATTATCGTTTAAATCTATTGATTGGCCTAATTACTTTCCAGTTTTTTACCGAAGCCACTTCACGAGGATTAGCCGGATTGGTTTCAAGGGCTAATATACTATTAAAGATAAACTTTCCTCGTGAGATTGCACTTCTTGCACCGATAATTAATGCAATCATAAATTACACGTTTAGCCTGATAATATTTTTTATCTTTTGGTTTTTTAATCCAACACCTTTAACATGGTGGTGGCTGGTTGCACCGATGTATTTCTTTCTGCTGGTTATGTTTGTAATCGGATTTTCATTATTTACAAGTATTCTATATGTACGATTGCGTGATTTGGAGACGATTTGGGAGGTTTTATCAACATTAATTTTTTACGCTACTCCAATCATATATCCAATTTCATTATTGCCGGAAAAATTTCAGTCAATCATCTTGCTTAACCCGGTTGCTGCAATAATCCGCGATATCAGGCTTATCTTAATCCAAGGTCGACCCCCGGGAGTTTTTTCAATTATTTACGTTGGAGGAGTAAGTTTATTAATGATTTTATTTGGTTGGCTATATTTTCGTAAACAGATAAAGAGAGTTTCGGAGGATTTTTAACGATGAAAAATAGTCACAAAAATAGCTATGCGATAAAGGTGGAGCATCTTAGTAAATATTTTTACTTATCGAAGGAAAGAAGTAGTTCTGTACGTGATTATATTATTAACTTCTTTAAATTAACGAAGAAAAAAAAGTTTACTGCGCTTGATGATATTTCCTTCACAGTTAAGCATGGTGAGTCCCTTGGTATTATCGGACCAAATGGTTCGGGTAAATCAACATTACTAAAAATTCTATCCGGAATTTACCATCCCTCAAAGGGAAGTCTAAAGACGAAAGGTAGAGTTATTTCCTTCCTTGAATTAGGTGTAGGCTTTAACGAAGAGCTAACTGGTCGAGAGAATATTTACTTGAATGGAATTTTAATTGGAATGAGGCGAGACTATATTACGGAACATTTTATAAAAATCGTTGAATATTCCGGAATAGATAAGCAGTTTTTAGATACACCGCTTAAATATTATTCAAGTGGAATGAAACTAAGACTTGCGTTTGCGGTCGCTATCCACGCCGAAGCTGAAATTTATATTATGGATGAAGTGTTAGCGGTTGGAGATAGTCAATTTCAAGAGAAGTGTAAAACGTCATTTGAGTCAATTATCGCAGCGGGGAAAACAATATTAATCGTTAGTCATAATATGAGTTATATTGGCCAGTTTTGTAGTAAAGTATTACTTATAGAAAATGGTAGTATAAAAAATTTTGGTAATCCAAATGATATAATATTTCAGTACTCAACGAAGCATAATCGAAATAGATCGAAATATGTAAAAAATGTAGGGCTAACTAACGCAACCGGAAAATTACAAAAAATATATTCCGTGGACGATGTAATAAATATTGAATTCGAGGTGTCGAGTATAGTAATAAACAAGAACTACTACTTGGGGTTGTCTATCAAGGGCCCTAATGACAATACCGTATTTGACGCACATATGTTAATCGACAATTGTAAGCCAATCAACAAAAAAAAGTATAGTTTAACAATACTTAATCACCATCTTAGGCAAGGCTCATATAGTATTGATGTTACGATTTGTAAAGGCAGCTTAACGAAGCGAGTAGAATTTATAAGGTCGGCTGCAGAATTTGAAATAATAAAAACAATACATAGTGCATATCGTGGGGTTATAGATATGACGTATAATTGGCGGTGAATATGAAAATAGTAGCGTTTTTACCGGTTAAGCTTAATAGTGAAAGGGTTAAGGGTAAGAACATATCAATTCTTGGTAATAGACCGTTGTTTCATTGGATGTTAGATAATTTATTAAACTCTAAACTTATTAATGAGGTCTATCTTGATACTGAGTCAGACGAGATTATTCGATTGGCTCACAATTATCGTTGCAAAATTCTAAGACGCGATCCGGTTTTCGCAAGTAATAAAACTAATGGAAATATATTATTGGTAAATGATGTTGCACAAATTAAGGCGGATATTTATATTCAGGCATTTGGTACAAGCCCATTCATTAAGCCGGAAACGATTGACTCCATAATAAAGAAATTAATTGATGATGGTTCCTACGACTCCGCACTGACAGTCAAAGAGCTAAAGGCTTTTTATTGGAATCATGAAGATAAATCAAATTATGACTTATTACATTTTCCTAATAGCTTTGATTTAAAGCCGATTAGGATTGAGACCACAGGTCTTTATGCGATAAGGTCTTCTGCTGTTAAAAAGCTTGGCAGAAGAGTAGGTGACAATCCCTATTTTATGAATATCCCATCGATTGAGGCACTAGACATTGATTATCCAGATGATTTTGAACTGGCCCAAACTGTAGCACAAAATATTATTTATAAGAAACAATTAGATTATTGCGATCTGGCTCAAAGCACAAATTCGAATAAAGTAATTAATGCAATAAAAAAGCTTGGTCTTAGGCTAAAAATACTACCAAACTATTTTAATACTGTCGATAACAAGAGGCATCTTGGGCATGTACGTACATTGATTCCAGATTTCAAGCAAAAATCTATAAACCCTGTTACCCCATTAGAGGCAGCAAATAGTATGGCGGTTGGTGATATTGTTATTGCTCAAAACTTAAGTGCAAGAACTGTATATATTGAAAGTAGTTTTGTGAAGAGCTTGGGAAAAATAAATATTAATAAGATAATTTTTGATGGTAGATTTAATTTCGACGGAGATAATCTGGATAATTTAGACTGTGGGTATAACAATAAGACTCATGTCCTGAGCGAGTGTAAAAGTTACGCGATTGATAGTGCTATAAATGTACAAGGCACTTTAGTATATCCTGGTGATTATACATATCGATAAGTATGCATCTATCTTAATATCTAAGAATAATATTCAAAGGGTTGTTGAGAAAGTTCGTAGCTTATGAAAAAAGTCTATTATACTTGGGGGTTAGGATTTGAAAGCCCCTTGGAGACTGTACTAAAGGATATTTGTGCCAAAGAATTATCGAATTACAGAAACTATAACTACGAATATCTTAAGCATTACGTTAAAATACCACCTTTGTATAATAAGAAAATTGTTGGAATTAACAAACAATTATCAGAAATCGCCAAGAAACACCAAGTGAGTTATCGGTTAGCTGAAAATATTGCAAATAATATTTGGCTCCAATCTGGTGAGATAACGAATTATAAAACCATAATTTGGGGTGCAACTACTCTGGTATCAGAAGTGGGGCAGCTAGTACTATCATACAAGCAAGAAGAATATTTAATGGGTGAAAATTGGATAACTCAAGACGAAATATTATTGAACGGTCATGACTTAATGATGGGTCCAGAAATTAATATATGTAAATTGGGTAGTGGAATAAATAAAAATACGGAGAAATACATTCAGAAGCTTAAAAGAAGAAGATACTCTTTAGAGAAGCTTAGACGTAACTATGTGCTGTATTCTCCGACTATGAGTGAATGGCCAGAAGTAGCAAACCAATTTGATAGTATGCTGGTTGATATAATTATACAGGTACCTGCGAACATTACATTGGTGATTAAACTTCACCCTAGAGATATTGAGAAAAGATATAAAAAATATAAACGAATTATTGAAGCACACCAAAATAATAATATTCGAATAGCAAGAAAATCTGAAAGATTAGAGGAATTAATTTATAATTGCAAATATGTAATAACACATAAGTCAAAAACTATTTTTGATGCACTTATTGCTGGAAAAAAGATAGTCCATATTGGACCTTCGAATATTAAAGGATCTCGCTTAATCTCGGAAATGAATAATGAATTCGATTGGAACAATAAATCATTAATGCAATTTACTGAAAGAGATCGCATTGAACGTAATATTTTATTTACGTATATCTTAAAAAATTTTGTTACACCAGTTACCAAAAAAGCAATTCTGAAAAAGATTAAAAATAACTCAGTAGAAAATAAAAAAACTAGCCTAGCCGTAGTTAAGTATTACGATCTGCAATATAGATACATAGAAGATAGTGTCAAGCATGATAGACGAGTTCGGTCTTTAAAACACAACAATCAAAGACTCCATACAATGTATAACGGAATACTTGAGTCAACTTCCTGGCGGATAACTGCGCCGATGCGGAAGATCATCTCGGTAATTCGAAATGAAAAAAAATCCTAAAGTATCTGTAATTATTCCTTGTTATAATCTCGGCGAATACATTGGCGAGACTCTTGAGAGTGTCTTTAATCAGACATTCAAAGACTATGAAATTATTATTGTTGATGATGGTTCAAATGATGGTAAGACGCCGGCTATTCTTAAAGGAATTAAGTATCCGAAGGTTAAAGTAGTAACTACTGAAAATCAAGGATTACCGGCGGCGAGAAATAATGGCATACGTGCAGCTAGGGGTGAATATATTTGTCCTCTTGATTCAGATGACATGATTGCTCCCACTTATCTAGAGAAAACAACCAAAATATTAGATGCAAATTCTCGGGTAGGATTTGTGACAACTTGGTGCAAGACTTTTGAAGGATCTAATTATATATGGAAAACAGAAAAATTTGATTTAGAAAAAGCACTATGTGCCAACATTACCACAGTTGCATCAGTTTATCGTAAATCATGTATTGATGAAATTGGGGGGTATGATGAGAGCTTACTGGCCTATGAAGATTGGGACATATCGGTAGCTGTAGGCGAGAGAGGCTGGATAGGCGAGATCATCAAGGAACCTTTATTTTTATATCGGGTTCGTAAGGGTTCTTTGTATAAATCGCAAATCAAGAAAGATAATCGTATAGCTCATCTTAGCGCTTTCATCGATAAACACTATGATGAATATAAAAATCACTTTAAGGCAGTAATCCTTCACAAAGAAGCTTGGATTGCAGACTTGCAAAACGAAATTGCTGCTTTAAAGAAACCGCCGTTTTATCGTTTTGTACATCTAGCGAGAAACTTCGTAGGTAAAATTGGATCGTCAACTTTCACTATTAGACGAAAAAGTATTAAGGGGGCATTGATATCGATGTTGTTGTGGTTGAAACCTCTGGTTCCCAGCAAGATGAGACCAATTATTAAGAAATATTTCTTCTCAATATTATCCGGTAAAGAGCAATATTTAAGTGTCAGCGTCAATATTAAAAAATGGTCAAAAAATAAGCCGATAATTAGCGTTGTGATACCTTGCTATAATTACGGCCAGTATATTGGGGAAGCAATAGACTCTGTCTTGAAATCGTCTATTAGCGATTATGAGATAGTAATTGTCAACGATGGCTCTACGGATCAGTACACAATTGACGTATTAAACAAAATTCACCATCCAAAAATTAGAATTATAAATCAAACTAATTCCGGCCTAGTCGCGGCTAGAAATAATGGAATAGAAAATGTAAGCGGCAAATACATCTGCTGCCTTGATGCTGATGACACCATTGAGCCAACGTATCTTGAAAAAGCAATTGAATTGCTCGAGTCGCGAAAGGAAATGGGATTTGTATACTCTTATGTCCAATTATTCGGAGACCAGAATGACATTTGGAAGACCGAGACTTATAGCTTGCCAAAACTAATGCAATATAATTATGTGCCAGTTTCAGCAGTATTTCGTAAAATATTGTGGAGGCAAGTCGGCGGCTACAATCAGAATATGAAATATGGGTATGAAGATTGGGACTTTTGGCTATCGATATCGGAGAAGGGATACCGGGGCTATCTGATTCCCGAAAAATTATTTAATCACCGTAAACACGGTAAGACGATGACAAATACGGCAAAAGACAAATATCGATATTTAGTCAAACAATTACAAAAAAACCATCCTTTCCTGTATAGCCAAAACGGCTGCAAGCAATTAAGGAAAAGATATTTCGATAGTACAGCGCTAAACTATCCGCTAAACCTAGATCGAAAAATACAATTTAAGCTAAGTGAAAAAACACGTGTTTTATATATTGGACCGTGGCTAAATAGCGGAGGAGCGCAGCAAGTGTTGCTTGATATTGTCAAGGGCTTGAATAAAGATATCGATTTTACGTTAATGTCCCTAATGGAAGCGGATAACGATTGGTATGACAAATTCTACGAATATACAAAAAACATTTATCATATTCCGAATTATATTACTCGCTGGAAGTACCGCGAAGCTTACATTCTCAAATTCATTAAGACCCACTGTCCCGATAAAATTGTTATTTCGGGGACCGAGCATATATATAATTTGCTGCCAAAAATTAAACAGATTTTCCCAAATATACCCTTAATAAATCAGTTACATAATGATTCTCCGCTTGGCTTTATAAATCATACTAACAAATATAAAAAATATATCGATCTACATATCGGAATTAGCAAGGTAATTTCAAATAGATTGATTAATGATCTTAAGATTCCTCGTAATAGGGTGGTAACGATATCGAATACTGTAGATACTACTAAGTTTAATCCCGTTAAATATTCAAAGGTAGACGCATATAAAAAATTCAATTTGCCAAATAATAAAAATATATATTTATGGTTGGGCAGGTTAAGCGATGAAAAAGATCCTTTGAAATTTATTAAATTAGCAAAATTATTAAGCACTGATAAAAGTAATTATTTTGTTATGGCTGGTGATGGCCCTCTTAAAAAAAGAGTTTTAGATCGATCTAGGGATTTAACGAATTTTGCTTATCTTGGTCAAATTGAAGAGGTGCCACTGTTATTAAAGATTAGTAATGTGCTGGTAATGACTTCAAAAATCGAGGGTATGCCCATGACTGCGCTTGAAGCATTGTCTATGGGCGTCCCAGTAGTGACTACAGACGTAGGAAGTATGAGAAAAATTATTATTAATGACGTGACTGGCTATATTACTAATGAAATAACAGTAGAAGGAAAGTCGTTAATTAAACTTGCACTGAAACTAGACCGAAAAAAAATTCGTGAGCTTTCTATGTATAAATTTTCTAATACAAAAATTATACGTAGATACTTAAAAATTTTTAATAGTTAGCGTAAGAGTATAATTGAATTGATGGCGTTAATAAATATCCAGAATATAATTAACAAACTCGGAAAGCGGAAGATAATTTTATTGGCTACGTTAATAGTTGTCATACTCTTGAGTTTTAATTTAATTGAATATTTTAAACTCGGATTATATTTAGATGATTGGGAATTCAATGCTCAGGCTGTATATTTCTTTAAACAGCATGGGCTTGTAGAATATTTTAAAGAGTATCTTTTTAATAAAGGGTATGTTTCTCAACGTCCAGTCGGATATTTTCTCTTATCGCTTATACCGGTTCTTTTTGGCCAATACTTGTGGGCACAAAGAATATTATTGATTTTGCTCATTCTCGCGTCTGGATATTTTTATTATAGATTTCTCTATTTACTATGTAAGAATCGTCTATTTTCAGTTTTGACTGCAATATTAATCTCGATCCTACCTATTAAAAACTCAACAATGTTTTGGCTTTGTTTTGGCTTTGTTTTGGCTTTGTTGGGGGTTTCGAACAATTATTTTTTGCAATTACACTATATCTGATCATGACTTACTGGAAGAAGAATATAAAACGTCATTTAATTATGGCATATATTTGTTATATATTAGGAATATTTTCTTATGGTGCAACAATAGTGCTTGGTCCATTAATGATACTGCCAGCATTTATAGGGAATGGAATAAACAAGTCATCTATAAGGAAGACTGTGCCCTATTTAGGTTTTCCGATTATTTCAATATTATCTGTAGCATTTTTACAAGGAGCATACACTTATGCCGGGAAAACATCGTTGCCGTTAAACCCGGATTTATATACCCAAAAAATGATAGATTTTTTTGGTATGGAATTTAAGTACATTTTTACAATTTATGAAAGAATTCATTTATTACCAAGTATCCTATGGATTATTCCATCAGTGGTTACGATCGCAATAATTTTGTTTTTATGCTTGTCTAGAAAAATTAAATTTGGCGCTATTAAAAATATTAACAATCTATACATACTTGGAACACTAATATTCTTATTGTCTTTTTTAGTCATCGCGAAATCAGATTATATGCGCGGTGTACCAATAGGCATTGATAATAGAATAAATATTGGGCTGTCGTTGGGTCTTAGTATTGTGATTATGACGGCCATATATCAGATTTCAAAGAAGAAATTAATGAAATTTACTTTATTGTCAACGATAGTAATTATTTATTGTATGATTCAAAATATTGTTACATGCCATAATTATTATCAATCATCAGTGATCGTTGACAATATTACGACTGAATTAAGAAAGTTTAAAGATACTGAACCACAATTAATAATATTGAAATTAAATCACGGTATATACAACAATGAATCACCGGTGGTATATGCCCAATGGGACATTGACACTATGGTTAAAGTGTTTTGTGGCGAAGAGAGCCGCGGCATTGTTATCAGCGATCAATCAACTCCAGCCGTAGTGCACAATCGAGTGGAAAAAGGCAATATCGAATTCGAAAAATTTAGCAAGGTAATATATTACAACTTTGATAGTAAATCTGTCAGTACGATAGAAAACAATAAAGAATTTCAACAGATTATTGACAGTACAGTTAGTCAACTAAATAAACAGAACTAATATTAGCCTTCAAAGTACAGCCAATCGCCTCCGAGATCTATTAAGCGATACGGTCTAGTTCGTTTGTAGATAAAAATATTATTCACGCTATACCAATATGGAAAGTAGTGGAGATGAAGGTCTGGAGTGAAACGATACGGTCTTTGTTTGGGTATTACAATAATAAGTCGACGTTTTGTAATTCTCCTAAGTTCGCTAATCGCCTGAATGATATTTGTTGAATGTTCAAGGGTGTGAGTGCTGATTACTGTGTCGAAACTATTGTCGCGAAAAGGCAAGTCATGTATGTCTGCTTTGACGAAGTTAATTTTTCCGTGGTTTAATAATTTTCTGCCAATATTAAAGTCTACACCAGTAGTTGAGTATTTATTAGTTCTGGATATTCTTTTAATTAAATAGCCAGTACCGCAACTAATATCAGCGACCGTCTTCCCCTTAATCAATTTTAATATTTTACGAATTGATTTTTCAGTGCAATCGGTTTTTCTGCTGTTTACACCATTGTTACTTAATATTTGGTAATAATGGCGGAGTTCTTTATGGTTAATATTGGGTGCATTGTCTCGAAAATTAACAATAATTTTACCTGATTTACCGAAAGCGATTCTATATAATATGTTAGTTATGAAATAATTATCGCGAAGCCAGTTAGGAGTAAGAAAGTCATTAATACGATTGATAAGATTGCTGTGTTCTCTTTTCATATAAAATTAACGATAATATTACCTTATTCAATATTGTATAATTAACGTTCTTTTGCAAGTATAAAGTATTAAGCATGATAAAGATTGTCTATATCATAACTCAGTCGGAGTGGGGTGGGGCGCAGAAATACGTCTATGACCTGGCGACCAATCTACCAGAGGGATATATCCCGATTGTTGTATGTGGCGGTAATGGCAAACTTGTCGATCGTTTAGGGCGTAAGGGAGTGCTGGTGATTAGGTTGAGGCGATTACTGCGCCGGATTAATCCACTTTATGACATCGCGGCTTATTTCGAAATCAAGCGGATTATTAAAATTATTAAACCCGATCTTGTGCATCTCAATTCAACTAAAGCTGAAATAATAGGCGGTTTGGCTGCTCGCAGAACGCGTGTGCCGCATATTATTTTTACGGCTCATGGATATGTTGTGAATGAGCGAATGCCGGAGTGGCAAAAAAAGTTCTATGTCGGACTGGAGCGTTATGCATCGAAAATGATGCACCGGATCATTTGTGTCTCCAAGCTCGATCGGTTCACGGCCTTTTTCTACCGCATGGCGGATTTTAGTAAAATATCAGTTATTCATAATGGTATAAGCCGGTTTAGGATTGTCAAACAATCCTCCAAAATCCTGACAATAGTCACGGTCGCGAATATGTATCCAAACAAAGGTTATCTGACACTGCTCAAAGCCATTAAAAGGCTCAATCGCGAAGGGCTTGAAGCAAAATATATATTCGTCGGTGATGGCAAACAAAGAACGGAAATAGAAGATTATATTGCGCGTTACAAACTTAAAAATATTAAACTATTAGGATTCCGACATGATATAAAATCAGTATTGGCAATGGCGGATATTTTTATCTTGGCATCATACAAAGAGGGTTTACCATATGTTGTATTAGAAGCGATGATGGCCGGTTTGCCGGTAGTGGCAACTAAAGTCGGCGGTATTCCGGAAATAATTACCGAGAACGAGGATGGACTATTAGTATCACCGATGCGCTACAAGTTATTAGCGAGCGCTATTATGAAACTGGCATGTGACCGGAAGCTGAGAATAAAGATTGGTAGCAGCGCCAGGCAGAAAGTAATCGAACAGTTCTCAAAGCGGAAAATGCTGGATAGCACCTATGCGCTATATGCCGCAATGTTAGAAAGGAAGTAGGCATTATCGTTCGAGGTAATCCGAGAACAAGAAGTCATAATCTGCTAATGAGTTTCGTAGTTCTCGCTCGAAGCTCGAACAATTAAACTAGGGATGCAGTTCCTATGGTTTTCCTAATCGGTTGTATATAAACCATAAAAGCGGTAGTGTAAAGGAGATGAACGAATTTCTCAATATAAACAAGCCAGTGGGAGTTACCTCTCATGATGTTGTCGACCAAGTACGACGTGCCACCGGCGTTAAAAAAGTCGGTCATGCCGGTACTCTCGACCCTTTGGCCAGCGGTGTTTTAATCGTCGCAGTCGGTCGCGACATGACCAAGCGGATTGACGAAGTCAAAAGCCAACAAAAAGAATATGTCGCCGTAGTCAGATTGGACGGGAAATCGGATACCGATGATGCCGAAGGTATTATCGAACTTATTGATGTTAAGAGTATTCCTTCAGAATCGGCAGTTAAAAAAGTTGTTGATTCATTTATCGGTGAAATCGAGCAGGTGCCTCCGGTTTATAGCGCTAAAAAAGTGTCCGGACGCAAAAGCTATGAAATGGCGCGCAAGGGCGAAGAGGTTGCACTCAAGCCGCAAACCATTACAATTAATAATATCGAGATATTGAAATATGAGTGGCCGGAATTGGCAATCCGGGTTACTTGCGGGCCCGGCGCTTACATTCGCGCTCTAGCGCGAGATATCGGTACGAAGCTGAATACCGGTGGATATATAACTCAGTTAATAAGGACCCGTATAGGTAATTTTAAAATAGCCGATAGCATCATGATTGAAGATTTATCAAAAAGTGGAGATGAGAATCATGATAAATTATGAAGAGTTTTCAAAATCGGAATTGAAGGTTGCGACCGTAAAATCAGCTGAAAGGGTTGAGGGTTCGGAAAAGCTAATAAAAATGGCAATTGATCTTGGCGATGAGCAAAGACAATTGGTAGCAGGCATCGGCAAGCAGTATGCCCCGGAAGATTTAGTCAATACTCAAATTATTGTGGTGGCTAATTTAGAGCCAAGACAACTGATGGGCATTGAGAGTCAGGGGATGTTACTGGCCGCCCATGGATCAGAAGGTGAACCTATCTTATTAAGACCAGATAAGGAAACACCCAATGGCAGTCAGATATCATAAAGTCAAGGAGACAAGCTATCAGTTAGTAACCTTAGTCATGCTACTGATTTTTGTGGCTCTTGGCGCATATATGTACTTTACAAGGCCTGATAATCATGCAGTAAAAAGCGAGGTAGCGGCGGAGTCTAGTCAGGAACCAGTAGTTAATGCTGTGGAGGGTAATTTTGCTCTTTCGATCGATAAATTAAATATTAATGTTCCAGTAATAGAAAATGTCGACGGGACCAACCGAGCGGCTTATGACAAGTCGCTGACGAATGGCGTAGCTCATTACAAAGGTACCAGTCTGCCGGGCGGTGGTAGCAATATATTTATTTTCGGTCACTCTAGCGCTCTGGATGAAAACAATGTTTATGGAAAAATATTTGCATCTTTAAATGATTTAGTAGACGGAGACAATATTGTCGTTCGATACAATGATCAGATATTTGACTATACAGTGAATGATAAAAAAGTTGTTATGCCTGAAGATTTATGGGTATTAGACCAAACATCTACTGAACAATTGACTTTAATGACCTGCTGGCCCATCGGTAGTAATGAGAAGAGGTTAGTCGTGATTGCTGAATTAAATAGTACGGAGGAGTAAATGGAATTTGTTTTTGATATCGAAACTTTACCCGCTGGTGATGACAAGATACCGGTTATAGAAGAACTTTATAAGGATTATATGAACAAGCGGTATTCGGGGCCGCAAAAGAGTTATGAAGAATTTTTAGGGTCAACGGCTCTCGACGGAGCATTTGGCAGAATACTGTGTATCGGCTATGCCATTGATAACGAACCGGTTGATATTATTTACGATGAAGACGAAGAAAAGATGCTAAAGGAATTTTGGCAGAAAGTAGAAAAAGCCGACTGGATTATTGGACATAATATCGTTAATTTTGACCTGCCTTTTATTATGCAACGGTCGGTAATAAAAAACGTTAAACCAAGTCGAGAGATTAAAGTTTTACGTTATAGCCATGAACCAATATTTGATACTTATATGGAGTGGACGATGTGGAGTCGGGAACACAAGCCGGGTAGTTTAGATCGCTTGGCCAAGGCACTGGGTTATCCGACCAGTAAAGACGAGATGTGTGGTAGTGAGGTCTATGATTATTATCGGGCCGGAAAGATAAAGGATATTTTACGATATTGCCAAAAAGATGTTGATCTTACCCGAAAAATTTATAAACGCTTAGTATTTGCTGAGATTTGATATAATAAATGTATATAACTAATAATCAAACATATGGAAAAAACGCTATATAGATCTAAATCAGATCGCATGATTGCCGGCGTTTGCGGCGGTTTGGCTCAGTACTTTGACATCGATTCATCAATAATCAGATTGCTGTTTGTTTTGCTGGCATTGGTCGGGGGTAGTTCGGTATTGCTATATATAATATTAGCCATTGTTATCCCGGAGGAGTCCGGTGACAAGGAGGAAATAATGGACAAAGATAAAAAAGACGAACAGAAGGCAGAGAAATCACATAATTCCACTTCAAAAAATGTTAATCAGGGACAATTGCTGGGCGGGATAATTATTATCATAGTTGGTTTAATTTTCCTTGGTAATAATTTTTTACCGTGGTTGCAGTTTGGTAAGCTATGGCCACTATTATTGATTATTGTTGGACTCTGGCTATTAATCAAAAAAGAAAGAGATTAATATGATTGGTGCATTTATATTGATCATAATCGGAATAATATTCTTAGGAATTAATTTTGGTTTTATTGATAGTAATATTTGGTCTACAATCTGGCAATATTGGCCGGTGATATTAATTCTTGTTGGCATATCGGTTTTATGTAAATCTGTGTTACCGAAGGTAGCGGCCAATGTTATCACAATAATTGCGTTGATTTCGGCTTTCGGCTGCGTTGTATTGTTTAATACACTTGATTATTCCGACACGACCGACAACACCACTACTGCCGTCTTAAATATTGATGAGCCTCTTTCAAGTACGGTTACAAGGCTAGAAGCCGAAGTAACTCTTGGAGCTCAGGATTTATTGATCGAAGATCTGAGCAGCGGAATGGTTGATGGAAGGATTGAAAGTCCAAATGGCTCAAGCGCAACATATACACTGGAAGAAGTAGACGGAATTGCTAAATTGGTTATTGGCCAAAAAAACGGTATCAAATTTTGGCCGACCAAAAAAGTTATTGGCACATCACGACTGGCATTAACCAATCAAGTGCCAGTGAGATTAGTATTGAATGTCGGGGCAGTTGATATTAATGCTGATTTTTCCAAATTAAAATTGGAAAAATTTGAACTTGATTCGGGCGCGATGACAGCCGATATTAAACTGGGCGATCTACTTGATAAAAGCGAAATCGATATTGACACCGGAGCTTCGGACATCAGTATTAAAGTGCCATTAACGGTTGGACTTGAGGTCGTAAAAAGCTCGGGTGTTTCATCGATTAATTTTGATAATCTTGAGACAGAGACTAGTGGAGACACCGTAACTACTAAAAACTATTCTACAGCCACCAAGACTATTAATGTTGACCTAAGCTGTGGTGCATCCTCTATCAAATTTATTGGTTATTAAGCCTGTTAGTTAAGGAGAATGACGAAGAAAGTTATTGTACTGATTATTGCGATAATTATGTCCGTTGGTATTGTACCAGCGCAATTTTTGATGGCTCAAAATAATAATGTGAACGCTGTTAACAAAACAGAATTGATTGTTGAGGCAACGAATTTAACGCAAACAATGGTTAGTAGAATGCAGGCAGAGGAAACTCGCTTACAGCAAATACTGGATAAGATTAGTTCACGAAACGCTCATATTAAAAATAATGGCATCGATACCAGTCCGGTCGGAACTATGCTGGTTAATTGCCAAATAAAAATTGATAGCGCCAACACTCTCATTAGGGCTCTTGAAAACGATTTGAGCGATCTACCATCCAGTCCATATTCAGATAGATTGATACAGTCAATTATCGATAAAAGCTCTAGTGTCGATACATTGCTAAAAGAAACGTTAGCTCTGGAAAAGGAAACCATTGTTCGTCTTAAAACGATTTCACAACAAGTATCGGAATTATGAATATGGAAATCATTATTCCTGGTAAAAAAAGACGTCTCCATCGATCAACAACCAGAATAATTATTTATTCGATAATATTTGCGATACTGGCACTGGGACTGGTGGCTTGGTATGTCATCGACGGTTTGGGTGATAATACTAGCGACCAAGTAATAAATACGACAGTTCAAATCGACCCATTAAAAAGTATTAAAATCCTTTCGACCGGAAATGAAATTGATGATATTGAAGATGATTTAGCTCGAACCGATTTAAGCAAAACAATCCTGGAAACCAAGAGATTACTAGAGATTAAAGATGAGATTGAAGCCTGGAAATAATAGAATCAGAAATTAATACTGTTACACTGATAACGGAACTAATGGAAATAATCAATGAATATTTTTACAAATATAGTTGTATTACTAGTATCGTTGTGGGCGGTTATTAAATCTGCCGAATATGCGGTAAAATATTCTTCGAAATTGGCCCAAGGATTAAAACTGCCGAAACATGTTGTTGGATTTTTATTAGTGGCGATGATATCGGCTCTTCCAGAAATGCTCATTAGTGTAGATTCGGCTTTCAAGGGAGAACCCGCATTAGGATTAGGCACGCTTTTTGGTTCAAATATTATAGATTTAACTTTAGTATTTTCATTAGTCGTCATTATCTCAAGACGATCGATTAACGTTCAGAGCAAATTTATCGATACCAGTTTCAACTACTTGGTATTATTAACTTTACCGATAATATTTGGCTTAAATGGTTATTATTCGAGGTTAGAAGGTGCTTTATTGGTAATTTCTGGCTTGGGATATTATTATAGCCTACTCAGAAAGGAAAAGATATTTGACAGTGGAGTAGAGAGAAAGATTTCATGGAAACATCTAATTTTATTTATCGCCAGTATAATCATCCTACTAATAACGGCAAATATAACTGCAACATATGGTTTAAACGTTGCTCACGGAATAAATATTAATCCGACTGTAATTGGAATATTTATCATTGCACTTGGAGTAGCTTTACCTGAACTTGTTTTTTCGATTCAAGCTGCCAAGGAGGACCATGATGGTATGGCGATTGGCGATATACTCGGTAACGTATTAACCGATGCAACGATTGTAATTGGAACAGTTGCTTTGATATGTCCATTCGAATTTAACAAACGAATAGTATATATTACTGGTGTATTTATGTTAATATCGGCCATTATATTATTATATTTAATGAGAACCGGTAAGGCGCTTGCCCGTAGAGAATCGTGGATACTAATAATTATATATATGTTATTTGTACTAGTTGAATTGGGGATTTTCCAATTGTTCTAATTGTATATAATTGATTAATTTATAATATTCTGATATACTGTTGTTGCTTTGACGATGACGGATAGCTACCCTAATGGGGAGGAAAGTCCGGACACCGTAGAACAGCGCTGTCGCGAAACGCGACCGGCCGCGAGGCCAGGGATAGTGCAACAGAAACATACCGCCCACCGCAAGGTGAGTAAGGTTGAAATCGTGAGGTAAGAGCTCACGCATGCAAGTGGTGACATCTGCATGGTGAAAACCCAGCGTGGTGCAAGGCAAGTGGACCAAGATACTACACGACGGAATTTATTTCGTCCAATCCGGTTGTTCGCTGGCTGTATCGAGGTCTTGCCGCATAGACAGATGGCTATCACCTTCGGGTACAGAATCCGGCTTATGTTGCCGTCAAAGCAAAATTACCCCAAGTGGGTAATTTTGTTGTCCAATATAATTATTGAGTAATTGTTATTTTACGGTATAATAATTCTGTTAGTTAAGTGTTCGGCTTGTCCGCCGTAGCTTTAAGCGAAGGCGGAAGCTCAGTTGGATTCGTATAGTGCAAATATATTTTGTAAAATGGGCCCGTAGCTCAGTTGGTTAGAGCGCCTGCATGGCATGCAGGAGGTCAGGAGTTCAACTCTCCTCGGGTCCACCATTAGATATATAAAAACATACCACCGAAAAGGTGGTTTTTATTATACATAATAATTACATAAAAAGCCTTATATTATTTAGAAAAATAATAAATATTTACGTTATACGAGGGCTAAAAGGCAATTATCCAAACATTAACCATTCTGGTTTAATTATCAATAACAGGCCGAGGATCAGCATTATTATTCCGCCGATTAATTTTGTCAGTCTAGTGTACTTGGTGGTTATCCCAGATAATTGAAGTGTCTTCATAGCAATAAAGAAAACTAATAAATCATCAAGCATGAAGAAGAGCAAATACATTAAGAGATACGCATAATACTGCCATACCGGAAGATTGGAAAGAGACAAGACTTGGGTGTATATTGCCGGTAATCCCGCCGAGCAAATCAGCTCAACCAAGTTGACAGCAAAAGCAAGTATAATAATACCTACCAAAGAAATGAATAAACTCTTTTGATGGATTATATCTGTAATTCTTTCAAAAACCTTCTTACGTTTGTTTGACTTTTCAATTTTGCATGCTACTTCTTTCTTGGTAAAATATTCCTTTAAATTATAGGAACCGACGCCAAAAGCCAATACACCTATAGCGATTCTAACCAATGATACCAATCCGATAAATAGGAAGAAATTTAACCATGCGGCCATAAATAAAAAATAGACTAATCCAGAAGCAATTATAAATACAGAGCCAATTATCCACATTCTTTTTTTGTCATTCATACCCATTAAGGCACCGATCAAAAATATTAAAACCCACATAGCACAGGGATTGAATCCATCAATAAATCCCAGTAGTATTGTTAAAACCGGTAGTGATAAATTTTCAGTGTTAATAGTCCCAATAATTGGCAGGTTTATTGTGGATTCGTTATCTGAAGTATTTAAACATGGTTCATCAACGGTACACACTCCATCGTCAGCTTGTTGAGTTTCTCCTGTTTCTAATATATTAATTATTTTTTGTTCACTACTACCTACCGAGAATCCAACAATATATTTATCGCCAATAACCGTAAAAGGTACGCCGTTAACATCAGCATTAATGCTTTTGGCTAGCGTATTCATCTTGTCGAGATTTTCCTGGCTATTACTTATTTCGTATTCTTCGAGGTGAATATTGGTTTTATCTTTAAGATATTCATCTAAAAACAATTTTTCATCATAGCAATGAGGACACCCTTCGGCCCAAAAAAGCTGAATAGTTTTATCATTAGCAAGGGCTGTGCCAGAAAATAATAAGCTGATTGCAGCCACTGTTAAAAGTGTAATCAATATCTTAATTTTCATATAAGTTCCTCGATATTCTATTCCGATAATTTATGGATAAAAACCGTACAGATATTATTATACTCCAATATTTATTTAAGGATGATAATTTTGCAATAAGAAATACTAATTATAATGACACGAAAAATAGAACTTAGTATTAAAAAATAATTTTAATTATTACGAGACCGGACAGATTTGCTTTTAAGTGCGGGAAAAAGATACTTACCGGTAATAGACTTTGAGTTTCTTGCTATTTGCTCTGGAGTTCCTACTGCTACAACGTAGCCTCCGGCATTTCCTCCGCTAGGACCCATGTCGATTATCCAGTCAACAGATTTGATAATGTCCATATTGTGTTCGATAACAATGACAGTATTTCCCTTATCGACAAGCATCTGAATAACGGTCAGTAATCGCTTGGTATCTTCGAAGTGTAAGCCCGTAGTCGGTTCGTCTAAGATATAAAGAGTTTTACCGGTATCATTACGGCTTAGCTCGGTAGCTAATTTAATACGTTGGGCTTCACCGCCGGATAACGTTGTGGCCGATTGACCAAGCGGTAAGTAACCAAGACCAACCATTTGTAAGATATTGAGTTTGGCTAAAATCATTGGATGATCAGCGAAAAATTGTATTGCTTGATCTACGGTCATATCGAGAACATCAGCAATAGTTTTATCTTTAACAGTAATTTCAAGTGCTTCAGAATTATAGCGTTTGCCGTGACATTCTTCACAGGTAACATAAATATCTGGTAAAAAATGCATCTCTACTTTAATCATGCCATCGCCATGACAGTTCTCGCATCGTCCACCGCGAAGATTGAAGCTAAAGTGGCTAGCGGTAAATCCTTTTAGTTTGGCATCATGTTGCTCAGCATAAAGATCTCGAATAGGTGCAAATAAACCGGTATATGTAGCCAAATTACTGCGAGGGGTACGACCGATTGGGGTTTGGTCGATATTAATCGCTTTATTTATTTTATCGAGTCCGGTAATTTTATTGTGTTTACCTGGTTCGGTTTTGGCCCGATAGAAGTATTGGGCGGCGCGACGGGCTAATATTTCATATATTAATGTCGATTTTCCAGATCCTGACACGCCGGTAATTCCTACAAATAGTCCGAGGGGGATTGTAACATCAATATTTTTAAGATTAAATTCCTTGGCACCTAAAATCTCGATAATATTATCCTTATCGAGCTTACGTCGTTTAGATGGGATTTTAATGCTTGTTTGACCTGATAAATATTGACCGGTTATCGATGCTTTATTTTTTAAAATTTGACTATAAGTGCCCTCGGCAATAATCTCACCTCCCAGTTCGCCGGCACCTGGTCCCATGTCGATTATATAATCAGCTTTTTGGATTATGCTGCCATCATGCTCGACAATTATGACGCTATTACCATTATCACGAAGCTTGGTTAAAGTATTAATTAAATTATCAACATCACGGGGATGAAGTCCAATTGATGGTTCATCAAGGACGTATAGTACATCGGTTAATTCACCCGATAACTGCGTTGCCAGTCGAATTCTTTGTGCTTCACCTCCGGCTAACGTGTCGGCTTGTCTATCAAGGTTAAGGTATTCAATACCAACCAATTGAAGATATTTTAGGCGTTTAATTATTTCATTGATGATCGAGGTAGCTACATTATACAAGTCGGTATTCTTATGAACTTCCTTACTAAGTTTCGTAAAAGTTGTTAGGGCGTTAGAAATACTCAAGCCGCTATAATCGGCAATATTCTTACCATCGACAAATACATTTAAGGCTTCAGGTCGAAGACGACGGCCATTACACGCCGGGCATACTCGCTCAACCATATATTTTTCAATTTCCGTTCGTAAATATTCAGAATCAGTATCGTGATAACGACGCTCGAGATTGCGAATAACACCTTCAAAATCATCATTGCCATATAAAACTATAGCCAAAGCTGATTTTTCCAGATCCATTATTGGTGTATCGAGGCTAAAATGATACTTGGTGGCTAATTCGTTGAGTTTTTTATCATACCAAGACGTTTGGTTGGTCATACGAGCCCAGGGTCTAATCGCTCCCTCACCGAGTGTCAAGCGAGGGTTAGGGATAACTAATTTGGGGTCCACCAATTTTTTGCGTCCCAAACCATGGCATTCTGGACAAGCACCTTCGGGTGAATTAAAAGAAAACAGTTTTGGAGTGAGTTCAGGCAGGGTGATATGCCCATTAGGACAGGTATAATTAATTGAATAGTTAAAGTCCTTATTATCTTCCGTAAAGTGGGCAATTAAACGACCGCCGCCAAATACTAAACATTTGTCGATCGACTTTTGAATGGCCTTAATCTTATCAGGTGATTTTAAATTATTTACTTTAATAATATCCGTAACAACGTCGATGGAGTATTCCGTTTCTTCATCGAAATCAATAGTAGTGAGGTCATTACGTGAAATAAACTCATTATTAATGCGAACCAAATCATATTTTGATTGTTTGATTTTTTGAATTAAGCGTCTTGCCTGAGATTTATTAACGTTACCATTAGATAGGGGAGCGATTAAGTACAGTTCGCCATCAATAGTCTCGTATTCAAGAACTCGCTTAATTATTGTTTCTTTGGAGTATTGGTTGAGTATTTCTGAACATGTGGGGCACTTGGGAATGCCGATTCTGGAAAATAAAATTCTTAAATAATCAAATATTTCAGTTAGTGTCGCAACTGTTGAACGTGGAGAGCGGGCGACGGTTTTCTGATCAATAGCGATGGCAGGACTTAATCCTTCGGCATATTCTATATCGGGTTTATCGAGTACGCCGAGGACTTGTTTGGCATAACTTGATAGGTTTTCTACATAACGTCTTTGACCTTCTGCGTATACCGTATCGAAAGCGAGACTTGATTTACCGGAACCGGATAAGCCAGTGATTACGACTAACTTGTTTTTGGGTATGGTAACACTAACGTTTTTTAAATTGTTAGTTTTCGCGCCTTTGATAACAATATTTTTCATGAACTATCATTTATTGATTAGGTTACACACACACGAATAATGAGATTGTACACCTTAAGTCAAGAAAAATCAACACTCAGTCACTTTTTAAACAATTTTAATGAATTATTATTTATTCTGGGTTGGGCATTGTATTGCATCATTATTGACATTTCGTTATTATAAGGCATCAATAAGATAAGAGCTTATTAATTGGAGGTCACCATGCAGGAATCAGATGTAAACACCGTCGTTGGTTCCAGCGTCCACCTGACTGGATCGCTGAAAGACCCAAACGATATTATTATTCATGGATCGGTAGAGGGAGAGGTTGCGTCACAGCAAAATGTCGTTATTGCTGAAAATGCTTTAGTGAAAGGCCCGGTATCAGCTAAGTGCGTCAGTGTTTCAGGTTATGTAAACGGAACTATTAGTGCTGAAGATAAGCTAGAAGTTCATCCATCGGGTAGAGTCAACGGAAACATTAAAGCCCGTGATTTAATAATCCATTCCGGAGCTCAGTTTGTCGGCAAAAGTGAAATGCCGGTTGATGAAAAAGCAGCTATTGCACCAGAGATAACAGATGAAGCCGGCAGTCAGGATGAAGCAGATGAGAAAACGACTCTAGTTGATGGCTCGGCTGAAGAAGAATTGGCATCGATCGATATCGAAGAAGAAAATACTTCCGAAGTCGATAAAGACGAAGTCGTCGAGGACATTGAAGAAGAGACTGACAACAAATCTAAAAAAACGACAGAAGATAAAGGCGACGACGAAATTGATCTTGAGATAGACGAAAGCTAATTAAACGCTTTCCATGTATTATTATGTATTCGAACAATCACATTCGAATCAAGACAAGAAGGTTCACGATAAGGTAAAATTTCACCTTGAAGAGTTTAATATTGCCGGTGAAGTCAACCACGCCACTCCGGCTCGTAGTGCTGAAGAATTAACGGATATGGGACTACGAAAAGGTGTTAGTACGATCATTGCCGTTGGTAGCGATGCCCATATTAACCGGGTAGTCGATACGATCAAAACCGTTGAGAGAAGTGGAATGTGGCGCGATATTGTCTTCGGTGTTATTCCTACCGATCCGAACTCTTCTGTTTTGGAGCGATTAAGATTAAGCGGGATTGAGGAAGCCTGTGAGGCTTTGAAGTACCGCCGTTTTACAACTATTGATCTTTGCTACATCGAAGGGGTAAGGTATGTATTCTCTACTGCAGAGATGCATTTTTCAACGCCTACCCAGGTAAAAATTCGTGCCGATCGGTGGGAGGCGGAGCAATCAATAACTGATTTAATCATCTTTTCTGATTTAACACTCAGTTTTTATAGTATGAACCGAGATGAGGGTAAGATTTCAAAATATTTAAAATGGGTTTTTGGCTCAAAGGATAACGATAAGGACTATAGTATTTTCCGAGCTAAGACAATGCAAATTAATTCAGATCAGGTTTTGCCATTGTTTATTGAAAATGAAGCTGTAACTAAAACCCCATTTGTCGCATATAAGCTGCCTCGGGCCTTGAAACTTATAGTTAAACGTGATAGATTTATTAGCGATAAGGAGAAAGAATAGAGAATCATCGTATTAACCGTGAGATTACAGCACCGGAGTTGTTGGTTATAGACAACGATGGACAACAGTTAGGTGTAAAGAGTTTGATTGAAGCGTTGCAGATAGCTGAAACGGCCGGTCTTGATTTGGTTGAGGTATCACCTAGTCACCAGCCTCCTATCGCGAAAATTCTCGATTATGGCAAATATTGCTATGAATTAGAGAAAAAACGTAAAGGTAATAAACAGCCTACCAACGAAATCAAAGAAGTCAGATTGTCGATGAAAATAGATGATCATGACTGGCAGGTCAAGGTTAAAAAAGGCAAGGAATTCATCGGTAAAAGCGGCAAGATTAAAGTATTAATGAAACTAGTTGGCCGCGAAATGCTATTCAAGGACAAGGCAATGGCAAAAATGGATGAATTCAGAACGGCATTAGACGCCCAATATGATGGCGACGTGCAACGATTTGGGAACAGATTTATTGTTTTATTAAAAGCGAGTAAGAAATGAAGAATAAGATAAAAGTCAGTAAAACGATTACTAAACGTATTAAAAATGTGACATCAAATGGCAAGGTGATTGTTATGACCACCAGTGCCCAGCATTTGGCGAGCAATAAGTCTAAACGACGTCGGATGGCAGCTAAAAATTATGTTGCGATGGCCCAGTCTGATGTCGGAAAAATCAAGAAACTAATATAGGGTAGTATATGGTAAGAGTAAAACGTGGTGTGACTGCGTCACATCGTCATAAATCATTACTGAAAAAGACCAAGGGTTATCGCCATGGTCGTAAGAATTTAGTTAAACTAGCTCATCAAGCGGTATTAAAGGCTTCAACCTTTAGCTATCGCGATCGCCGCAATAAAAAACGTGATTTTAGACGATTATTTATTGTTCGTATCAATGCTGGTTTAAAGCCGTATGATTTACGCTACAGCCAGTTTATAGCCGGCTTGAAATTGGCTAATATTGATTTAAATAGAAAAACATTATCAGAAATGGCTGCTAAGAATCCTGAAGAATTTAAGAAGATAGTGGAATTAGTTAAGGCTAAGCTCGCTTAAGCTTGGTTCCAAAAAGAATTTCGATAATAATAATGCCGGCGCCGATCGTAATAATCGCGTCGGCAATATTAAATGTCGGGAAACTTGGTAAAAATGAAAGATCGATATAATCGAATACTCCGCCATGGACAACTCTGTCGATTAGATTTGATAGGCCACCAGATAAGATTAAGACGATACCAGGGGATAAATTGTGCTTATACCGGATGGAATACCACACGATAAAAACGATAATCACTACAATAAGAGCAATAACTACTACGTTTGGGATTGGAATCCCCCAGGCCATAGTTGGATTAATAACAGAACGTTCTGGGGCGAAACGGTAAACCAAATAGTTAGTAAACTGACATATAAATGAATATAAGCCGAGAAAGATTAATGTCAGAAATGGTTTTATCGTGCGCACTTTTGACATTGAGTTGCTCCGGGATAAGCAATTAAACGATCCTGGTCGATATCTTGACCACAACGACTACATATTCCATATTTACCGGCTTCGATCGCCTTGAGAGCGTTGGTAACCTGGGTTAATTCGCTTTTTAACGGTTGTTCCATAGCGACATTGCCCGTAAGAGTATCAACTTCTTGCGAGTTGTCTTCATCACTTGATCCGAGCTCAGGGTAATCATCAATGGAGTCAATCTCTTTGAGCAATCGTTCCTTTTCTGTTTCGAGTTTGGCTTTTTGAGCCAATATAAATTCGTTATTAAGTGTCATAATAGTTAGTTTAGTGGATAATCAAAGCCATCATAACATTGTCTATAATATTTAGCGATAAGCTGGAGTTATGAAAAAAATAACCCCAGCGCGAGCCAGGGTTGGACGGACACAGCCTGTGTCGTCACTCGTGAGGAGGAACTTTACCGGAGACCCATAGGGTTGCCTTCGACTCGTATGTCCAGTCGTAAGACAGCTGGTAGGTTCCAAGCTCCACGGAGTAGTTGCTGTAGCTAAGGGTGAGCAGGAATCCCTTGCCATCAACGTTCACGATGGGTTCGTGGCAGAAGATCATCGGAACGTTCGGCGTAACGCGGTATTCGAAGTGGTACTGTGTCGTAAACCTCAGCACCGCCTCGATAGGAAGTAGGCCCATCCCCTTGCCGGGCCCTAAGTCATTGAAGGGATGATACCGGTAGGCGATCTCCGGTGTGCGAAAGTCGAGCTCATAGCACTCGACTCCAGCAGACGTTGTCGCGAGAGTGAACCTCGCGTTAGCGAGAACGAAGTCGAGGACGCTACGGGTGTTGCTGGTAATGTAGCTCCCGACTCGCTCAGCAAGCTCTTCCGGAGTCGATACGTCGTCCCGACCGACCGTGATGCGTGCAAACGGGCCCCGATCATAACGGCTCTGGCAGTCTCTGACTTCGGATGCCAGTATACTGAGGAAGTGTTGGAGCCTTCTCTCAAAGACCTGATGTTGAGCGGCTTGCTCCAGGTCCAAAGAGTTCGGATGCCGAAAGATGGCAGTTGTCGCTTTCCGACGGCATGCCGCAATGTGCACTTCGCGAGCCCGTCTCTCCTGTTCATCGTACGGAAGCTCATCGGTGATTTCAGCTGACACGGGAGGCTCCTCTCGTAAGCATGGAGTGTTCGGTTATCGAGGTACGTTGTTACGGTATATATATAACAAAACGCTCACCTGATAACAAGAAAATGATTGAAAATATCAGGTTAGTTGAGTAATATAATCATATGGACGATTAGCTCCGTCTGTCGCTAAGGCTATGGACGGCAAGTCATTCTACGCCAAGGCTACGAATGGCAAGCGGTTCGTGAAAGACGTTTATATACGGACGATTAGCTCAGCTGGTTACCCGCCCGAACGACTGGTATCGTTCAGTCGGGCGGGGAGCGCTTGATTCATTAACGGGTTGGCCATACATAATAACAATATATTTAGGACGATTAGCTCAGCTGGTTAGAGCGCTTGATTCACATTCAAGAGGTCAGTGGTTCAAGTCCACTATCGTCCACCAAACTCCGCTACCTTTGGTAGCTTCGCTTGGTAAACCATACTTTGCAATTGTCTATCTTCATAGAATAAAATAAATGAAAGCGGAGTTTGTCCTGCGTAGCCCCGACGGGGCGAAGTAGGACACATGCCAAGCCACCATTAATAAGAGAAAAGTTCTTCCGGTTTATCCTGCCGTAGCCCCATGGAAGCGAAGGCCGATGTAGTCAGGCGAAGTTGAATATAGCGTAGTCACGTGTTCAGAAGCATCTAGATCTCACTGTGTCATAAGGTAAACTAGCTCCTATGCAAAAAATAATTAATTCACTGAGGTGGATTATGAAACAAATCATTTTTGCGACGGGGAACAAGGCTAAGTTAGCGCAGATTAGATTCGTAGTCGAGCATTTTAAATTTCCGGTTGAGATTGTTTCAGGCAAAGAAATCTACGGCGACAAAGCTAAATATGAGGAAATCGGTGATACGGTTGATAAAGTAGCGCTCAATGGCGCTTTATTTGTAGCCAAATCCATTGGATTGCCTGTCATTACTGAAGATACTGATATACGAGTCGATGTATTGAATGGTGAACCGGGAATCAGAGCCGGTGAATATTTAAAGAACTATGGCCGCGAAGGAATTCTTGAACGCATGAAAGATAAGACTAATCGGCAGGCATCAATCTGCTCAGCGGTTGGTTATGCCACCCCCGGCGGTGAAAGTAAATTATTTTCCAATTTACTTCGTGGCACAATTTCAAATACTGAAAGATTCGGTCAATTTCCGATTTGGGTGGCACCGGATAAAGATAACCCATGGGGTGGCGGATATAGTCCGATATTTATTCCCGAAGGATACAATAAAACAATTGGCGAGATTAGTCCGGAAGATGCAATTCCATGGTCATATCGCGAGCGTAATTTTATTGAAGTTATAAAATATATATTGAATATTGATTAAATATATAATAGTTGAGCATATTTAAAAAAATAGGATATACTAAATTAAGTACGAAAATAATTTTGTGTAGAGTAATAACAATGGAAGACGAAAATCAAAAACCCGCAATAATGAATCAAGAACAACCGGAAAAAGACAAGGCCAAAACATTTGCCCTACTTGGAGTTGAATTTTCACTCGAGTTTGTCAAGACGGCATTAATAGTATTTTTATTGGCAATATTTTTTAGATTTTATATATTCCAGCCATTTATTGTGGTTGGACAGAGCATGGAACCAAATTTTCATGATAAAGAATATTTAGTAGTCGATAAAGTTACTACCCGATTTAGGGATCCGAAAAGAGGTGAGATAGTCATTTTCCATCCACTGCAGAATCCATCAGAAAGCTATATTAAAAGAGTAATTGGATTACCCGGTGAGACTGTAGAAGTGAAAGATGGTAAGGTATATGTGAACGATAAAATACTAGAAGAATCGTACGTCTTACATGATGCAACATTATCTGCCGATAATAGTTATCCCAAGGAAACACTCGGCGATGATGAATTCTATGTTTTTGGAGATAACAGAGAACATTCAAGTGATTCCAGAGAAATTGGACCGATTCCACGCGCCAATTTACAGGGTCGTGTAGCGGTGGTACTGTTTCCATTAAATAGTATTCGTTTTGTCGGATTACCAATGTACCAGACCACGACAACGTTTCTTGAGACATATACAACATCAATATAAAAGTCACTAAAAAAGGGGAGCATAGATGTTAACTAAAGAGGGATAGATGAAGTATATTTTTATATCAGGAGGGGTCCTTTCCGGACTAGGTAAGGGTATTACCGCGGCGTCAATCGGAAGAATATTAAAAGCCCGCGGTTTTTTAATATATATGCAGAAATTCGACCAGTACTTAAATGTTGATGCTGGTACATTAAATCCCGGTGAACACGGAGAGGTCTTTGTAACTGAAGACGGTGCAGAAACCGATTTGGATCTAGGGCATTATGAGCGCTTTATTAACGTAAACCTAAGTGGTGCTTCGTCAGTAATGACTGGGAATGTATACCAGTCAATTTTAGAGAAAGAAAGAAAAGGGGATTTTTTGGGTAAAACAATTCAGGTTATTCCTCATGTCACTAACGAAGTTAAGGGTTTTATAAATAGAGCAGCTGAAATCAGTCAGGCTGATATAATAATTTGCGAAATAGGAGGAACGGTTGGTGATTATGAAGGGCTTCATTTCTTAGAAACGACTCGTCAGCTTAAACAGGAATTTGGCACCAATAATGTAATTCATATTCACGTTGGATATTTACCATATCTAAAGGTCACTGAGGAATTAAAAACTAAGCCAATTCAAAATAGCATAAGAGAACTACAATCACTTGGTATTCAGCCGGATATAGTAATGTGTCGATCGGATTACCATGTCAGCGCTTATCATTTAGAAAAAATTGCATTATTTGCCGGTCTGAAGACGGAAGCGGTTATGGCTCTAGAAACAGTAAAATGTGTTTATGAGGTTCCATTAATTCTTGAAACTAATAAGATAGGTAATTTAATTACCGAGCAACTACAACTTCCAAAACGAAAAGTTAAGCTCAAGAAATGGCGGAAAATGGTTAATCGAATATTGGATGACCAATTACCTGAACTCCAAATTGGCATTGTGGGTAAATATATGACGATGAAAGATACTTACCTATCGGTTGTTGAAGCGATTCACTCGGCAGCATATAATGCTGGTTATAGAGCGAATATAAAATGGATAGATAGCGAGAAGATTATTAATTCGGAAATGGTTAATAAATATTTGTCAGGAATAGATGCCATTGTTGTACCAGGAGGATTTGGTCATCGGGGAATTGAAGGCAAAATTAAGGCCGTCAAATACGCTCGAGAAAACAATATTCCATTTTTAGGATTATGTTTGGGATTGCAGGTAGCGGTTATAGAGTTTGCCCGAAATGTTTGTAAAATGAAACATGCCAATTCGACCGAATTTAATGACATCACGCCATATCCGGTTGTATTCATTATGCCCGAGCAACTCAAAATCACTACCAAGGGTGCGACAATGAGATTAGGTGCATACCCGACGGTGTTAAAGAAGAACTCATTAGCGGAATTGGTATATGGAAAAAGAAAAATTAGTGAAAGACATCGACATCGATATGAGGTAAATCCCGAGTATGTGAAACGATTGCAGGAAGGTGGAATGATATTTTCGGGTAAATCGCCCGATAAAGTATTAATTGAATTTATAGAACTAGATAATCATCCATATTTTATTGCTACTCAATCACACCCGGAATTTAAAAGCCGACCAAATAAGCCACATCCACTATTTACTGGGTTGATTATGGCCGCAGCAAAAAAAGAACTAAATCTTGCGTAGTACGATTGAAAGGACTAATCCGGATACTATTGAGCCAACTGCTGTATAAAAAGGATCAATATTATTAGTTATCAGTAAATTAGTTAGTGTATAACAAAGAAATATTATTATTGTACTAACGATAAAAATTGTTAAAAATTCTTTAAATTTACTAGCCACTGATACGCTCCATTATAACTGATAAATATTGGTTATCGTCAATAGTCTCTTGGCCACCACTGATCATGTCCTTCAATATTATTGTACCATCTAAAATTTCTCTTTGTCCGATAATAATTGCCAATCGGGCATCAACTTTAGCGGCATATCGAAGTTGAGATTTCAAACTACTTTTCGATAATGCGCTAGATGTAGCCAATCCGGCGGCTGTAACTTGTTGCATGATGCGAAATGTTTTTTTACGTGCAGCACTTCCAAGCTGAATCATAAATACAATCGGCTTTTGCGGATTTTTCATCCTGATGCGCAGAGACTTCATCAACTGAATAAGTCGTTCCACTCCAACTGCCAGACCGACGGCGGGTATTTCTTTTCCTACTAGCCGATTAGCCAAGCGATTATACCGACCCCCTCCGATAATGGCATAGTTGTCTCCGGAGGGAAATTGAGTAGAAAATTCAAAAACTGTCCGATGATAATAACTAAGATTTCGTACTAAATTGGTCTGAATATTAAATCTGATACCTGTTTCCTCTAAATATTCAAGTATTTGCGTAAAATGATTCTTACATTTATCACATAGACTATCAAGAGGAATGGGAGCCGATTTTAATATGTCGGAACATGAGCGTTGCGGACAATTAAATATTCTAAGTGGATCAGTCGTGCAATCGTTTTGACATTGACTACATAGATTCCCTTTGGTTTTATCGGCAAGATATTTATTAAGAGTTTTTATATATTTTGGCTGACAGAGATGACATCCTACCGAGTTAATAGATAAATTAAACTGATCATTAGCGATTCCGAGTTTGCTCAAATATTGATATGCGGCTAACAATACTATTGTATCTTCAGTAGCATCGTCTTCATCGATTGACTCAAGCCCGAATTGATAAAACTGTTTCAAGGAATGTTTACCGGGTTTTTCATTTCTAAACATTTGCTCAATATAGTAATATCGACTCGCAATGCCATCGTTATTTAAATTGTGTTGGATGTGGGAACGTAGTATTCCTGGTGTTCCATCTGGTCTTAAAGCTAAAGAACGGCCCAAATCATTTTCTTCATGTAAAAAAATAAGCGGGGCATTCTCTCTAGTTCCAAATGTAGAATCATAAAGCCAGGCCTGTTCAATAACTGGAGTTTCGATTTGAGTAAAGCCATAATTTTCCGCCGTCTGTGAAAAGACGTTACGAAGATGTGAGTACCAAGGATTAGATAGTGGAAGGATATCACTAAGTCCGTCGACGTTTTTTAATCGTTCTACAATTCTTTTTGTCATTCTAAATTATGATAACAAAAATAATCTTGGTGTCCAAAATTATTTTTCCGAAGTCATTTTACGAATCCACGATTTGGCTAATTCGGTTTTTGCTATCTTCAACCAGTCACGGCTAGGTTTTACTTTTTTATTTTTAATTATTTCTATAACGTCGCCGTTGTTGAGAACGGTTGCGATTGGTGACATTTTGCCGTTAATTTTTGCGCCATAACATTGATTGCCGACGGCAGTATGAACGGCATACGCAAAGTCAATAGCTGTTGCTCCTTGTGGCAAGTCGATAACATCACCAATGGGTGTAAATGCAAAGATTCGATTGGAAAAGAAATCAAGACTTAAAGCTTGTTCGAGATCTTGGGCATTTTTAATTCGTGATTGCCAGCGAGCTAACTCTTTTACCCACGCTAATTGTTCTTTGTTCATTAACTGTGATTGTTTACGTTCACCGTAATACCAGTGTGCAGCGATACCAAATTCAGCTTGACGATGCATTTCTGGAGTTCTGATTTGTATTTCTGTGATGACTCCATTTTCAGCAAAAACAGATGTATGAATTGATTGATAACCATTAGGTTTTGGCAGGGCGATATAATCTTTAATTCGTCCAGGCAATGGTGTCCATAGTGAGTGGATTATGCCTAGTACGTTGTAACAATCCTCAATGGTCGGAACAACGATACGGAGAGCAACTATATCATAAATTTTATTAATATCCCGATCGTGTTTTAATAATTTCTTATATAAACTATACCAATGCTTAGCTCGATACGTGATATTTGCGGTAATGCCATTTTTATTTAAAGTTGCTGACAATCTTTTACCAACTTTTTTTAAATATTTTTCTCTTGATTCAATAGCAGGGATGGCCAGTTTTTGTAACCATTCATATTCTTTTGGTTCAAGATATTTAAAAGCCATATCTTCAAGTAAGCCTTGAAACTCACCCATTCCTAAGCGATAGGCGATGGGAGAATAGATATCCATCGTTTCTCTGGCAATTCTTATTTGTCGATCCTTGGGTAGAAAACTTAAAGTCTTTAAATTGCAGTAACGATCGGCGATTTTGATAATCACGACTCGCAAATCTTTACTCATAGCGACAAACATTTTTCGTAATGTTTCAATTTGTGCCTGGTAGCGTATGTGTTCATCGCTATCATTGGCGTTAATATTATTTAATTGAAACCAGGCCTTGCTAATTCTTACGCTGCCTAATTTTGTAACGCCATCTACTAGATTAGCGACAATCGGACCAAATAACTTTTTAATAACATTTAAGGATGCGTCAGTATCTTCGACGGTATCGTGTAATATTGCGGCGATAATTGCTTCGTAACCTATTTCTAAGTCTGCCACAACGCCAGCTACCTCTATCGGATGCACGAAGTAGGGCTCGCCTGTTTTACGTAGTTGGCCCTTGTGTTGTTCTTTGGCAAAATCAATAGCTTTTTTAATGGCTAAAACATCATTGCCGGGTAGGCCATTGACTTTTTTAAGCAGATTGTCGATGGCGTTAACCATTTTAATTCTTTAGCACTTTGCGTTTGATTTCTATAGACGGTTTTGAATCTGATATTGTTATGTGAATAGAAGATAATTGTTGATCTGACAAAATCGTTGATGAAAGAATATTTTCAATATGGGTTTGAATAGCACGACGTATGGGACGCGCACCGTATTGGGAATCGGTTCCAATTTTTACTATATATTTTGCGACTTCCGGGCTAAAGGATAATTTAATATTTTGACTCTGTTTTATTCGAACGCACAGTTTAGATAGTTCAAGTGTAGCAATGCGAATTAAAGCTTGATCGTCTAGTGGCTTGAATACGACGATTCGATCTAATCGATTGATGAATTCTGGGCTCATCTGATCTTTAAGTGAATTAACTATAAAGTGCTGCAGTTCTTCATATTGTGTTACTCCGGTAGATGACTTGAATCCAATAATTCCATTTAATTGGAAATCTTTGATACCGATGTTGGAAGTCAGAATTATTATCGTATTACGAAAACTTACCGTTCGTCCTTGTCCGTCAGTAAGTTGTCCATCTTCCATTATTTGGAGAAGTAAATTAAAAACTTCCGGATGAGCTTTTTCAATTTCATCGAATAGTATTACGGAGTATGGGCGACGTCTAACGAATTCAGTAAGTTTGCCAGATTCTTCGTAACCAACGTATCCAGGCGGAGCACCAACTAAACGGGAAACATTGTGTTTTTCCATAAATTCGCTCATATCAACTTTCAACAAAGCCTTTTCATCATTAAAGACCTCTCTAGCAAGAACTTTTGTTAATTCCGTTTTACCTACTCCGGTTGGGCCGAGAAATATAAATGAACCAATTGGGCGTTTGGGATCGGAAATACCAGAGTGACTTCGTCTTAGGGCTGATGCGATTTCGGATATGGCCTCGTCTTGGGCTATTATATGATTAGATAATTTTTTTTCGAGATTAATAAATTTGATATTATCGTCCGCGCTAATATTACTTACCGGGATTCCGGTCCAATCGGAAATTATTTTTGAAATATGTTCTTTTGTAACCGTACCGTATGACGGTGTGTCTTCTTGTCCTGATTGTTTAAGCTTATTAATTTGATTAGATATTTCCGATTCAAGTTTTTTAATATTATTTGCTTCATCGTATTTCTCTTCATTAACTAGTTTCAATTTATCGTCAATCGCAGTTTTTAACTGGATAGTTAATTTATCGATTTTAGCCTTAGTTTTTGGTTCTTTGTATCCGCTGATTGAAACTAATGCCGATGCTTCATCGAGGACATCAATGGCCTTATCCGGCTGAAAACGATCGTTAATATAACGATCTGACAGCCTGATGGCTGATTCAAGTGTATCGTTGAGAATCTTTATGTGGTGATATTTTTCATAATGGATTCTGATGCCCTTAAGTATCTTTACTGTGTCATCATAATTTGTAGGTTGGACAAGAATAGGCTGAAGACGTCGATCAAGGGCAGCATCCTTTTCAATGTATTTGCGATACTCATTTATCGTTGTAGCGCCAATAATACGAATTTTATTTTTAGTTAATGCCGGTTTTAAAATATTTGCAGCGTCCATTGATCCTTCGGCGCTGCCGGCGCCGACAAGTAAATGTATCTCATCGATAAAGATTATGATATTTTTTTGTCGTTTAATTTCATCAACGAGTTTTTTTATTCTTTCCTCAAACTGACCGCGATACATCGTGCCGGCAACTAATAAAGCCAAATCCAACGATAATATGCGGTAATTATTAAGTTTTGGTGTCGTGGTTCCTGAAGCTATCATTTGGGCAATTCCCTCGACAATAGAAGTTTTTCCAACACCTGGTTCACCAATAAAGATTGGGTTATTTTTCGTTCGTCTATTTAGTATTCTAATTGCCCTATTTAGTTCATCGGATCGTCCGATGACTTGATCAAGCTTGCCTTGTTTGGCTAAGGACGTTAAATCGGTTGTAAAATAATTAATTAGCGATTGCCTGGAAGCTATTTTTCCGGATCTGACATTGGCTTTAGTATATTCTTTACTTTTTTGCTTAATTAGCTCATCCATCTCCGCTAAATCACCAAATAAATCTTCAATCTGACGAATAATTAATTGAGGATCAATACCGGTGTCTTGAACCGTTTTATATGAATGAAATGTACTATCGGAAAGACTCGCTAATAATAAGTGCTCAGGATCAACTGATGGATAGCGGTATCGAGCAGCTAATAAAATTGATTTCTTAAGTATTTTACGGACTTCGTCGTTGAAACCGTATGATTGTTTTACCGTTGGGGAGAATTGCAATCCGATGATTAGCCTGATTTGATCCGGGGTTATAAGATTTTCTTTAAGAATATCGTATGCCAAAGTACCTCTGGACATCGAGAGGGATAATACAATATGCTCGCTAGATAATGGTTTGCCCATTCCGGCTGATAGCTGTTGGGCTTGAATTAGGATTTTGCGAGTATTATCACTAAAGCGATTAAAGATTGAGTCGGGTATAATACTACTCATATCGCTTCTCTATGAATTATTTTTTCTCAATAGATTCTTTAGTGCTTGATCCTTCATTTTCTTCTGGCTCATCAATATTCGGTTTTTCATCATCGGGATCAATCTCATCTTTTTTTGACGTTTTACCTTCTTTGGAGACTATATCGATTTCCCAGCCGGTTAATTTGCTGGCAAGTCTGACATTTTGACCCCTTCGGCCGATGGCCAAAGATAGCTGGTCCTCTTCAACCTCAACTTTAGCTGTTTGAGTTCCTTTGGATAAGGTAATTTTTTTGATTTTAGCTGGTGAAAGAGCGTTAGTAATATTTTCCTTAGTGTCGCTGGAATGTAATATAATATCTACTTTTTCTTCGCCTATTTCCGACAAAATTGCCTGAACACGAGCACCTCTTTGGCCAACTGCAGAACCGACCGGATCAATATTGTCATCATCTGACCATACCGCAATTTTTGTTCTAGCTCCTGGTTCGCGGGCAATTGATTTTATCTCTACAGTATTGCTCGCCATTTCAGGCACTTCCATAATGAATAACTGACGAATAAACTCTTCCGATGATCGACTGACAATAATTCGTGGACCACGAACAGTTTCTTCAACTTCTTGGATGCAAACACGTAATCTTTTGCCAACATGGTATTCTTCACCCGGTATCTGGCCGCTGGGAAGAAGTATGCCGGTAGTTTTTCCGAGACCAACAATAACAGTTTTCCCCTCGATTTGTTGAACAACGGTATTGATAATTTGATTTTCTTTATCCTTAAATTCCTGGTACAAAACATCACGTTCGGCTTCGCGGAGACGTTGAATTATAACCTGTTTGGCAGTTTGAGCGGCGATACGTCCGAAATCTTCGTGATATGGTAATTCAATTTTAATTTCATCGCCGACTTTTGCGCCCTTTTGTATCTTTTTAGCTTCCGTAGGCAAGATATCAACAGTTGGGTTTTCGATTGCTTCTTCATTCTCTACGACACGATGAACTCTCCAGAGTTGAATTGCTCCGGTTTTGGGATCGATGCTCGCTGTAACGTGCTGACCTGGCTTGCCGTAATCTTTACGATAGGCGGCAGCAATAGCCGATTCGATAATTTGGAATACGATTTCTTCGTTTAAACCCTTTTCGAGAGCTAACTGTTTAATGGCGGCAACATAAGGGATATTACTCATAAATGCTCCTTTTTTGACAATTTTAGGTGGCATATGCCACCCTTTATAGACAAATCTACTATATCATCAGTTATAGGATTATGCAACTTGAAAAGAGGTTAATTAGTGAATTGTTTTGTGTGATTTAAAGAAATTCGTAAAGTAAATTATGGGAAATAGGATTGTGGCTCGGTAAATTCGTTTTAAGCGCGAAGGTTGAAGAATTAAACGCCAAAGCCATTCTAGATATAATCGGGTAATAATTTTTGGAGCACGTTTAATGGTGCCACTTAAAAAATCGATTGTACCTCCGACGCCAATCGTAACGGGGATTTTACACTGCTGCTTGATAGCGGATATAAAATATTCTTGCTTGGGACTACCAAGGGCAACTAATAAAATATCTGGTTTATAGTCAGTTATTTTATTAATGACCTCGCTTCTTATATCATCCGGGTTGATAATCCCGCCATCATAACACTCGATAGACAGTTTCGGGTATTGTTTTTTAATATTAACCTCGGCAAGTCGAGATGCTTTTGGCGAACCGCCTAAAATCATGACACGATAATTTTTAATTGATGCATCTTTAAGAATGTCGTTACTAAGGTCAGATCCGGTGACCCTCTCTATAAAACGTTGTCTTGTAAATATTCTTGTCAATAACATAATTCCCGAGCCATCTACTACACGATAATCAAATTTGAGCAAAGTATTATAAAAGAGTTTATTGCCGTTAGCAGCGACTATAAACTCGGGGTTGACTGTTGCGATTGATATTGGTCGACATTGAACCACAGCCTCGTCAATTTTATTGCGAAGTGACTGTACCGTAATATTATGAAGTGGTAATCCGGCAACTGTTATGGTCGATGAATTCATTTCTTTTTTAAAGCATCTAAGATTATTTCGAGAGTTTGTTGACCTGTAATTTCCCAATTAAACTTAAGAGCTCTTTTTTTACCGGCATAAATCAAATCGTCACGTAGTTTTGGTTTGTGAATTATCTGGCTCAGTGCAGAAGCGATTTCTAGGGTTTTATATGGATTAACAATTAATGCAGCTTTACCTGCAACTTCCGGCATAGATGTTACGTTAGAAGTAACGACTGGTACACCGGAAGCGTAAGCCTCAAGGATGGGTAAACCAAATCCTTCGAATAAACTTGGGTAAAGAAAAATATCGGCCTCCCTAAGCAATATCGGTAAATCATTATCGCTAATGTATCCTGGTAGAATAATATCTTTCTGAATATTTGATGGTAATTTATCGATAATTTCCATGAACCGATTATAACCGTAGCGTGGGCGTCCAGCTAAAACTAATTTATGATCAACGCCGCGTTCTTTTTTAAGTAGTGCAAAGGCCTCGATCATACGAGCGATATTCTTACGTTCCTCAATACGTCCGACAAAAAGTATATATTTTCCGTATTGCTTACGGTATTTTAAGTCATCAGTTGGCTTAACTGGTCGAAATCTCTTATGATTTAACCCTTGATATACAATACGAATTTTCGATGCATCAATTTTGGGGTAAAATTTTAAAATATCATCTTTGGTTGCTTGGCTAATTGCGACTATTTTAGTCGCTTTTTTTATTGCATAGCTCATTATGTATTTATGCATAAAACGTTCGATGGGTCGGTACAATTCTGGATAATGCATAAACCCAAGATCGTGAACTGTCACAACTGTTTTTGTCGGACAAATCAAGGGGATAGTATGAGCTGGTACAAATAGTACCGATGGTTTGTGTGTAACAATTTCGAAACTTAATCTAAGCTGGGTCCAGAAACGAGGAAAGGGTATGATACGTGATTCTATCTTTGAAGATAGTTTTCCAAAAGTATTTCCTATTGGCTTATTGGAATAAAGCCGAAATTTATATTTATCATTACCTGCTTCAAGAACTGATCGAGTGATTTCTTTTGAATAATACTCGGTACCCGATAAAAATCCCTTAAAAGCTCTTGATACATCAACGCCAATTATTTCATCCATAAAATACTCCGCTTAAATTCATTTAAATGTTCTGCTGCTATGCCGGTTCCACGAACGCAACAAAACTCAGGTTCTTCTACAATTTGGCAGGGAACACCGGTTACCTTGGTAAGGAGGTGATCGATACCGCGTAATTTTGAGCCACCACCCATCATTATTATACCGCGATCCATAACATCCGATGCTAATTCCGGCGGTGTTTTTTGCAATACTGATTTCACGGCTTGAATAATTACGTTAACTTCTGTTCGAATAGCTGGTACGATTTCGTTGCTTTTTAATATTAAACTTTCTGGTAGTCCGGTTACGGTATTGCTACCTGATACTTCCATGGTATCTTCTTTTTTACGAATAATAGCCGAACCTATTTTAATCTTAATTTGTTCTGCAGTTTGTTCACCGATAATTAAGCTGCGTTTCTTTCTGAGATAGGAGATAATCGCTTGGTCAATCTTTTTCCCACCGACTCTAACAGATGTTGACGCAACAATATCGCCAAGAGCAATAACTGCAACTTCGCTAGTCCCGCCACCAATATCAATAATTAAATTTCCATTCGATGATGAAATTGCTACACCTGCTCCTAAAGCAGAGGCAATAGGCGCTTTTATAACTAAGGTTTCTCTAGCACCGGCGGCAATACAAGCATCAACAACTGCTCGACGCTCTGTTGATGTAATTCCAGCCGGAATACAGACCATAACATGGGGACGTAATAATCGAAAGCGGCCTGAGACGCGGTTTAAATAATATCTTATCATTCCTTCGGTAATCCGAAACGATGCTATTACACCTTCGTGAAGCGGGTAAGCAGCCATAATACTTTCTGGAGTGCGTCCGAGCATCTGCTTAGCTTCATCGCCTACGGCAACGATTTTATTATTAGTTGCATCAAGCGCCACGACCGATGGTTCGTTAATAATAATTCCTTTACCTGGCTTGTAGATACGTGTATAGGTTGTGCCAAGATCAATGCCAAACTTAGACATATTATGCTGTCCTTAATATTTTAGCCCCAACCTGTGAAAGTTTTTGATCAATATTCTCATAACCACGATCAATAATATCCGCACTTTCAACCGTTGTCTTACCATCGGCAATCAATCCGGCGATAACCATGGTAGCGCCAGCTCTTAAATCAGGGCTAGAAATAGTTTTACCAGATAAAGCAGACGGTCCATAAATAATTGCTTCTCGTTCGTTAATTATATTGATATTTGCTGACATTGCCTTAAGCTCATCTAAATATTTAAGACGATCATCAAATAAGTTTTCTGTAATTTTCCCCATACCATGGGATTGAGTTAAAAGCAGTCCGAATGGTGATTGTAAATCAGTTGGAAAGCCGGGATAGACTGCGGTACTAATATCAAAAGACGTAATTTCCGATTGATCGACGACGACATGGTTTTGGCCGATTTCAATATTGGCACCATTTTGTTTCAAGAGATCAATTGGCATCTTAAGGAATTTTGGATCAAATCCATTGATTTTTAATTTGTTGCCAAGCAATAGTCCAGCGACAATCCATGTACCTGCTTCGATCCTGTCACCTATTATGGAATATTCGATGCCATGCAGGGTGCTTACTGATTCAATAGAAATTTGTTTGGGAGATTTACGAATAATTTTGGTACCAGATGTGTTTAATAAGGATATTAAATCATCAATCTCGGGTTCACAGGCGACATTATCAACCACTACGGTTCTGGATTTGTTGGCTTTAGATAAATACATAATGATATTTTCTGTCGCCGTAACACTTCTTTCTGTTAATTCAATTATCGATTGAGGTATCTTATTTTGGCTGAAAATATATTCTTTTTCGCTATGTTCAATAAAAATCCCTGCATCGGCAAAGGCACTAAGATGCGCCGTTAATGGTCTCCGACCGATATTACATCCACCTGGAAACGGTAGTCTCACCTCGCTGAATCGAGTTAAAAGTGGGCCAACAAATGTTACGGCACCTCTAAGCTTGACTACTAAATCATATGGCAAAATGCCAGAATTAATTGAACGTCCATCAAGAGTTAAGACGTTTTTATGCCATTTGGCACTACCGCCGATAGCAATAAAAATTTCTACCATCTTTTCAACATCAGTAATTCTCGGGGTATTTTGGAGGATGACTTGCCCCTCAATCATAACTGCGGCGGCGATCATTTTAAGAGCAGCATTTTTAGCGCCACTAACATATATTTCCCCTGTTAGAGGATTTTTACCAATTATTTCTAGTTTCATATAGTGTTATAATAATCTAAAATACAGATACATTCAATCACTTTTGAGCATATGAAAACAAAATATATTTGGGGCTTACTTGGGAATATAAGTATCGGTATCAGCATATTAGTACTAACCGGTATAATTGCGGCTTATGCTGGCGGATATAGAATAGAACTAAGCGAACGTAAGATTACTCAGACAGGGCAAATTGCTTTATCCTATACACCAAAAGACGCTATTGCATTAATTGGTGGTGAAATATATACCAGCAATATTCCCCTTAAGGCTGAACAGAAAAATCCGGGCGAGTATGTTATTGAAGTATCAAAACAGGGCTATAAAACGTGGAAAAAATCAGTAAAATTGGAAGCTGGACAGACCCTCCATTACACCAGTATCGTACTGTTTTACGATAACCCGGTTATTGATGATACGACTTATGCGAGTGACGATGCGCTATTATCACAACTTGACCAAGAATATTCAAATTCGAACTTTACGATTATTAACAAGAATGAGCTCTGGTATGGTGACAACCTGGTTACTAGATATTCGACGGATATATATAAACCATCTCTCTATCCCGACAATCAACATATATCATTAATTACTGGCGGTAAATTCCATATTATCGATACTGACGGAAGTAATGATCAGGCCTTGTTTGATATTAATGAGCAATCAAAATATGTATTCATTAACAACGGAACATCCGTTTTAATCCAAGATCAAGACTCGGTTAAGGTCTATCATATTCGAGATTAAATACTCAAAATACTCTGACGGCAATAATAATTAGCAATTGTTTTGTTAGTCCGGTGTAGTCGTTGGTGACAACTAATAAGTCTCCAGTTTCGTTGTTGGGCATAGCGGTTGATTCAGCAACACGGTCGATACGATATGCAGTTGTTTTAGAGTTTATTTTTAAAGTAATCGTATCACCGACAACGGCTTGATTAAGTAAGGATAGTGGTGCGTTATGAAAAAAATTTGAACGCGCTGAACCCGTTAATATTATTTGTCCTGATTCAGAGTAATAATATATTAGATTTTCTTGGCACTGCTTGACAAGAGGTTGAGCAAAGTCATAACTGTTTAAGGTTGAATATAGTCCTATACGATTAATGCTAACTGTATTTGACTGAGTATCTGTTGCTGATGCCGTCACGATATTTGAGTTTTTATATTCAGTGACATACCAATATTTCCAGTTATCAATAAGACCTCGGCCGTTAATAATTAAATATGTTAATACTGCCGATGATAAAATAAATAAAAATTTACGATAAAAATTTGGACGATATCGATAATCGATAATATAATCGGAATTTTGCTGGATCTGGACAGGCTTAACAGGATAAGATTGCGGCTGAGTATTACTGTCTTCAACAATATCTTTCCACCATATAGAATTTTTTGGTGTAAATAATTCCGATGTTTTGTCTTCTTCGGTCTCACCGATTAGCTTTTTAATTTCTGTTTCGTCGATAAAAATATATCCCTCCAATTGATAGCCTTATTATACCAGAAAATGACCAATATAAAAAAGAGCTGGTGCTCTATAATCCATTAGAAATTGATACAGTTTGGCTTGCCAAGCGAAGCTACCGAAGGTAGCGGATGATATAAAAAATGTCCTACTTCGCTCTACGAGCTACGCAGGACAAACTCC